>Ga0307507_10004804_pt1 | contig 23305 bp, 17 predicted proteins | sample 7_EM_MG_FD_207223 | JGI IMG/M metagenome (GOLD analysis project Ga0307507, IMG submission 207223) | Populus trichocarpa ectomycorrhiza microbial communities from riparian zone in the Pacific Northwest, United States - 7_EM | ecosystem: Host-associated > Plants > Roots > Unclassified | place...
CCCCCGCCCCCCCCCCCCCCCCCCCCCCCCCCCCCCCCCCCCCCCCCCCCCCCCCCCCCCCCCCCCCCCCCCCCCCACGAGGTGATAGTGCGGTTTGTTAGTAGTATCATTATTATACTAGTTAGTTGGTTAGTCTAACTATTTGTACAGCTTGGATCATGGTTTAGATGTAGGTACTGACTAACTAGATATCAGCTACCGTAGATTGAGTAGACTATATACATCTACATACGAAGATGAAGACGAAGGAAGGGGTGGTTGAGGAAGCATAGTACTGTATAATATGTAATGTAACTTAACCCGTTGACCGTGTATCTGGAATAAGGTCCCGAGTTGTGATGTTTTGGATTGTGATATGATATGATAGGAGAGGTATGATAATATGGTTGCTATTCGAGTACCGGTATAGTGTAGTTACTATACTGTGCAAGAATTGCCTTAATGCAACTACAATAAGATTCCTTCTCATTTCGCGTTCATCTACGGCATCATCTATGGTACTGGTATCTTGCTTGCAAAAAAAAAATAAGGGTCGAAAATTTGTTTCCTGCAAACATGCAAAAAAAAGAAAGCCTGTCTAACGAACGAGGTTCGTTTGATAGTTTCACCTTGCCTTACATCTTGAAAATTCTTCCCTACAATCCCAGGATGGTAATTATGGACTTCTCCCTATCACTTTCTCCTCTTTCCTACTCATCCACCCACCCACCCAACCCTCCCTCCTTCACCCCCATCCCTCCCTACCCTGACCCCCAAGTGACAAAATGGCTGCTTACCATGACGATGCATAAGTCGGGGAAGAAAAAAAACTTTTCCAACCAACCCAACCAGCCCCTCCGTTCCCCTCTCAACTCTCTTACCTACAGTACCGCCTAGGGCCACACTGTAGCCCAGCCCACTCCCAATCAAGAAAGGTTCCGGCTCCGCCCGTGCCTACAATAACATGTCCGACCACCACTACGACCTCCACCTCTGCCACCACCCTCAGCAAAAGGCAAAGAGGTTGCAATCATACTGTTACTAGACTAGACTAGACTAGATTAAGCCGTAGTGAAAATCTTTTCGATCATAGAAAAGCAATTCGGAAACACAAGGAAAACGCATCTTGGTGAACGCCTGGGTAAATAGGATAAGTTGGCTCTCCTCCTCTTTTTCCTCCTCCCTTCTCCAACGTACTGGTGCTGTAGGTTAGCGTAGCCGTGCTGTACAAGTCCCCATCGGTCAGCCCGGTGGTTCAATATCTTTTTCGATTTGTTTACTCGAGTAGGGTAGGGAAGGGCTATGGAAAGAAAAGGATGAAGCGTAGTGTGTGTGGAAATGTGTGGTGAAAGCGCTTTTCCCTTTTTCCCTTCCCCCTAGCACATCCCACAAAACCGAGGCTCAACGAGGATATTTTACGTTTGATAGCTTCCTCGGCTTTCCCACCACCGCTCTCGGATTGTCCGATTCCAAAGTGAAGTTTTTTTCAGGGCCGATATGGTATCCCCAGTTTCGCGTATGTTTTTTTTTTCACAATCGGAAGATTAGCTGCCAAAGCTCTACCGGTATTGTATTATCGCAGAGCTAACCTATTACAGGTCGCGAGAAGCGACCAACCAATTCAGCGCTAAGATTCTGCTTTGGACATTTCTCTTTTGTACTGCTATTTCTGGAACTTCCTACATTTTGTACTGGACCCAACTTTGACAAGTTTGGGTAGATGCATGCGTGATGTATTGAAGCACGATAGCTATTCCAAAGCGAGAACCTGAATTTTTCCCCTATTTTTTTCCAAGATATATATATATGAATGAATAAATATAAATTATCATGTCGGAGAGCGGCCGCGTGGGACGGAGTCCGGGCTGACAAGGGGGACATTGCTTTCGTCCTGCCCGCTCCCCGATATGCAATGAAAGTTGCATAGCGTAGTGAAAATGAAAAGAGGATATGCTCTGGACTTCTTGCAACGGTCAAGAGGAAAAAAGGCGGGTGGAGGAAAAGGAAAGTGAAGAGGAAAAAAAAAAAAGGGATTTACGCATGAAACTCGATTTCAGCCGCCACATTTCCGATCTCCGGCCTTAATAGACAATGGTACTTTATCTTTGTCGTTCCTCCTCATTTTTCCAATCGCGAGGCTTTCAATGATAAGGGATGTGTGCAGCCAAGTCAATCTTCGATGGTGCAACTGACTTTCCTATGGCGGGACAGTTCTGATCCTCGAGGATAGGTTGTGTGCTATTATCGACATAGCCCAATGAGCGAGAGGTAGTGATGGTAGTGGTGGCAGACGTCCGGGTATGTAGCCAAACAATTCTGAAGGAAAAGAAGAAAAAAAAGTGTTTCCAACCGACCCAAGGGATATCGCCGTAGGCTGTAGATACCGGGAAGGTGCTGAGTGCTGACACCCTAAATCGGAGCCCTAGCTCAACCACCCCCTTAGCGGTATCTACAATTTTAGCATGATATTGTTGGAAATATCTGGGACAGCCCATGCTGAACGGGGGGTTAGGGAGTGAGGTTGCCAACTGATATCGTACCAGTATGAATGTTACCTTTCTCCCGCCGGCGAGCCGTGAATGCATGATTCGCGGCGGGTTACGGGCCTAGAGCCCACGGCATTCAGGACCCCCACCGACCACCCCCCCCCCCCCCCCACTACCCACCGGACAGCATATTGTCTGTCCCTTAATCTGTGTGCAGATTTCGCAGTTAATCACCTTGGGTTAACCCAAGATCTTTACCGAAGGTAGTATGTCTAGGAAGCTCTTGCTGTGGTCTGGCCTGTAGAGAAAACTTCTACATGGTTGCCACACCTGGACTGCCCCTAGTCTCGGGGTACTCTGGTGAACTGAACGGCGACAGATGTAGACGAAGGGATAGGCTCGGCCCGTGGATCCATAGTGTCATGTACTCGAGCATGTAGCCTATAAAGAACTGCCAAGACGCTTTCTCCATCTTGCTGTCATCTCCAAATCTTCAGCTCAATGACTTCCCTACTTTTGTTTTGAACTGTGTCTGACTGCCACGTCCGACCTTTTGCTACAGTATTGCCCTTCGATCATTAGTTGGGGATTCTAATAGCCCAAAGACTAAATATAATAAACATCCGGTCGAACCTCCGGTCCCTCATCGATCGCTAGAGAGCCTGGAACCCCCCCAAACTCATATTAATTAGCCAGTGCAATTAGGGGAGCAATAGAGGCCATTGGTCCGACCTTGAGGTTGGCTCTACTAACCTCTCCCGCTCCCACATGCCTAATCACCCCACCCCTCTCCTTTGCGCAGGGCAGGTTGGACGTGTAAGGCTGCCGATATTCGAGGGTCCGCCAGGGTATGTGGGATGTAGGATAAAACACATGTTGATCGAATGCCTCGGTACTAGGTTATTGTTTGCTGAATTTTTCGCCGTCATACATAACTGCAGAAGGTTAGGGGTTAGGCAATCAATCGTGTTTCCTATGGCAAGCGTTTGCTCCTCCGATAGTTGTTTCCTAGGTGTTTCCGCTTGCGCAGGCTGCCCCTTGTGGTCTTAAGATTTGCGCATGTATAATTCTCAATCGGTCTTCTTCGGCTTAGGTTAGTATGTTTGGTAAAGCGAGAGCTATGTTTATTTGGTCACCGTTGGGACATCTGTATGGAAGTTGCATCATCGATTTTTCGTATGAGTAACTGTGTGTGGGAAAATTGCGACACTCGCGCTCCTCTGACCTGTCAATCGGAAAAATTGTAAACCCACCTACTATCGTACTAAAGTTTCCCTAATAGGGTACAAAAAGCTTGGGTCAATAACCCAATTGTTTAGATTGGGGGTTACCAAAACATTTTCCTACCTTTTGTGCTTGGGGTGAGAGAGGGTAAAAATGGCGTCTAGGACAACTCCCAGTCAAGGTTTCGGTGTGACCTTGGTCGAATTACCTCGCTTATAGGAATTTTCATCAATAGCCTTAAGGAAGCAGCTGTTACCATCTAGTATAAAATTTGGAGAACTTGCATTCTATGGCCCACGGCGCCGATATATTAAAAGGTAAATAAATCGGCCCGCTGCGCATTATCTCGGCGGATTCTCCTCCTAAGAGCAAATACGGGTATCGTCTAGGCGACAAGCTCAGACAACCAATCGCAGACCCATTTCGGGTGTCGGGAGCCGCTACAGGCAGATGCAGGCTTATAGCCTTGAGTCCGTCCAATTCATAGCTGGTTCCACAAAAGTTATCATATGCGAATACCCTTTTATGGAGATCTGTATCACGGAGTATATTTTCCACGTGCACCCCCTCCAGTTCCCTCAAAGCAGGTTTTGTAACATGCCATTGACACCTCGAACAGTGGGGTTCCAATGCGACCAATCAAACCTTGACCCAATTTCAAGGAATGGTATAAGGCGGTACTGTGCTGAATCAATAGTGCTGCTGGTTAAATTACTGCATCATGATATCTGATCTGGGAGGACGCAAGCCATAACCACTGCTCGAGTACCGGCATTCCCTACAGATGCATCATGCAAGGCGCGATACCCATCGTGACGATGTGGAGACGTATTGCGTACCACCTTTGTCCTTTTGCAGCAGCCTAGGGTCAGCTTGGTTGTTTCCTTTTGACGGACGGGTAGGCTGTGTTCAGGCCTTCAAAAACACCAGTCCAATTGAAATTACTGCTAATGAGTCGTCAACAGTAGTGCTCCAACCCGTGAACTCGTTCATGGCAAGCACAGTGGCTCAGGTGATCTGCTGCTGGATAATATTATTAGCGAAGGCGTACTTTGGTTATGATTGACCGCTACTCACCACTGACGTGCATCGATTTAATATCAGTTAACAGCTCTAACTAATCTGAAGATAGGATATCAACAATTCGATTATTCAAAGCTCATGCTAGGATCTCTATGTGTCAGTGGCTCTTATTTAAAACCGACCTGACCATGACTAATACGCTACTATTTTGAAATCAGCAGTCACTAGCATATCGAGTGAGAATTGGAATTGTTGGCGGCAAACCGGGCAGTGATATCTTTCGTCAAAGTCCCCACGCGCACGTAAAAAGTGTCTGCAACTAGCCCTCGGGATTTGATCTCGCGGCCTGAAATCTCTTCCGCACTGCCCTAATACGGGGGAAAACTCCGAAAGTCGAGAGGAGCTAAAGAATGAGGGGGGGGAGAAGGAGAGGGGAGGAGGGGGAAGGAGGCGAACGAGGATCTTTATGCAGGAGAATGTAGAATAGAACTGGAGCTCCTTTCGCGCCTGGGTTTATGCAATCAGTTTGCTGCCCTTCGTTCATGCCATGGGACTGTTAGGCGAACGAGCCTATAACCATGCACTCCTATTCATGTTTCCCTTCCTTACATTTGCTTTTTCGTTAGACTATCTGCTAGTGCAATTGAAAATTCAACACCAAGTATCGGGCGCCCAGGCCGTAATGGTAGAATCTTCGGGTTCCAGCATTGTGGGATGTGTATCAAAATCGAGCCTAGATGTGGGGGTTCCGTGGCCAATTGGGCTTGGATGTTGTTGATATAATAATAAGAGTAGCGGCATTTATAGAGTAATGTAGAGTTGAGAAAGGTTTGCATGTGTTTTTCACTGTGGGGTACTGCATACCGTGGCTGCTACCATATAGTGAGCCACAGTATTTGAGTGTAGCTGCCCGGTATACTGTAGGGGGATCTCTGTCTAATACTCAGCATTGGCACGAGACAGTTTATACCTCATGTGATCTGCTGGAAGTCAAATTGAGAGTTTCAAGTTATCATGAGTGGTAGTCTTAGAAAGCCGACTACATATTATTGAAGAATGTGAATTCCTATACGCGTTACTGTCAGAAGTCAGAAGGTGCCACTTAGCTAACCACGTATCAATATCAGGTTACTATCTGTTCTCCCTTGTCATATGGACTGCAATTCGCAACAGTTAGTATCATACATGTGAGGTCTTTGGCGTTAAAAACGGCGATTTCATGCCCCCCAAACCCGGAAAAACTCACCACAAATGCAGGTATCACAGGCTTGTCGCGATTCCTGCATCTGGGACAGCCCTGAGGCTGGAATCGATCTGGTCATAGGCAATGGAGATCAGTGGGGTACAGTATTACACAGCATTATAAAGCAATGAAATTGACACAAGTGGTGTAGTTTTTCCGATGCACCTTGTCCCGCCGGGACATGGGAAAGGGTCCGGGACCAATGCTTTCCCTATGCTCAGTATTGGGGATTTTCTTCTTTTTCGGAAGCAAGGTTAGCTAGGCTTGTACTTTTTCTGGTAGATTTCGATTTCTGATATATATTATATATCAGGAGGTTTTCATAAAAATAGTAGAATTATAACTTTCGAGCATTCCTCTAGCCTAGCTCACAGCCCTATCGACGAATGATTCGCTAAAAATACCTTACACTACTAAATCAATATTTTGCAACCATATAACTATTAACCGGAATGCGCACAAGCCCCCTTATAAGTAAGCAGCCAAGTCCTCAGGTACGGTGCAGGATGATGCACGAATTCCCTACGGCGCCGGGCACCACGTTCAGTCCCATCATAATTACCACAGGTAAAACTCTTCTAACATATGATGAACACATGTCCCCGGAAGCCACTGCATCCCTTAAAACCATCCGAAAAGGGCAAAGAATTGGATTTGCGGTTTTAAATATTAACCATTGAAGCTGTGTCTAGAGCATTCACCGCTGTACCCGCGGGGAACTACAGCAAGAAATTCCTAACATAGTCATGACTGGGGGAAACAAATGCCACAGGGTGCTCGTGTATACCTTGCAGGTTTACGCTTTTTGATATTGCTCCCGTTACTCTCTCTACTAATTTTTTGCACTCAAAAAACGAACTGGCAAGCTAAGTGCATATTGGTAATAGCAGCATTATTATTATAGTTTGCCCTAGCCTGTATCATGCACCCTATGAAAAGTTTTCTCCGATTGCCGCGAGATGATTGGGCTAAGAACCATACAGCACATTATTACGCGTCCAGCGCCTCCAATCCGAAGCTCGTTAGAGAACAGCCATATCATTTTTGCTTCAGATAATAACCTACCCCACGAGCAGAAGTCTAGAGCCCAGCGTGTTTATGCACCCGGGCCTAGGAAATCGTTGTTGGCGCGTCTTTAATGGCATGTTCCTAACTATCAGTATCCACAGATACCCCACGCTTTGAGACTTAGTTCCGTAGATCTTCGCCTGAGATGGTTGTTGGCGGAGGTGAAGTTTTCGGCGGAATTTTACCAGTCAAAGTGCATATACTTGTGAATGGGATCGACATATCACAAAACCATGGAGGGCAACTGGGAGCTGGCTTTCTATATTGGGGCATGGAGTAGTGTTTTGCTCCGATACGGGCTAGCACCAACTTAGGGCGAGCCTGATTGCAATTATGAGAATTCTTGTTGATCGCAGAACGACGCTTAACTTATGAGAGGAGATCTCAAGGATACTGTGGTGTTTGTCAGTTAAAATTCCGGATAAATGGTCATTTCTGATACACAGTTGTGCCTATTGATTCAAAAAAGGGGAAATCCTGTGCACACTTTGCTCTTTTTTCTAATGCCGGAAAGGGTTATAATATCCCCTTCGTCTCCCCGGCAAAGCAGCTCTCTTCCCCAAGAGCATGGCATTCCTTTGTTAGAGGCATAGGCGGCTTTGCAAGGGTAATGCCAAGAGTCGTGTGCTCCAACACTTTACGTCATCGCTCTTCCTAATACTCGAGTGCAGGGTTCTGAAAGAAAAACTCTGGGGTGTGCATGAAGGTGATTATTTTGTGGCGACTGGCGCTGTGGCAATCCGAGAGGATGGACGTCAATTTGTTCATGAACAGTGTGGTTTCAAAGTAGACCGGCTGATTTCTTCTTCGGGGAGCTCTTGTGTAGTGTTTTCGTTATGAAATACACCATCGTAAGGACGTGTCTCTCCTAAGGAAGTGTCTAGTTACCACCTCAAAGCATTTCGACCCTGGAGAGAAGTCTATAGCAAAACTATATTTCGCTTTAGGGTGCACACTGAGCTTAATAACCCGGAGACCTGAGGACGATACAGCAGAAGACAAGATTATAGAAAGTGATTTTGACAATGGAATTCACCGCCTCTTAAAAATCTCTGAAATTTTTAAGGAATACGTTCTTGAGTGACTGAAACACTGCGAGGCGAATTACAGTCTCAGGCTCTTAATAAATTCATTGGTTTCGCCCATATCTTAGGTTTACCAGTGTTTGGGGGCATCCGGGTTATCGATCTCACCACCAAAACGGAGAATGTCTAGTTGACACCCAAACTCAAGCTGCAATATCATACAAGTAATAAGGCTAAAACAAAGGCCTCCTTCGAAATGCTAATCTAGCCAACATTTCCTTACCCTGTAGCTATAGAGAGCCCTATCGCAAACATCAGCATAATGTAAACAGCAGCTTAGGAAGTATGGGTCCGAAAGACCAGAAGTTGAGCCACATTTTGGGCGGGAGCTGTCGCACTCTTAACATCCCAGTACCTGGTAGAAAGCTAACGTAGCGAACAGTTAATCCAGGCTAACTCGCAAAATAACTCCTGTCTTTCGCGAGAAACATCTCCCTACACTCGCAACTTGGACCGTGATGCTCATGGTGATGGATAGCTCAACATCGTACAAGGTTTAGATACAGCTCTCCTGTGAGAAAAAAAAAGGGGGAAACAAGAGGATTTAGCAGGGGAATGGGCAGAGGAGAAGACATTCACAACCCATAATTAAACTCTCAAATATGTGACAATTACTAGTATGTGTACCTTCCATTGGTGCTTATCACTGCTTTAACTCTATTTGCTGGTTCCACAATCTTGTTTTACTCAACCCAGATTTCTCAAACTTATACATATCTTAAAGGCCTTAGCTGGTGATAATTGACATAGTTTTTAATAAGGTTTCATATATTTTCAACTTCGTAAGAATTGAGGGAAGTAGGTAGCTGCTTAAGGAAGGGAAGAAGGTATTAATTGTAGTATAATTAATTAAAACAAGTTGAATAAGTACCTAATATTATACTATTCTTTTTAAGTTACAAGAAGTTTCTCTAATAGCTTATATTAAAATAACTAGAGTCAGATATTAGGTATCAAAATACAATTAGTATGATATTTGTTTGAACCAAATATAATTTAGCTATTATATTTTAAAAGGATTAACAATTTCTTTCAAGTATTATTATTTTCAATTGCCATAATATTATCTCAAACTATAACCACTTCAGCTTTGAAACTTTAAAAATAAATAGTTCATATTCTACTCCTTCTATAAAGTATAGCTAATATTAACCTCACTGTATAACTTGCTCTAATTAATATAAAATTTAGATACCTAAATCTTATATTTTATATTATCAAAATCTAATCCTAATCAAATGTAAACGTAAATATCTAGTATATATGGTTTAATTAAGATAGTATATTCTGTATACTAATTATTAACAGTAATCTTACTTTATAAAGATATTTAATTATCTTTCTTTTATACCTTAATTTCAAGCATTGTTAGTAGACAAAATTAACTATCTATTAACCATCAATAATTGCATAATCTTCCTTCTTAGCTGGCACTTTTTACACTATCTAAAGAACATTCTCTAGATATAATAAATAGGAATATGCTTAATTATAAGAATAAAAAATAGGTTATATGAGTAGCAAGGAGAGGATTTTTATATGAAAGAAACAGGTTAAACAACAAGACTTTACTATATTGGAGTCTATCCAATATAAAGCTGGGTTGCTCTAACTAGTAATAAGAACTCTCAGTAATTGTCAATACTATAAATCAGTTCATATAGATACTCTATTCTATCTGCTTACAAATCATCTTCAAGTACTCTTAAAGAAGAAAAATATTCCAAACTTATATATTTCCTTTAATTTTGTTTTTATATCTATTTAGAAAGTGTTTGTTAAATTTATATTATGTTATTACAATATCTATTGAATAGCATCTACCCCATTCAACTTTGTATATTTCCTGGTAGCTGTATTTTATAGTCAGAAACCTTATTCTCTTTCACTTAAACTCACTCATGTATCTTCCAATATAGTTATCCAAATAGTACTCGGAAATATTTTTAATAATTGGACAGCTTGGCACCAAGACTCATACAACTCAGTGCCAAGATTCTGGATACTCTAAAAATCGCCGAGTATAGCCAGAGTTCTATTATGGTCTTAATATATAAAACAGTCTAATTTAATCTCCTCAGATATAAATTCCAACTTAGACTTTATACCCTTACTAAATTCACCTCAAGTCATTGTTCACTCTCTAGCCTATTAAAAGTTTTTATTCATATAATTAATATAAAATTCATTCTCTCAAAGGCAAATAATCTACTATAGTTTACTAAATCTTACTATTTAAATAGTCAATTGAAGTTTATTAGTTTATAAACTAGGCATCATTTCTTATAGATGCCACTAACTTGTTCTTAGCACTATGAAACATGTTTTAGCTTCTTTGCTCTCTGGATATTGAATTTTCTTTAAGGAGTATTCTCTTTTAAGGTCCAAGTCTTTCTAGAACATGGTTAATAGTTCTTAGTAAATAAGCTCACTAGCAACTCATTTTTCATATAATGATATCCAATAGTCGTAGGCGAGTAAAAGTATCTTTTATTATAAACTTGAATATAACAACTTGAAGTCACACAATTTGAGTTTTAGAAGAAAGGAATAAACTATTATTTTAAATCTTATTGAAAAAAGTTTCATGTTTCTTTGTACATTTAGAGATTTTACTACTTCTATTTATACCAAATTCCTACAGAATATACTTAGTACCACTTACTTTTTGCCAAGTCTAATTATCAATACTAATATTAAGTATAATACTATATATATATAATTAGTTTTAGTAGATATTATCTTTTAATAAGATATTTTTAATTCCGTGATCTTTAAATATCAGTTCTTATTATTATCCTCAAGTTTGATTTTTATCTTTTTTCTCTTCAGAGTAGTAAAGTCAAGGTATTAATAGGAGAGTTGTAATACTTTTATACTAGATGTATATTGTTGGTAATATAATGGTAAACTAGATTTCTTTAGAACACTCTATCATATATTTTTATTTGGTTAACAATAGTGTAAAAGCTGAGACTCTAGCATGACCAGGTCAAATTTACTGTTGTATTAAAGCACGATTTATATAAAGTCAACAATTCTTAGAATTATTATACATAACTGCAACTTATACCTCTAAGTTGTATTCAGAACTCTATAACCTCTAATGTATCATAGTACCAAAGATATTGTTTAAGTTACAAACTGCTCCTCATTAAATTAAATAACTTCAGTAAATATTGAAAGATCTATCAGAGCTCACTAGTATAAGTAATTAATATTCAGCTAATAATCTGTTAGGCATACTGAAAATCTTCATGTATATACTACTGGATTCTAGCACATAGATCCTGTGTACAGATCTCTAAAATACACAACCGTATTTTCCTACTCATACCCCTGTGGCCTGAAGGATGGGAAGCTATGTTCCCTGTAATACTAGTTGCAGTTGCGCTCGGACTCAGGGATTTCCCCCAGGGCCCTGTCGCAATAATACCATATGTGTTGTGGCCGTCTATCTGACTGGATACTATTCGCAGGGTATATGATAAGAGAACCTAGCAAAAAGTATACAAGTCGTTCGGACCAAATCGGTCGACGTCGCATAAAGCTACAGACACTCAAAGACAAATGAGCTAAGGAAAACACAACAGTGGATGCGTGAGCGAAACCACTCGGAATGAAAACAAGATACCAAGGCACATGGTGGAGACCAAGGATCCCAGCTATAACCAGTCAGTCAGGAAGTGGAATTGCACATAAATCGCCATTGGGGTGATTGCGAACAAAGTTTATCCCAAAGCCTGATGAATATGTAGTTGAAAAGTTGTATGTATTGAATGGCCTGACACCCTTAGAAGTTGGCCACTTCATATATGGTTCAGCAAAGAATATTACCATGCTAAGCTAGTTGGGCTACCTGGATTCTGAACATATCACTCACTGACGGGACTGACATACTCATACTATATTGTGATAGTTCAAGCCTTCATAATATAATAGCGAAAGATGAAACAATTGTCAGTGTCAGAAGGTAATCACACTTTATCATTTGAGAGAATTTGGTTAGTGAGATACATAGTTAGTATGGTTAGCATATGTAGTCCGCGAACACTCAAATGCGGAATATAAATACTGAAGTGTCTCCCCCACTTTACAAAATATTATTAAGCAACAGGAAAGAGATCTTATCAATATAAAAAGTTATTACTCTATCAAAATCTTTATTACTTGAAATCTACATTTTATTACATTATTTCCTACAGGTAATCTTAAATTACATTTTGCGAGCCTTCCTAGGAAATCTTCAAATAAAACCAAGATTCAGGTTTAGTTCAATATAGAAGTTATGATATCGGTTACCCCTAATATAATGTATAAAATTATTACATATATACTTAAAATAATACTCTAGAGGAGTTACTAAAACATAAGTTAAAATTTTAACTATTTAAGATTGAATAATTAGAAATAGTAATGGTTTGGCTGTTTAGCAATTAGCAATTCTAAGGCTAATTTAATTATATTATTATCAAAAGTTTGATCTAATTAAACATTATTTTCTTTACATTACTATAAAGATAAAGGATTGTATTTCAAGTTATTAAATTGTATATAAATAGATATTTTAGTAATTAAATTATATGTCTAAATTAGATTGAGCCCTTTCTGCATCGGACTTCTATTAATCTAATATTGTCAAAGATGGGGATGTGACACAGGACAGGGAAGTGATACACAATGCAATAGTAGTTATAAAAGGAAACAACTCAACTAATTCTTAACCAAATTAGATCAAACAAGATGATATCAATTGACAAAGGATAGGAGAGCTAGTTAAATCTTGAAAAGTCAAAAAAGTAAAATCCCACTGAGAATAATACCAGAAAAGGAGGGAGAATGTTCTTAAAACTTTAGGAAATAAAGGAAGAGAAATTAAGGTATACCAGAATGTGTGTTACGAACCCATCCTGGGCCTCATAACCTGAATGGGGTATGACACTATGCATGCGCATCTTGCTAACATCCTCTCATGTCTCGCACACTCTTGTGCTTGATAACCTGACTGGCTATCATCTTGCCTTCGCAACTCCTGGAGGATTGCCTTCTTGTATCTGTCTTGTCTCATGAAGAACAATAGGTTGACGTGTAAAGAACAATAGATTGTATTCTGACTGTTTCCTAAGCTGACCATTTCAGGCCCCTAGTTTTTACATTAAAGGCTGTGCTGGGTCATAGCTTAGATGGTTGCGTGGGGAACTAACTACACTACACCTGACGGCGGCCTCATATAGGCAATCGTCCCCACAACCCTGACCCTGGTGACTCATACCTATGAGTCACACGATCTCATGACTCAAGTGAGTTAAAGTGTGAAACCAATCAGCTGACTCCTATGAGTCACTGTCCGCTAATCCATCAACCAATCATAATACAATAATCAAGTCATTTACCCGAAAGGGTCACATGCGCGAAACCCATGACTCATAACTATGAGTCATGTGCGAGATACATAAATCACATGACCACAATCGTGAGTCATGTCCAATAACTTATCCAATAACTAATAATCAATGATGCGCTATTGTGCCGCCATGTGAAAGCCTATGAGTCAACTGATTTCATAGTGCGAAAGATAACAAACCAAATAACTAATAACTATTTGTCATGTGAAATCTTTCCTTGTTTAGTTACCATTTGTGACATTGTGAGACAATATAAAAAGTAGAGAGAGGTAATTATCTACTAGTTGAAATAATATAAGAAATAATATTTAGCAGCTGGTAAAGTGTATAAAGGACAGAGAAAGTTAAGACACAGATTGATTTAAGAGTAAAATGATACTAATGATAATAAGAGTTACAGGGAGTGAGAGAGACAACTCTTTGGATAATCAGGGAAGTGCAGAGGTGAGTCAAGGTCAGTGGACTCAAGGAGATTGAATTTGTCAGGATTTGTTGTATTTTGATAGTGGCTTAACTGTTTTTACTACATTTTTAATAAATAGCTTGATGACTGACGATATTGCAAATTTCGTAACATTTGGCTGCTTATATATCTTCAGTTAATTAACAATTAGGAGATAATGTGTTCCTACTTAATATATTTCCAAAGTAGTGATATAGTAATCAATTTGATAGTTTATATATCTATAGTTTAAACTTATTCAAATACTACGTCCTAGAAATTGTTTAAATTTGATATAGATTTTAGTTATTAAAGTTTGATTTCTAGAATTAGTCCACAGGTAGTGAGTACTAGATTAGTCATACTGGAATTATGAAAATTAGTTTATCAATATCCTGTTGGAACCCGAATCTAGGATATATAAAGTAGAATTAACATAATATGTATTAATTAATAATTCTCTATTCAATCGTAATCAGCTTTTAGGCATATTAGAATAACTAAGCAGTTAGAAGTCACTGGTTTCTACTATTCAATAGCTAATAAAATATTTACTACTATTAGGAGGATTTCCAACTGTGAATCACATACTATACCTATTTTCAATTTTACAATTATTGAATTATAACTTGTCTATCTTTAAGTATTGAAAGAGTGGTTCTAAATTTACTACAACTCAATATTTCTCACCTCTATATGGTAAGCAAACATCTCCTGACTATAGTTACATGATTCATGTAATATCGGCAACCAACTGTTACCAATTTTCCAATAAAGTCAGCTATAATGCTCACTATTAAAATTGTTGTAAAACCAGTCCAGCAACTAATAATATACAACAAATCCTGGCAAATTCAATCTCCCTGAGTCAACTGACCTTGCCTTATGTCTGTACTTCCCTGATTATCCAAAGAGTTGTCTCTCTCACTTCCTAAGAGTCTTATTATCATTTATATTGTTTTACTCTTAAATCAACCTACTTCTTAGCTTTCTCTATACTTTATAAGCATTGCCAACTGCTAAATATTATTTCTTATATTATTTCAACTAGTAGAAAGTTACCTCCATTTATGTTTTATATTGTTCTGTGTCCTCGTATATCTTAATTTCTCTTCCTTTCTTTCCTAAAATTTTAAGTACATTCCCACTCCTTTTCTGGTATTATTCTCAGTGGGATTTTACTTTTTTGACTTTTCAAGATATAACTAGCTCTCCTATCCTTTCTCAATTGATATCATCTTGTTTGGTCTAATTTGGTCAAGAATTGGTTGACTTGTTGCCTTTTGTAACTACTGTTGCATTGTGTGTCACTTCCCGGCATTGTGTCACATCCCTACCTTTTACATTAGAAGATATTTGAAATATTATAAAACATAATAACAATACTTATTATCTCATTCAAAATAGGGAATAAAATGTATCTAGTAGTCTAAGAAGGTAATATATAATTTCAGTACCTGCTATCTCATGCTTTATTCAAAGTATCACTAGGCATTGAGGCTATGATTGCTGCCAACTTGAATCTGGATCATACTATGATACATGGTAGATGGTCTATTATATTATATCTAACTTTTCATACCCTTGTATCAACGACTTTTTACCCCTGCTTGAGGTTCGTGCTTCTTGCCTGGGACGAGTAAATGTCCGCTAGCGGCCTACGCCAACTATGTACCAACTCAACAGCTCAAAATAAATGAAAATAATATATAAAAACTTGACAAAGTAGTTCCTACTAGCAGAGGAGGCCCAAACCCATTCAGTAGAACGGGTTTGAAACTTTTATTCCGGCGTTTAGCCTTCCGTTGTGAGCCTAACCGTCAGCCCTTAGCTCTCCGACACCTATTATCACCCATGCAAATCTTGAAATAAGCTCTGAGGTAACCTAAACCTGCAATACCTCCTACTAAACCTCTCGCCAACCCACCTCTGACAGCTAACGCCTATCGCAAGAGCCTAAGGGAATCTCTAATTCAATGAATAGCTACGCCGCACAATTCCATGAAGTCGAAATTCCTATACAAAAGAACTTCTCCGAATGGGAGCCGTATTCTCACACGAAGACTACAACTCTTGGCATCCTATTCCGGGCGACAAGACTGGCCACCTCCAACTCATCATAATTGTGGTTTCTTGTTGGAATTCTTGTCGAGATTTGAAGGAAAAAAACCCACATGGTGACCAGGCGCGCGCTTGGACATCTCTCTTGAAGTCGGCACAGACAGAGTCGGACCATACCAACTCGGGCGCTGCTGCCTCGACACGACATACTATTGACACTTTCCTGTACTGTGCCGTGCCCCCGAGTGCTATTCTACCGGAATTGTGTTCGGGTACGGTACAGTACAGTACTGCAGGGCAGGCTTGGCTTGACCAACAAATTCCGATGGAGCCATCCGCCATGGTTATTATGCAAAAACTCATCTCGTGTTATCATGTCAGAGAGGCGAACATGTGTAAACGCCTCAAGCGCATAATAAACAACCAATATTTCACGTATCATGCAAGGAAGGCGGGAAGGGAGGAGGAGGATGTGAATGGTGGGTATTATATGGTGCAAACTGGTATCTTTGCAATTTTGCAACCAACCAGGGTATTTGAACACATGGAATGCTGCTGGGAATTAGTAACCAGCAAGTCGGCAGATAGCTCATTCGACGGCTCAATAAGAGAGAGGGGAATGCTAGAAGGGCTATCGCTCCACATACTGTGATAGGTATATCCCGTGCACAAAGTGGCCCAATTAACCAAGGAGATAGCGCATATAGTATCTATAGCACTTTCACTAATAGGAAAGTATCCACGAGCCCTTTTTGCGGTTCAACATCATTTCTGCAAAACAAATATGTGTAAGTCTCCACTACTACCATACCGTACACCACTAGTGTTATACCGTACCTAACAAACTCGCCAGGTAATCAGACCATCACCGCATAGGAAAAAAGAAAAAAAAGTTCAACCATCCGCCCAAAGTGTCCTTTCACAAGTTCTACACCTTTACCCCCTCCCCCCTCTCCATTCAAGTCCTTCCAGCGAGGGGGAAAAAAAACCCCTCGCGCTTTGTGCTCCAAATCTTCCACATACACTATTGAAGATATTGACCTCCCATGATCCTCCCAATCGACGCCTAGCACACATCCAGTGCATGAACTATACCCCGAGATTGGATCTTCACCAGATACACCCGACCAAGAACCTAGTCGTCTTATCATGGAATGGACGATCAGCGGTGACTATGAAACCCTCCATAGTATATACAAGCACAGTTCCGCACATCCACTGGAGCAAGAATCATACATTCTATCTTCCGCCCTCGTCGTCTCACATTTTGCAAACCGCCGAAACTGGAGGGACCCCGAGTGATACACCGTGACACACTCCCGAGCGTGCCGTGCAGCATGCGAAAGCCCCCGGTCGGACAGGCTTTACCCACACGCCCTCCATGAACTCTGGGTACCTCCTCGGCGTGTGGGCAAAGTCGACAAAGTCTCGGGATCACCACATGGTAGAGGCGACCGCAATGGATCGGGTGGAAGTGGAACCACTCGGTGACGGGAGGATCAGCTGTTTTCGGAGTATCGGGGTGTAGAGTGCAGGGTATGTATGATATTACTGTCGTTCCGGGGCCTAAGGGTGTTGGTGGTGGGGGGGGGGGGGGTGCATTCTGGACTGTTGGTTAGAATGAAAGAGTCATGCTTTTTCACTCGTTTTTTTTGAATCGTGTTTGATCGCGGGGAGGGGTGGAGGGAGGTGAATTAATATGGATACTGGTAGGAATGTACAATACAGTTGGTAAGAAGAATAGGAATATGGATGGGAGGGACGATGCGGACGAAAGAAAGAGGGATGACCGAAGGAAAATTAGGCTTTCGGTTTCGTTCTAATATACAATTTATTGACACAAAGCCTTTTTTCTCTTCCACTTTGCTGATAACACATATACCGGCACCCGTAAAGAGAAATGTGGTGGCCTTGACATGAAATGGGATGTTAAGAACTTGTACACGAATGCAAATAAGAAAAGTCACCTCTCTTTATTTTTCTCTCTTTCTCTCACTCTAGGACCCCCTAGCCCTGAAGAAGTCATCATCCTCTTCATATTCATCGTCATCGTCATCATCGTCACCATCACCCAACCCCCCTCCCTCTGCAACCTCCACTTCAACAACTTCCATCTGCGTGCTCATGATAGGATGCTTGCTCTTGAGCGCCTCCCTCCGCTCCTTAAGCCTCAAAACCCTCTGCTCCAGACCCTCCATCTCCTCAAACTCGTCGAGTAGCTTCTGCTTGGCATCCTCTTCTTCCCCCTTGCCATACTCATCCTCATCATCTACCCGTTGCTCGTGCTCCCCCCCAGGGCCATTCAGCGTCGGCGCAGCTGTAATCACCGTCGCCACGGGAGGTACACCGGGGGTTGCCGCTGACAAAGAATCGGCCGCAACCTCGGCCTGAAACGCAGCCCATTCGTCCTCGTCTACGTCATCCAGATTATTTTTTTGGAAGAAGTCTTGCGGTAGTGAAGTCGTTGCTTCGGACATAGGATCGTCGTCTGTGGCGGTGGTGGTGGGTTTTGAGGCTCGGGGGTCTAGTATCTCTACCCGTTTGTTGCTGCTGACGGGACCGCCGGAGAAGAAATCTGCGGGTAGGTTTGCTGTCATCGGGGCGGATGTTTTGGTACGTTTTGAGGATGAGCTGGAGCTCTCTGAGAATGGTCTTTTTCCGGACGCGCGGGGAGGAGGAGATGTGGCGGGGTTTTTTTTATTGTTAGCTTCGCGTTGGCGACGTTCAGCTTGCAGGAGTTTGCGGACGTCGGCCATGGTTGCGACGGTGGGAATGGAGTTTATTTATCCTTATTTGCGGAGTGAAGCAATGTAAGTAGTGGTTAATAAAGCACTGCAATGGGATGAGATGGGGAAAGGTTAGGGATATAGTGTAGGGATAAATGTATGATAGCTTGGAATGTTAAGTGAAGTGTGGAGCGGGATTTGTGGTAGGATTTAAAAAAGAGGTGATGAAAGTGGTGAGATGTGTAAGTAACAAGCGTGGTGAGCTGTGTGTGGTGTTTCGGTGATGATGGTGAGCTGCGGGTTTTGTGATTGTATGGGATTTCGGGCCTTACGAGTTATTAAGGGCTTTTCCTTACCCTTTGGGCGAATCAATGCGAGGGGCTGATTTCTGATTTGTTCGGTTGGAGAGCAAGCAACCAAACTCGTTGTCTGTTTTAGGAAATTACACGAAAATCCTCAGCCACATGCCACACAAGTTCTCAAATAAACGCGGCCAAGGTGTAAACATGGTCATAAGCCGCGGGCGTTCAGTAGTTCTGCCACTTCTTTTTGGTCCTGGGAGGGGGGAAAGAGTGAGAGGGAGAGAAAGAGAAAGGGAGAGAAGGGAGAAAGACGGGATGAGCCCTCGCTTCTCTCATCATCCATCGTCAAGTGAATAATTTTGTTCTCATCGCCACCAACCACCATCAGGACAGTTTCCTTTCACTCTTCCCCCCCTACGTGTTGTCCTTCTTCTCCTACTCAGTCTAAGAAACTTCTTGCTCCATCAAACGTTTCAGTATTCCATCCGCCACATTCGCCCCCCACTCCCTCTCGCCACTCGCAGCAGCAAAAATAAGGCAGCCTTTCGCTTTGAAGTAAAAAAAACAAAACAAAACGAGCGGAAGTGTTCTCTTTCTATCCCGCAGCGATCGAGAGATAGCAGGAAAGCAGAAACGAGAAAGAGGAGAGAAGGCTGGGAAATTAAGGAGGAAAAGAAAAAAGGAGTTGGACGACTTCTGATTTCTCATATATCTTTGGTTGTGAACACGACAAAACGATTGATTCGAGAAAAGAAGAGAGGGATCGGGGAAGGAGAAGTAGAAGAAGAAGGGGAAGGAGAAGCACCAAAAGCAAAGGAGGTCACGAGACTATCCGACGAGATTTGTTTAGAAGAGGAGGAGAGGTTTGGCCTTGTTTACAACCATCCGTCCATTCCTTTCTCCCTTCCGTTCTGCTTCTTATCTCTTCGAAATTGTGTATTCTGGTATTTCCTTTTTTTTCCTTTCCTTCTACTTTCCTGGGGGAAAATCGGCAGTTTGGGCGGATTTGAAAAGAAAGTTCTCTCTGTCTCGGGGGCTGCCTGTTTACTTGCCTCCCTGCCCTGCCCTGCCCCACCACAGTAGTCTACGCTTTCGTGTAAAAATTTCGGCTGTTGGGGCTAGCCATCGCCAACCCCAATCCATCCTTTCAACCAACGACCACCGACTACCACCACCGTCACTACCACCCCCCTACTACCCCCCACTAGATACATCGTCACATCCACAGTCGCCGTTAGACACGCGACAAAGGGGTAAATTCTACGAACAAGCCTTTATTCTCTAAACACATACGAAATTCAATTCCATTCATGGCTGGTATGCCCGACGCAACCCATCCCAATTTAGGAACCCGGTGTTTTTTTCTTTTCCTTTTCCGTGTCGCTGACTTGGTTTTATTTGCAGAGCCGCGTCGCAGTGTCCGTTCCACGAAGGGCGTGAACAATCGCCTCTCAGATATTGGTACGGATGTCGCGTCGCCTACACCTAATGCCCCCGTCGCCCCGAAATCGCGAAAGAAGTCCACTGCGAAGGGTCGCGTCACGCCTCCTCCGCAGTCCGAGTCGCCCAAGAATGAGGCCGAGGAGAAAGGCGGGTCGGACGATATCATTCGCTGTGCGTGCGGCGCAACGGAGGAAGATGAAGATGATGACCGGATGATGATTCAATGCGAGGGCTGTGAGGCCTGGCAGCATACTGCCTGTATGGGAATTGCCAAAAAGCACATCCCGAAGGTTTACTTTTGTGAAGTTTGTAGGCCGGATCTTCACGAGCATTTGTTGGCGCAAATGGCGAAAGGGGAGAAGCCTTGGGAGAAGCGTCCAGGTGGGAGACGGGCCAAGGGAGCCAAGGGAGCCAAAGGAGCTAAGGGGGGTAAGAAAGTTACTACGCCTGCGAAGAATCAGAAAAATGAGGTTACGCCCACTAGAAATCCGAAGAAGAAGGAGCCAACTCCTGTTCCTGTTCCGCCAAAGGAGCCTACTCCAGTTCCTGAGCCTAAGGTTATCCCGGCAAAGAAGGCCACTCCAAGGCGGAAGAAGACAGAAGTGAGAAAAGAACCGGAGCCTGTTGCAGAACCGATTGTGGAGGCTCCGGTAGCGGTAGAGGAAGACAAGATGGATGTTGATGTCCCTGTCGCGCCGGACGCTCCAGCGGAGCAGACCCCTGCGCCGGCCGAGCCTTCCGAAGAGATAGACCGTGAGCGTACAGTGTCCATGGAATTGTCTCCCGCAAAGGAAGCCGAAATCCTGGGCGCTAAAAAGCCCACAGCCGTTGTTGAGATACCGGCAGACCCTAAAACCGTTGGGTTTGCCAAATCTCCTGTGATGTCTCGGATTGACGACTCTCATCCCAAGTCTCCCTTAGCTAAATCCAAGGATCATCGGCCAAAGGTAGAATCTCGGAGAGACTCTGTTGTATCCAACAAGCGAAAAGCGACGGACGAATCCGATGGCGAATACAAGGCAGATGATGATAAAGTACTTTCCCAAGGGCCACAACCCCAAATCGTGTCGGCTGACAGGCAGAAGCAGCAGCCCGAGAAAAAAGCTCGCCGTGTGTCTTCAGCGACTACCGCTTCTGTCGATGCCACACCTACCAAAACGACACCGGAACGTAGACACTCATCAGTACAAAAGCCACCTCCTAAGAAGTTAAAACAGGAGGATAACACGCCTCAGAAGGAATTGGTAGGGTCTGTTGATGAACTCCGAAATGAGAGCCGTCGTAAAGTTGTTGCGCACATGATTTCTTCCTTGCTCGAAATTGCGACCAAGCTAGTCAATGAGCATGATCTTCATCTTGGAAAGGACCAGACCGCTGAACAACTATGTGACAAGCTATGCCTGGAGGTAGAGCATCATGTTTATCTGATTTTCTTCAAGGATGGCGCCCTATCAAAGGAATACTCCAGGAGGCTTCTTTCGATCACGCGTAACCTTCGCGCCAACGGCTTACTGAGCACTGAACTGTTGAGGGGGGGTGTTGAACCGGCACAGTTGGCAGCAATGACCTCGGAACAAATGGCCTCCAAAGAACTTAAAGAATTCCAGCAGCAGGTGAGGTTGCAGTCTGAGAAGCATCACACTTTAATCACAGAAACTGGCCCACGAATTCGGAGAACGCATAAAGGTGAAGAGGTTGTGGGTGAACTTAAGGAGGGGATGTCCAATGGACAGGACACACTACTATCTGGTCCAGTATTACCTCTGCTAGAGCACAACGAGAAACCTGCGACTTCTTCGAAATCGCCTACAGAAGACCCCAAGGACACCAGTGCTACGCCTGATCAAGCGGATACCGAACAGGGCGCGCAACTATCTCCTATTGACGCTAAGAGTGCCGAGAAGAATCAATTTAACATTGAGAATGTCTGGAACCATGTCGAGTCACCTGATACGGATAAGGTTCCAAGACCGTTTGGGTTGGGTATAGCCCCTCCCTCAGCACGTGTTGCCGGTGACAGCAAAATCGATAAAGATATCGATATGCTCCTAAAGGAGGATGACGGTACTGGAACACCACCGTACTCGCCTGCCATGTCGGAGTCAGATCATTATTCACCAGCGCCGATTGAGGAGGAATCCATGTGGAGAGGGCGAGTAGAAATGAATGGCATAGCAAGCCTTTCCTCTACGGCTCGTCTAATCGGGGGTCTCGAGTATATTGGATCGTCAAAGTGGTACGAGCTTCTGTCCGACGTTTTGCAAGTCGACGGCCGTATCAAACATGATCGAGCAACGGAATATCTATGCGGTCAAAAGTTTTCCAAATCCAGTTCACTTATCATGGCATCCTTAACCCCAACGGATTCGAATGCGGATCGGGAGTTCAACCTGTTATTTGACTACTTTAAGGAGCGAGATCGCTACGCCGTTGTGGGAAAGCACGCGCTCAAGTGTATTAAAGATCTTTACATTGTGCCCATCGACACGAACGATAACCTCCCAGACTGGTTCAACGTCCTCGACCCACCGCCCACAGTTCCAGAGAGCGGTAGGGAAAGGAGACTTCTAGTCATCATATTCGTTGTTATCCGTAGCCACGTCGGTCTCCCGACTACCGCTCCCACACCGACTACATCTGAATCGCCGTACCCACAACAGCAGCAACCGTCACAACACTCCCGCCTCACAGAGCAGCCATACGCATCCCCGATCACGCACACCCCACAAGCGCAGTATCATCAGCAATCGGCATACTCTCCGCAGACTCCGCAACCACAACAGCAACAGCAACAGCAACCCCCCATTTATAACTACCC
>Ga0307507_10004805_pt1 | contig 23298 bp, 2 predicted proteins | sample 7_EM_MG_FD_207223 | JGI IMG/M metagenome (GOLD analysis project Ga0307507, IMG submission 207223) | Populus trichocarpa ectomycorrhiza microbial communities from riparian zone in the Pacific Northwest, United States - 7_EM | ecosystem: Host-associated > Plants > Roots > Unclassified | place...
GTAGAGCTTTGTGCAGAGCTTCGTGCAGAGCTTCGTGCAGAGCTTCGTGCAGAGCTTCGTGCAGAGCTTCGTGCAGAGCTTCGTGCAGAGCTTCGTGCAGAGCTTCGTGCAGAGCTTCGTGCAGAGCGTCGTGCAGAGCGTCGTGCAGAGCCTCTATGCGCAGAGCTTCGTGCAGAGCCTCTATACGCAGAGCTTCGTGTAGAGCTTCGTGTAGAGCTTCGTGTAGAGCTTCGTGTAGAGCCTCGCGTAGAGCCTTATACAGAGCCTCCAAGTAATAAAACTATATAAGATTGTATAAGATTATATTAGATAATATATAATAGTTAAATATATAGCATATAACTTTACCTTAATTGTATGTTAAGTTAGTTGAATTGCGTGTCAAGTTGGTCAATTGCATGTTAAGTTGGTCGAATTGTATATTAAGTTAGTCAATTGCGTGTCAAGTTAGTCGAATTGCGTGTCAAGTTGGTCAATTGCATGTCAAGTTAGTCAAATTGCATGTCAAGTTGGTCAATTGCATGTCAAGTTAGTCGAATTGCGTGTTAAGTTAGTCAATTGCATGTCAAGTTAGTTGAATTGCGTGTTAAGTTAGTTAATTGCATGTCAAGTTAGTCGAATTGCGTGTTAAGTTGGTTAATTGCGTGTTAAGTTGGTTAAATTGCGTGTTAAGTTGGTCAATTGCGTGTTAAGTTGGTCGAATTACGTGTTAAGTTGGTTAATTGTATGTTAAGTTGGTTGAATTGCGTGTCAAGTTAGTCAATTGCGTGTTAAGTTGGTTAATTATGTGTTGAGTTGGTCAAATTGCATGTTAATTACGCGAAACGCGAAAATCAAAGTCTACTTAAATCTCATCCTGCGAATATTTTCCCAATGCTTCTTTTATTTCCCTATAGGGTTGCTATAAGTGCTAGGATAATTCTCTGGCTAATATATTAAATAGTTAGTAACTATGTTAGAACCAGATCTTTGCTATAGTTATTATAGGCTTATATAACTAGTCTAGACTTCTTAAAGGCCTTATCTGTTCCGGTATTCTTAATCTTATTAATAAATTAGGAGTTAAAGATTTTAACTCCTTTTAGGACGTCTACTGTATTAATAAACTTAAAGATACCTTTCTTAAGTAAACCGTTTATCTCCTTGCGTTAAGACTCTGTAAATAACGGTGAGGTATGCTTAAAGGTTATAGTATTAGGTTTCGTTAGGCTGTTATTAATAAATATTAATACATCTGCAATGTTTTGCTAGGACTTTGTTGGTGATTGTTATGTCCGTTTTGATCTTTGGGGGGGTGCACTAGCTGCCAGTTCCTTAGTTGGTTCCTTGGTTGGTTCCTTAGTTAGTTCCTTAGTTAGTTTTTTAGTTGGTTCCTTAGTTAGTTTCTTAGTTGGTTTCTTAGTTAGTTCTTCCTCTAGTTCCTTATTAGGTTCTTCTGGTTTAGGTTATAGGTATGGCTTTACTACTATAGTCCTAAAATTGGTAGGTCTACTAGGGAGCTATACCTTATATATTTCTCCATTAATTCCAAGCAATTTAAATAGGCTAGTCTATCTACTGCTCTATCTAGTATTGTCTTTGCGTTATATAAGTATTTCTAAGTTAAGGGGGAGGTTGTGGATTGTGGTAACAGATGGTCTGTTTTATTAGTTTAGTGCATTGTTAACTTGCTTCTTTGCCCTAATCCTTATAATCTCCTCTATTGCCTTTTTTATAGCTACTGCTCGCTGTATAATAGAGGGTGCTAGTAGGTCGAGTTTGCTTATTTAAGGATAGGCACTAAAGACAAGTAGTGTTAGGACCAAGCCATTTGGGCTAGCTGTGTTATTAGCGGCTTTTACTATTATTTATAGAGCTAATTCCTTGGCTATTCCTAAGTCCTGTATTTCCTCTATAATTATTTAGTATGCTCGGCGTATAGTTAGGTAAGCTCTTTCTACTATTCTAATAGACCAATAAGCTTCTACTAGGACACTCTTAGTTAATATGGCTATTGCTATAGCATGTTATCGGAACTCCTTGCTTATAAAGTTCTTCCTAGCATTATAGGTAATGTAGTTGGGGGGTCTAATATAGGTATTAATCTAGCAGAGTCGTAGGGTATCCTAGGTATACTTTGCAGAGATATTGCGTAGCTATCTTATAGCTTAAAATCTAGTAGCTTTATTAATTATATAGAGAACAGGGCTTCTATTAATATACATAATATTAATAAAAATAGAATAGTTAAAATTGGAATCTTGGTCTTCTTATAATGTGAACTTAAATTATTTAGAGGATTTGCCGTGTTTCTGGTAGTGGGAGTAGTACTTAGTAAGATAGTTAATAACCTGCTTATTAATGTTATTGTGGCCAGAGTGTTCCAATACCTTATATAGCTTATCTGCCGATAGATGTCTAAAGCGGCGGTAGAGTTAGCGGAGTTTAGTAGTAGTTAGGTAGCAGGGGTTTTAATTAAATAAGTGGGTTATAAATAACCGTAGTAACTCTTTCTATAATAAGAAGGGGTAACTAAATCGGCAAACTACTGGTACTGATTTTATTGGGGTGACTAGAACGTTTTTAAGGTTATTATAATAGACCTTTAGTATGTCTATATCTGCGAGACATAGTAGGAAGGGTATATTGGCCTTTATAATATAAAACTTAACATTGCTAACTAGTATATTAACTATAACGGAACTAATAGAAGGGGTAGAGCCAATGCTAAACTAGACGTTAATAGCGCTGGCCTTTAAAGTATTGCTAACGGTATTATAGGTCTTCCTATATACGAGGTATTGTCTATAACCTACTATTAATCTCTTTAAAGCTCTAGTGTTAATTATTACTCTATAGAACTTGTTGGAGGTATATTAGCTAGTAGCAACATAGGCAAATGGGTCTAAGTTATTATAGTAAGCAGTTAGGTTAGTGCCAGTAATTATATAGGTAAAGGATTGGTCCGCTAAGTTGGTTATAGTATTAATGGCTTCTCCATGCTGTATTGTTCCGAAAGAGGTAAGGAATAGTTTAGTCTATTCCTAAGTTGGAGATACCGGTAGTAACTTAATATTAATTATAAGAGCTTCTATTATATTATTAATAAATTTTAAGTTAAGTTTATTATTATAATCTGTTCCCTTACACTTAGTAATATACTACCTAGTATATCTATTAAAGCGGCGGTTGAATCTATCCTTAAACTTCTTCTTTAATTTATCACGTTCTTCTCTTAAGTATTTGGATAATTAGTAACCTTCCTTATGGTAGACGAAGCAGCGCTTCTTAAGTAGTGTATATTAGTTAGGTGGTCTATTATACGGTTAAGATAGTAGTTGGGGGTACTGCTTATAGTAACGGCAGTTAGTAAAGAAAGCTTAAGGGTTCTTGTTGTTTGACTTTTTGAAAGTTATAATAGAAGATTATAGGTTATTAATTAAGCCAGTTAGGCTGTTAGAAGGTTTAAAGTAGGTATATTAACAAGCTGGTAACTCCTGGCAAGCGTTAATAAGTTTATTATAGAGGAACTTGTTAGTATATAAGTCTGGGTTAAGACCGTGCTAGAGGTGTCTTAGTTCTTTAATAAGCAATTACAGACAGTCTAGGGTTGATTTTCTAGTATTCTTGCCTTTGCTTATTATAGACCTTAAGGTTATTATGTTCTATTGCCCTAGTATACTACGCCTGTACTTAGGTCCTTTAAAGTAGTTACATATAGCGTTACAGATTTAGTTGAATGAAAGGGTTAGACTAATATTCTTAAGGTTAGTATAGTAGTAGTTAAGTGCTAGGCCGCGTAATATTGGTAGGCTTTAACTTTGGCTTTTTAGGGTACGTTAGCTCTGCTATAGAGGTTATAAAAGATGGTAAGTTTAAAGTTAAAATTGTTATCTTCTCTACTGTACTTGTTGTCTTCTATGTATATCTTTATAAGGTTTAATAACTCCTTGCTAAAACCCTGGTTTTAGTTCTGTCCGGATAGTCCTATTATTGTTGGTAGATTAATATAAGGTTGGTTTTATTATATTGGCGAGGTAGGTTATATAGGTAGGATAGGGTTTATAGGTGGTATTATAAGTAGGGTAGGGTTTGTGGTTAGTAAGGTTAAGATTGGGGTTTTAATAGTACTGGTACTAGTAAAGTTGTTCTTAAGAAGGTAGTTAATTTATCCTAAATTAAATTTCCCTCTAGTTACCATATACTCCTTAATCTTAAGCTTAGTCCATTCTATAGGATCCTCTTCTTGTAAGGTGTTAAAGAGTAACTATAGGACTGTAATATATCTATCCTTCTTAACCCATACTCTATAAACTTAAAGGAAGTGTTGGAGGTCACAAACAGTTGTCTAGTTATAATTCTTAAAGACTTCTAGTATAAAGGTGTTAAAGTTGTCGCAGTAAAGCTCCTATAGGTCGTTATCTGTTATATTGTGAAATCTATATTCCATAATCTTGTACTGTATAAATTCACTAATTTCTCCTTTGTTAATATCTTTAGACTATACATTAAGCCCTTCGCTCTATCTCCTCTGTCCTTCTCTAACTTGTGCCCTAATATCTAATATATTAATTCTTGTCTCGTAACTCTTATTGAGTTTAATTTTAGTTTCTGAACGCGTAATAGACGCGAATTAATATAGATGCGTAATAGATGCGAACTAAGGGCCTATTAAAAGGGTTGGTTCCTTAAGTACCTAAAGCCTTTTAGAGGGCCTGATACTCCTTATTGGGTTTAATTTTAGGTTCTAAACGCGTGGTAGATATGGACTAAGGGCCTATTAAATAGGGGTTAGTTCCTTGAGTACCTAACGCCTTTAGAGTGCGTGATGGACGCGAACCAAGAGCCTATTAGATAGGGGTCGGTTCTTTAAGTACCTAAAGGCTGTGTATAAAAAATTAAGGGCCTATTAGATAGGGGTTAACTTTTTAAGTATACGTTGACTGATACTCCTTAATATGATCTGGGTAGTATAAAATGCGTAATAGACGCGAACTAAGGGCCTATTAAAAGGGGTTGGTTCTTTGAATACCTAAGGGCCGTGTATAAAAAATTAAGGGCCTATTAGATAGGGGTTGACTTTTTAAATACACGTCGACTAATGCTTCTTAGCAGGCGAGATCGGTAGAGGCCTTTAGCAGGGACTAATCGAGCTCGTCTCTCTTCATAGATGATACGTCTCCTGATCTGTAATTACTAATTAGTATTAGTATCACTTCCGGTAATACGTAATGCTATTGTAATAGTATGGGTGGTAACTAATTTTGATTGATGCTTATTGATTCTCCTATTCTATAGGTGAAATTTGGTGGATTTCCTGAGCTCGCTTAGCTTACGTGATTGCGTGCAACTGCATTGCGAAACCTTGTTTAGACAACTAGTAATTTAGCTTCTTACAAATATAGTACTTTTTCTAGCAATTACTTTAAAATAAACCTCCATAAGGACCTCTATAATTGCCTTATAGTTAACATTAATTATATCCTTTACCATATTCCCTACCATAGCCACCATATATTTGGTTAGTCTAGTTATAATTATATTAGCTAGGAATACTTAGTTAGGTAGGGTTTTTGGTATAGAACTATTAAGATTCTTATATTCGCATTACAGTACCTATAGCAGAGTGTAACTTAGTATATACTCCTTTAAACGTATCTGTAGGTTTATATAGCGCTAGATTATACTTAAGAACACTATAGCAGGCTAAAATAACCTAGTCCCTTAGGCTGTTCTTATTTTAGTAAGTTTTGATAAGGCTATATTAGATTTTCTAAAGTTTATTAAAGAGTAGTTAGAGGTACTCTAAACCAGTCTTTATTAAGTTAGAAGCGATAACTCTTTAGAATATAGTCTTCTACTATTTAGACATATAAAGCTAGTAATTCTTATTAGTCTTAAAGTGGGCTCTAATAAGCTAAAGTATTATATTAAAGCTATAGTTTCTACCTATAATATAGTTGTAATAAAATGTCGCCGCCTATCTCTTTAACATAACCAAAAAAGTATAATAAAACTAGTAGTATTGGATTTTAACCTTGCTATAGCAGTTATAAAAGACCTATAGTTTTATTCTAAGTATGTTATATAGTTCTCCTCTAAACTTCTTCTCCTTATTTAAATATACCTTTATTAGATTCGTGATTTCTCGTAATAGAGGCTTACCAGTTGGCTAGGGTAGAGGAGCTAGAGGTGGCAAAGGTGGAGGAAGAGTACCTCTAGGTAGGAGAGCACCTTTAGGTGGGATAGTAGCGTTCTAGGGGTTTTATTCTAAATTAAAGTTGCCTTTTAAAGAATACGGGTTAGTTCTAGGTTTCCGTAGTTAACGTATAATCTTAGCTTCCGTCTATACTGGTTCTTCTATACTAATAATAACGGCCTAAATATTACTGGTAATTAGGTTACTATTTTTAGCAATATATACCCTATTCCTATAGAGGAAGTCTTAAAAATCTTAAACAATATTAACATTGCCAAGTGCCTAGGTGTTGGCGGTCTATCCTATAAAATCCTCCCTAAAATATTCCTACAGCTATAGATTAGCATAGTGTCTACTTTAGTAGAATATAATACGGTATATATTAGCAACTCAGTCAATCAAGGCACGAGCACGGGAAGAAGGACGCGCAAGCCTATACAATTAGATTGTCTATAAACGAGGATCCAAAGCTAGAGAAAGGAAGGAGAAGAATAGCAGCGCCGCTCAATATTTTATGCGGTCCTTAAGTCACGTAACTCGCGTCTACTATAATCCACGTCTACCAAGATCCACCGTTTTCTACTAGCGCCGTAACATTACCCCCCCCTCCGAAAAAGCCTGCCCTTAGGCTTTATATGTCCGTATTATATCCGTAGGGTATTCTTGTCCTTATACTTAATAGGCAGCCTATCGTCTTCGCTATACTAGCACTCCATCCACTTGTTAAGGTACTTCGGGGGTCCGGGTTTGTTAGGGTATTAGTTATAGAATTCTTTAAGCTTCTAGGGGCAGCCTATAAAGTTCTAGGCGGGGTACCAGGTTGGGTCTAGATTATAGCCTTTCTATTAAACACGGTATTGTAGCGTTCCTTATACTAGTTTATAGGCTAGTATTTCATTAACTTCCCATTTGTTATCGCCATTAACTTAAATTAGCAGGGGAGGCTCATTCTTTTGTCTAGGTAGTAGGTTATTTGCTGCCTTCTATAGCTTATCCGGCAAAAAGATAGGGTAAACCTTAATTAAGTCTAGGAGCTTAACCTTATACAAATTGCCTTCTTTATTAAGGATCTTATACGGTCCTACTATCTTATAGTCCAGCTTGCGGCTAGGCTATTCTGTCTTTTAGTTCTTTATTATAACCTAGACCCTATCGTCTACGGTAAAGTCAGGCTCGCGCCTATACTTATTTGCCTACTATTCTATCGATTTCTAGGCCTTTTCTAGGTTCTTATGGGCTACCATCCAGGCTTCTTCTAGGCGTTTGGCGTATTACTAGGCTTCCTTATAAAATAGTTTTTTGCGTATGGTCTGTAGGCCTTCCGGTCTATTCCAGTTAAAGCTAGTATAGGGTAAATATCCTATTTCTAGCTGGATAGGTGTAAACCCCATAGAGTTATAAGGTAGGGTTGCCTGGGCATAGTCTATTAGGGGTAGTAGTTCGCCCTAGTTATCCTAAAAGTAGTTAATAAAGGGCCGGAGTCTCTGGTCTAGGTATTAATTTACAATCTCTATCTAACTATCTATCTGGGGGTAGTATGCTGTAGAAAGCTTTAGCTTAATGCTAAGGATCCAAGTAAACTTATTCCAAAAGGCCAATATAAACTGCGGCCTATAGTTAGATACAATAGTATCTAGTAGTTTATAAATTTGGTAGACATAATAGATATATAGTTGGGCTACCTCCTTAGCATTAATATCCTTGTGACAGGGGATTAAGAACGGGCGCTTGCCAAAATGGTTAACTAGAATTATTACTATATTATATCTATTACGGTCTGTAGGCAGCTCGTAAAAGTCTATAGAGATATACTACTAGGGCGTTCTAGTATTAGGAGTAGCTTTAATAGTCCTAGAGTTTTATCCCGTAGAATTATAGACCTATAGCAGTTGTTACAGTTCCGTATATAGCAGTTAATATCTGTAACCATTCTAGGCTAGTAGTAATAGTTACTAATAATTTTACAGGTCTTATTCTTTCTAGGGTAGGTCGTAGAGACCTAGGTATATACTTCGGCAATAAGCTAAGTCCGTAAGTTCTATTCCTCTATTACTACCAGCTGTTCCTAATACTTAAGCAGTCCGTTTTCAAGGGACCATAGGCTAGTAGCATCCTTTACCTTTTCGCGGTACTCCTATAGAGAAGGGGCCGTATAGTTTGCCTACAGCAGTTTATTAACAAGGTCAAGTTCCATAGAGTTAACAGGACATATCTTAGCATCTAAAGGGTCCATATTTAGCTCTACCTATATCTAGGGGTTAAGGTGCTCTGGTTATAGTAGTATCTAAGTCTATAATAAGATCTTTATAGCCGTCTAGTTACCTAGGTCCAATTTACGCCTTATAAGAGTATCCGCGCGGTTTATAGCGCCTAGTCTGTATATAATTAAGAAGTTAAACTAAGATAGGATATCCGCCTAGCGTGCCTATTAGGCTATAAAAGCCTTGGTTGTTATAAAGTATTCTAGGGCCTTATAATCTAAAACTACCTTAATAGGCTTAGGGGTCCCCTCTAACTATATATATTAGTGCTAAAAGCTAGAGATAATGGCCAGCATTTCTTTATTATAGATGTGGTAGTTTAGCTCGGCATCTATTATAGTCTTTAAATAGTATATAATGGGGTGCTATTCTCCGTCTAGTTGCTTCTAGGAAAAAACACTAGCTATTACGCCGTCTAAGGCATCCGTTTCTAGCATTAAGGGCCGTTCTAGATTAAAGTAGGCGAGTAAAGGAGCTAATACCAGCCATTTTTTAAGCTTATTAAAGGCCTACATATATATAGCGTCAAAGTGAAAGGGCTAGTCTTTCCTAGTAAGGCGGTTAAGAGGCTGGGTGATCCTACTGTAGTTTTTAATAAAATATTAGTAGAAGTTACAGAAACTTAAAAATAATTATACCCCCTTTATAGTCCGTGGGGGTGTCCACTGGTTAATTACGGCCGTTTTCTTTAGGTTGGCCTTGATTCCGTCTATACTAATAATAAACCCTAGGTACTTTATACGCTTAACACTAAATTCTAACTTCTTAATATTGGCCTGGAGACCAGCCTCGCGGAGCTATTATAGGACTTTATAGACGTGCTCCTTGTGTTCTAGCTTATTCTTAGAGTAAATCATAATATTATCTAGGTAGGCCGTATAGAAGTCGTTAAGGTAGTTAAAGAGTACATTGTTTATATACCGCTGATATGTAGCTGGTCTATTAGTTAGTCCAAAAGGAAGTACCTTGTATTTATACGTTCCGTAATAGGTTTAAAATGTAGTAAGATCTATAGATCTGGGGTCTATTCTAATTTGGTAAAAGGCCTGGCGGATATTAAGCTTTATAAAAACTTTAGCTCTACTTATTTAGGCCAGTGTCTTATTAAGTAGGGGTAGTAGATAGCGGTCCTTATGGGTTATATTATTTAGCTTATGGTAGTTAATATAAAAACAAAGTCCTCTATTTAGCTTTTTAATAAAGAGAATTAGTAAGGCGAAAGGGACTTAACTGCTAGGCTCAATAAAGCCCTTATCCAGGTTTTTAATAAGATATTGCTTTATAGCCTATAATTTGGCAGTAGATTACTAATAAAGGGGGCTATAGCTAAGGGTGTTTTCCTTATCTAGCTCAATCTTGATCTTACGGTTGTATGGTTAGTAAGGCGGAAGCATATTAGATACTACCTTTAAGAATACATCCTTAAATTTCTAGTATTAATAGGGTAGTTTTTATTTTACTAGCTCCTTATCTGTAAGCTTGCCTTCCTATCCGCTAAGCTCGCTTTTCTTTTCCTTAATTATTTAATCAATTTCATATAAGCTAGTAGTAAAGGTAATGGTATTAGGTTAAACCAAGTTCTAATAAAATCCTACGGCGCTAATATAGCAGATATTAACTGGGGGAAGGTCTATAGGTTTCTTTACGGACTTTTATTGGGCCGTATTTTACGGTATAGGGTTTATAGTCTTCCTTAGCTTATGTTCCATTTTCCATAAGTTGTCCTTCTAGTCTATTAGTTTAGTATGGCGTCCGGTATTCCTGGCCTTCCTTTATAGCTGCGTAGGGCCTAAGTTCTCCACGGAGGACTTGGCTAGGTTATTACTAATTTCTTAGGTCTCTAGTGCGGGTGGCGTAATATAGGTAGTCTAGGGGCGGCATAGTATATAAATCCGTTGCGGATTAAGCTATATGTCCTTCTTAAAGGCCTAGTCTCTATACATAGTATTGGCTTAGTAGATGGTATTAATCTAAGGCCGTATAAGGTTCTCTATTATAATACTAATTTCTTTTATAAAGGAAGGGGTTAGGGGTAGGGATTTAGGCCAGAGGAGCTATCTATTCTATATATTAAGCTATAAGCCTAAATAGGCTAGCCATTTTCTTTTTAAGATTATATTATGGCTTCCTAGGTCCGTAATAAGAAAGGGGATGTTATACTACCTTTATCCATCAACACGGAGGTAGATCCGTAAGATAGTTATAATAGGTGGCCCTATTCTTCCGTTATACCCGCGAATAGGAATTGGTTTAGGCAGTTCCTTAAGGGGCATATTTAAAAATTCGGCCAGCTTTACGGCGCACTAAGTATCTATTAAGGTAAAGGCATTCGCTCCAAAGTCAGCTAAAGCAGAGGTTAAAACTTGATATCTATTATAAAATAAAGTATAAGGGATAGTGCAGCTTCTTCTACTAACTAGCCAATCTAGATTAATATATAATATATTAATCCCTTTTAACCCTAGAGAGAAGTCTTCCTTTAAGGTTCCTCTTTTTCTAACTCTATGCTATCCTCCTGTATTAACAAAACCTTGTCTATTTTTGCCTTTATTGGGCAGTCCTTGGCGAAGTAGTCCTTTTGGCTATATAAGAAGCAATGTTACGGACGCTTTAAGTACGATGTTACGACTACTTGGAGAAGAGTCGGTGGAAGCTAGTTGGTTGATATAGGCACGGTCTAGGATGGAACCAGTGGAACTATGTGACGAGGAATAGTAACTAAGGTTACGTGGCGTTAAACGTGTTAACTGTGTTAAATAGAAGGGACGTTATGTTTAATACAGACAACACATACCTTACGTATAAGAGAGGATTTCTTAGGAGTACGGTTGTGTATTTAAAGGACCTTAGTCCCTACCGTAGATAGTTCTCTCCTTGTAGCGAATCTTAGAATACAATTAGAGTTAATCTATTAGGCAACCACTCTACTAGTTATTATTATGTTGTTAATTTGTTTATACCTATATACCTAGCCTAATAATAGGACCTACTGTAGTTCCTACTACAAGGTTTCGTTACACATTCGCTACTAAGGTTATAGTATTAAACAAGATCGAATAACATGCCACCCAAAGCACCAGTTATAATAGTGTTGGTAATAGCCACAACCTCAGGACCAGGAGACACTAGTATAGCAGATATAGATTCTTAAGTGGTTACGCGAGGTTAGTTATAAGAAATGGTTAATCACTTATAAGATAATAATAGGATACTTAAAGAACGCATTAATGGAATTAGAGCAGTAAAAATCAAGCTACCTTTAATTAAATAATTCTTAGGAAAGAAGTTAAAGCTTAAAGGATTTCTCACGCAGATGCACTTTAAGGTAATATAGGAAGGAGCAAAGTTAGTAACATTATTAGATTAAGTAGCCTATACAGGGTTGTTCCTAATAGGGAGGGCACTTAAGTGGTTTAAACTATACCTTACAGAAATATAGGCTAATGGCATAACAACTATTAACTAAGACGTACGGTATATATTTGCCAGTTAGAACGGGTTCGCGGAATAACTAACGCAGATATTTAGAGACCTAGAGGCCATAACTACAGCGGAACAAAAGCTTTAAAACTTAGTATAACATACTTTAGTAATTAAGTATACAACACAGTTTTAAACACTAGCTATATAGGTTGAGTGGAATAACAGGGCGCTTATAGCACAGTATAAATAAGGACTTAAGGCTAAAGTCTAGGACGTAATTATCCTAATAGAAGATGTGGATACTCTAAGGGAGTTAATAGATTAGTTAATAAAGATTAATAATAGGATCTATTAAAGGGAACAAGCTAAGAGAGGGCAAGACAGAGTTCTACAGTTATATAAGGCATAGAGTACGCAACAACTAATATAGAGTTAAAAACTATGGAATAGCGCAGAGCTAATAGACCTAAGCGGTACCAAAGAAACCTAAAAGTAGGGAAAAAAACTGTAGAAACCTAGAGGTTAAGGATTAAGTAATTAAAGGACCTAGGAGTAGAGGCTAAACCAAGGATCTTAACAGCAGAAGACGTTTAGGCAGACTCTACAGTAAGAAAAATAGTTTAAAGATAGGGCTTGTATAAATTGCGGAAAACAAGGTTATTTCGCCAAAGACTATAGAGGTGGTTAGAGTAACTACACAGTAAAGGGAATAAGGCTAGTAGACAGCACGTATATATAGAGGGATAATAGTGCACTATAAGGAATAAAAGAATGTTTAATTAATAGTTTTGCGTATTGTTACAATAACGCATGCTAAATTTATAAGGACGCTAAATACGGCGCAAGCTATTGGCTATAGGAGCTATTAATATCTAAGTTTAAAGGAACTAATAAACTAGCTTATAGATTAGACATTAAAGACAATAAGTTTAATATAGGCGAAGCATTTACCAATAATAAGGTAATGAAGGCAGCTTACTAAGAGCATACAGACCTTAAAGAAGTTGAAATAGAAGTAGAAACTAAGAACCTTACAGAACAAGGTTTAGTAACGGATATTATAACACTATTAGATACAATTTCCATCGCTTTATAAGATAATAGGAGTAACGTTTAGAAGAAACTAAGTAAGTAGATAACTACTAGTGCTAGCTTATTACTTAATAAAGGCAAAAGGCCACAGGCTTAAGATTCTTAAGAAGAGATATAAAAAGCTTAAGATTTTTAAAATAAAATAAGACACACCTAAGGACCCACAACGGATAAAAACTAATAGGAAAGGACAGCTACTTAGTTTAGTAATAAACAAATAAGTATAGAACGCAAGTTTAAGAACTACAAGTTTGGGGAACAAATAAGAACGTTAGTAATCCTAGGTAAACATAGTATTTAGCCTAAAGATTAAATAGTTAATACTAGGATTAAAAAGTAAGGTAACTATAAAGATCTAGCTACAAGACGCAGAAAATAAGAAACTATAGATAAGTTTAAAATAAGAATTATTATATAGCAGGAGCAAAAGCTAGATAAAAGGTTAGCTATGCCAGGTTATATAAGGGATAGAGTACCCGTATAAAGAATTACTAATAGGCTAAGTGCAGGGACACCTAGGGTAAAATAATTGGATAAACTAGAACAAGAAAAGGATCTAGATATCCCAACTAGGTTTAAAGAAAGACATACTAAAGGATATTATAATGTAATGATAACTAGGTACTTTCTAATAGATAAACTATATACACTAAACCAGTTATACGGAAAGTAGTATAGGCAAAGATACAGTAATAAATAGGAAGACTTTTATATATAGCTAGACGAAAAAGTTGTCTAAGACCAACCCATTACAGAGAAACGCATAAGTTATATTAAAGGAGCATTAATTATAATGTTAAGGAACCTAGAAAAAGGATCTAGGGACTAGAGAAGTAAGCAACAAATCTTAGTACCTATAGTAGAGATACCAGTAGTTAGGTTAACTAGGTATAGGTTTAAACTTAAGAATAAAGATAAACTAAGAGTTAACCCAAAACATATAGCGTATTATATACTATTATGGATAGCTTGTGTGGATAACACGTGCAATATATATAGAGTACTAAAAGATAAGAACCGGAAGTACCTAGTAAGGATATATTAAACACTAGAGGAAAAGCGGTTTAGGAACACTAAGTATATACATAAATAGCACCCAGTAGAAGTATAAGGTTAGGGAGACTTAACACTTTAACTAAAAAGATTTCTTACAGAAGAATGCCTAGATGGACAACAGTGGTAGGAGTGCCCAGAAAACACTTATCTATAGTATATAGACGAAAAAAACGAACTAAGTATTAGCCTAAGTAGGACTAAGTATAGGCAGGATCTAGCAGCCAATAGTTAGGAAAAGGGGAGGCGCATAGGACCAAAGGGAACTAGTATTAAAGCCTTAGACCCTTAAAGGAATTTAAGGTTAACACCTAAATTTATAAGCTAAATAGCAAGATCAGCAGTTTAAAGTGTTAGTAGATAGTAGAGTAACTAGGAACCACATATTACCAAAGGTAGTAAAAAGGATAGGGTTACTATACAGACAAAAGGAACACCTATATCCACTTATAACAATTTTAGGAGATTAGATAGCTTATAAAGGAGGCATTATTAACCTTAAAATAGAACCTATTCAGTTAACTATTAAAGGAAGACCAGTTAGAATGTCTTTCAATATCCTACTATTAGAATAGGACGAGGCGATACTAGGAATACCTTAGTTATAGGAGTATAATCTAAAGATTAATTAGGTTATAGGTTAGGTCAATATTAAGAATACTTAATAGCATAAAGTGCGACAGTAAACCAAGTTGGTATAGTACTAAGTTAGAGCGATATACGAAGAGACTAAGCGAGGCTTAAGTTATATACCAAAGAGATACCACAAGAATAGTAAAAAGTTATGGTTACTAGAAAGTAAAAAGCTGTTAAAGCATATAGCATAGGACTATAAGATAGAATTAGAAGAAGGAACAAGTCTAAAGTTCTTTCCAATCTATAAGCTTACTAAAATAGAGTTAGTAGCGCTTAAGGAGTTTGTCTAGGAGAACTTACATAAGGGATATATTAGACCGTTATAGTTATTAGTAGGATATCCAGTACTATTCATCCCAAAAAAAAAAGGAAAACTTAGGATGTGTATAGACTATAGATAGTTAAATAGCATTACTTAGAAGGATAGGTATCCTTTATCCTTAATTAGTGAAATCTAAGATAGGATAGGCAACGCAAGAATCTTTACAAAGATAGATCTAAGGTAGGCGTACTATTAGATTAGGATTAAGGAAGGCAACAAATAGAAGGCAGCCTTTAGGTCAAAGGAAGGACTATATAAACTATTAGTTATGCAATTCGGGCTTATAAACGCACTAGTAACGTTCTAAAAGCAAATTAATAGCGTATTAGGAGAACACCTAGATGAGTTTATTATGGTATACCTTAACAACATTATTATCTACTTAGAGAATAAGGAAGAACATAGAGAACACATTAAGTAGGTCTTAAAGAGACTATAGAAAGAACAGATGCCAGTAGCAATTAAAAAATACGAGTTCTTTATAAGGAAAACCAATTTTATAGGATTTATTATCAAACTAGAAAAAATTAGTATGGACCTAAAGAAAGTCAAAGCTATAGTAAATTAGCAAGAACTAGAGAACATTACGCAGTTAAGGTCGTTTTTAGGGTTTTGTAACTACTATAGGAGGTTTATAGCATAATGGTTAAAAAGCATTAAGCCGTTTACGAGGCTAATAAAGAAGGAGGAACTATAGGTTTAGGGTAGTAAATAAAAGAAGCTATTCTAGGAACTTAAAGAGTTGTTTACCTAAGAACTAATCCTTAAGATCTATTAACTAAAGTTAGAAACGGTTGTTAAGACAGATATATTAGACTTCGCACTAGGAGTATACTTGCTATAGAAGCACTAGGACGCATGGCATCCAGTAGTATACTATAGTCGGAAAATAACACCACTAGAGTTAAACTACGACATCTATAACAAGGAGTTATTAGGTATAGTTACAGCACTTAAGGAATAGAGAGCGTTCTTATAAGGTATAGAAAAACCGTTTATAGTTAAGACGGACTATAAAAACCTTATAGGGTTTCTAACAACAAAGGAACTCAACTAAAGATAGGTTAGATAGGCGGAAATGCTTATAGAGTACTATTTCGAAATTCAGCATACTAAGGGTATAGATAATGCACGAGTAGACGCTTTAAGCAGAAAAGCTAAACTATAAAGTAACGAAAAGCTATTAGGAGCTTTATTACGAAAGGATTAAAACGGATTGATTAGGTACAATTATCTAAAGATTATAGCAATTAAGAAAAGTCAGATCTATAAATTACTAGAGAGTAATTAGACACAGAAAATCTAAGAAGCATAGGCAGAGGATTTAGACTTAGAGTAATATAAAAATAGAGAAGTAACGTATATGCCTAAGTCTATTACAGAAAAGTTTATTAAAGAATTCCATAAGGGAATAATATAAAGATATAATGGAGCTATAGGCTTAGTATCAAGACTTTAAAAGGAGTACATTATTTAAGGAATCTGGGGACTAGCAAGATAAGTTATAAAGAAATATCCAGATTGCTAAAGGAATAAACTGACAAGGCATAAGCTGTATAGAGGGCTATAACCTGTTAAAGTACCAGGAAGACTATAGGAAGTTATATTATAGGACTTTATTATTAAGTTACCAAAGTTAAAAGATCCTATTATAGGACAAGATTATAACGCAATTTTAGTAATAGTGGATAAGCTAACAAAGTAGGGATACTTTATAGCATGCACTAAAGAGATATCAGCAGAAGATGTCGCTAGAATCTATATAAAGGAAGTATTCGCAAGACATAGAGCATCAGATAAGATTATATTAGACAGAGATCCAAGGTTTATAGTAGTATTTTAGGAAGTATTTCTGGCAGAATAAGGGGTTCGCGTAGTAATATCTACAGCGTATTATCTGTAGATAGACGGATAAACGGAAAGACTAAACTAGACACTAGAATAGTATCTAAGGCATTATATTAATTACGTATAAAATAATTGGGTATTATTATTACCAGTTATACAGTTTGCATACAATACAACACCATAAGAAGGAATGGGGACATTACCATTTAAGGTGAATTACGGGTATAAACTAAGAATATCGTTATCGCCATATTAAGCAAAGAAGACGAGTAGTACAGCTAAATAAAGAATGGAGATATTAATAAATCTTTATATAGACCTCACAGAAACAGCCAAACTAGTACAAGAATAAATAAAAAGGTACTATAATACTAAGAGATCTAAGGGACCAGATCTTAAGGAGGGAGATAAAGTATAGCTACTATACAAAAATTTTAAGAGTTAACAACTAAGTAAGAAGTTGGACTATATCAGACTAGGACCTTTTAAAATTGCGTAAAGAATTTTATTAGTTATGTATAAGTTAAACCTACTAGCTAAAATAAAGATCTACCCTATATAACATATTGCAATACTAGAGCCAGCACATAGAGATATTAAGCCACTAGTTTATAAGGCAGACATATATAGAGGGTAAGAAAAAGACAAATAACAAGTTTTAAAGATTACCAGTTATAAGGATGTAGAAGATGAAACGTAGTATAAAGTAAAGTGGATAGGCTATAGTAAGACTACCTAGAAACCACTAAGCAACCTAAAAAACGCTATAGGAAAGGTATAGGAGTATTAGAAGAGAATAAGTTAGGCAATATTAATAAGAAAGGATTGCCGAAGAATAAGTTACCTAAGGGGGACCTAAGAGAAGCAATTGCTAAGCTACTTGGAGTTATTTCCCTTATAGGAGGAGAGCCAGTTCTTTTATTACTAAGTTTCTGCAGATCTTGTTAGACTAGTTTCCACTCCTTAAAACAAACCTTCTTATAAACACGTTTAAGACGTTAAAGACAAGCATAAGCCAGACGTTGGGCTTTAAGGACGCGTGCGGACTCTTCTAAGGCATATTAGACCGCAAGCAACGCTAAGGCCAGCTTACCGTTAAGCTTTGCAGTGGCGGATTAAACATGAGACCCTATAATAAGTTACTGAGGGAACTTAAAAACTATTAAGAGTTATAGGACGCGCACACTTAGTGTTAGAAATAGAGCGAACGTTATAGGACGATTAAACGTTTGCTTTAGTACACTTAGAATAGAAAGAGGGTTACTAAGATAAGGAACTCGCTAACGTAACGCAAACTAACCCCTCTTTTGCGCACCTAGAGTAGGGAATCGCCATCACTTCACCAAGTAATAGTATTAAGGAGATAGTACGCAGGCGGCGCTCCACCTAAGAAAGAGAAGAAGAAGCTTTAGGTATAATAAGCAAGGATATTAACCAGACTAATTAAACGGACATTATACCTCTAGTAGACGACTTAGAGATATTAGGAATCTTTAAGGACGAAGATAAAGAGGAGGGAAATAGTGTTATAGACGCTTTAAGTATAATATTATAACTACTTAGAGAAGAGTCGGCGGAAGCTAGTTAGTTAATATAGGTATAGTCCAGGATAGAACCAGTGGAACTATATAACAAGGAATGGTAACCAAGGTTATATAGCGTTAAATATATTAACTGTATTAAACGGAAGGGACGTTACGTTTAATATAGACAACACGTACCTTACGTACAAGAGAGGATTTCTTAGGAGTATAGTTGTGTATTTAAAGGACCTTAGTCTCTACCGTAGATAGTTCTCTCCTTGTAGCGAATCTTAGAATACAATTAGAGTTAATCTATTGGGCAACCACTCCACCAGTTATTATTACGTTGTTGATTTGTTTATACCTATATACCCAGCCCAATAATAGGACCCACTGTAGTTCCTGCTATAAGGTTCTGTTATAAGCAAGCCCCTTAATTACTAAGGGCCTATCTGCGGGGGTTGCTATATGTGGGCTAAGCATGCGCCGGACCCGCGGTAGGGCTAGCTGTGTAGCTAGCTGCTAAATTAACAGCGGGCTGTATGGCTGGTGCTATAGGAGTTGCTAATTGTGCTAGGGCACTATGGGCTGTTCTTATAGCGCTTATGGTCTAGTTTAAAGAGTTTCTGGCTTTATACCGCTTAGCTCGTGCCTTAATTCGACAAAGGCCTTAATTAATAGCTAGGCAGTAGTCCGTAAGTACCTTTAGCGTCTATACAGTAGTAAAAACTGGTAGTACGGCGTGCTGTAGGTCTAGGGTAAGCTTGTTAAAGAGGTCTGGCATTAGGTCTTTATCGGGAATTTAGGCTTAGCTGGCTAGGTACAGAAAGCGGGTCTAAAAGGCTAAAAAGGTCTCTATTGTTTTTATATTAAGGGCTTTATAATTAAGGCGGGCGTTCTATATCTTAAAGGGGTCCTTATAAATAGAAGACAGGTAGTTAATCATCTCTTCTTTAGAGAGGAAGGGGTCTGCTAAGTCCTAGGCATATCGCGGATGTAGATGCGTCTGTATATCCCTACCAGTACAGCTGAAGATGTAGGCCATTTTAGCTTAAGCAGTAGGGAAGTAGTCCGCATTAACTTTAAGCTTATTTTGTAGTTAAAGCTTCCAATTATTAAACATAGGGTTAGTTCCGTCTGTAAGTAATAGGGGGTCTATAACCTTTGTGGACTGCGATGATGCTAATGCTATATATTAGGCTAGGGCCTTAAGGACTATAGCAAGTCTGTAAGTGTCTAATAACTCCTCGCTAGGTGTAGGGGTGTCTTTAGTTTTAAGCAGCTCTTAAAGCCATTTAATTTTGGTATTAGCTGCTGCAAGTTCTTCCTAGGGGGTTAAGACGGCGACTATTTTATTATTAGAGGTATTTGTAGGTCCTATAGCGGCTTTGCCAGCTGCTATATTTCTTGGCATAGCGGTAGGGGTATTAGGTAATTTTTGGTATTTATTTATTTTCTAGGGGTTCTGGTCTATGTGTCCTATTCTTAGGTTTCGCGTTCTGTTTATATTCTTTTAGTTCTGTCCTGTCCTTAGGGTCCTGTTCTATTCTATTAGTGTCCTTAGGTCCTTTTCTGTGTCCTTATCCTGTTTATAGTTTATAGATATTTTTGAGTTCCTTTTTAGGAAAGAAGAGTAGTAACAAGCTTTGGATAATATTAGCAACTCAGTTAATTAAGGCACGAGCATGGGAAGAAGGACGCGTAAGCCTATACAATTAGATTGTCTATAAACGAGGATCTAAAGCTAGAGAAAGGAAGGAGAAGAATAGCAGCGCCGCTTAATATTTTATGCGGTCCTTAAGTCACGTAACTCACGTCTACCATAATCCACGTCTGCCAAGATCCACCGTTTTCCACCAGCGCCGTAATAGTATAGGAGAAAGCTGTTAACTTGTTTTACAGTATAAGTTATTATATTAATAGTAAATTTATCCTAATTTTTATTAATAAGTTTCGCGTATAAAGCTACCCCTAGTAGTAAGGAGTCTTTCTAGTTATTTAAGGTAGGCGTAGCCATGTTTTTAGGGGGAGGGAAGTATTATTAGGGTAGGGATTGTCGTTTAGTACGTGTTTGTTATTTAGTACGCGTTTATAACATATATTTGCAATTATGGGGCTTAAGACTAGTTCTGGCCTTAAATCGCGAAGACTTATAAAGCGTATTATTCTACGTAATGGACGCAAGAATCTGTAATCTAGAAAAGGCTTAGGACCAGTTCTGGCCTTTAGATCCTTAGATTTATAGAAGAGTTCTATTTAAGGTTTAGGACCAGTTCTAACCTTAAAAGACAGCTTCCTTTAGCACAAGTAGCACTGGTATAGTGGCTTGTCTCTTCTTAGGAATACTTAGCTGCTCTATAGTATAACAGTAAAGTTAACCACTAATTAGTATCGGTATTATAAGGTAATATCACGTAGCTACGGTTTGTAGATAGTATAATAATTGTTATTATATATATCGCTCTTCCTTAAGGAAGGGCGAGGAGCTTAAGGCTCCTCGCCACGCTAGTGCCGCGGCAGCACGTGACGGCAACTTGCCTCGTGTGACGGCAACTTGCCTGTATTCCCAACACTATATATTATTTTTATATTTATATTCTATTAGCTTATTAATTTCTATTTCCTATTTATTAACTTCTAATTTATTTTTATTAAGTTCCATATCTAGAAATATAGGATATAGTTTTTTAAAACGTTTAGAAGGCAGTAAGATCTATAATTAATTTATAATCTATTTGTCCAAAGCGTTTACAGGTAAGTTCTATAATTATTATATTAATATATTAGGCTTTTAATTAAGTTTGCCCAGTTAATATATAATCTTAAAGTTAAATTATAAGAGGTATTCAGCCTAACAAATTTGGCGCTATATTAACTGTTTTATAGTTATAAAGTACTATAGGCTCTTATAGTCTATTAATACGCATATTAGAAATAATAATCCTTTAAGCTTAGGGCGCTATTATTTAAAATATCTAATAATTGCAAGCAGTTTCTTATTATATATCTTATAGTTTAATTTAGTAGAGGCGAGTTTTTAGGAAAGAAATGCTACTAGACATAGTTTGCTATTCTTATTATATTACAATAATACTCCCCCTAGCATATAATTAGATAAGTTAATTTTAACAGTATATTTAAGGTTAGGGTTAAAGTAAGTAAGAATTAAAGTAGTTATAAAACGGCATTTTAAATTATTAAAAGCTTATTTGCATTTAGCGGTTTATTTAACTTTTAAATTTTTTCTTATTAGGTTTATTAATAGCTAGGCAATTTCTAAAAAGTAGTTAATAAATTAATAATAGAAATTTGCAAATCCTAAAAATCCTTAAATATCTTATACAATGCTAGGGCTTTCCTAGTTTATAATTATAGTAACTTTTTTAGGGTCTATTTTAATTCTGTTATAGGATATAATTAAGCCTAAGTATATAACCTTAGAAAAAGAGGTTTCTCCCCACATGTATATAAGGAGTAGTCCGCGTGGGCCCAATAGGGATCCGAATCGGACGTTAAGCAATGAATAATAAATATAACCTTAGATATATAGAACTTATATTTTTTAATATTATATTATAAGCCCGCGTCTTATAAGCATTTAAGGACTATTTTAATATATTTCTAATGCTTAGAAAGTAAGAATAAGTAAATTAAGATATTATTAATATACGCGGTAATAAATATATTAAGGAATTTATAAAGCGTATTATTAACATATTACTAAAACGTACTAGGACCATTCTTTACGCTAAATAGCATTACTAGGTATTTAAAGAGTCCCTATTATATATAAAAAGCTATATACTTCTTATCTCCTTTATATATATAAATTTTATTAAAGGTGGTAACTATATTAAGCTTTATAAAGTACTATACGTTTACTAAATAGTTAAGCGTCTCTTAAATTAAAGATATTAGATATTAGTTTTAAATTGTAATTATATTTAGAGCTTAATAATTAATATAGAATCTTAAGCCTCCTTTTAGCCCTTTAATAAATAATATAGGTAAGGCGAATAGAGATTAACTAGGGTAAATAAATCCTTTTTCTAGATACTTATTAAGGTATTATCGCATTATAAGCAGTTCTTCTTATAATATACTATATAGCGGACTAAACTTTAGTATTATACTAGGCTTAAGTTCTATCTTAAAATTATATTTCTCTTAGTGCAGGACTAGTTAGTCTATAAATTATTTTATAAACTTGTTAATTAGGTCGTGGTACTCTTTAGATATAAGAGGTTAAGAATTAGAATATGATTTTAGTTCTAGTACTTTCCTAATATCTTTTATAGTTATAGTAAAGATTTTATAATCTTATCTTTTTACTAATAAGATAAAAGGCGCGGCCTATATTATATAAATTTTAAAAGGTTTTAACATAACATCTTTATATTCTTCACTATAATTAACAGTTATAGATTTATTATATTAGCTTAAAGTTTGTAGTAAGGGTAATTTATATTATATTAAATTTAAATAGTTATATATATATTTATAGGGCAAGTAGTTTTTTAAGCAATAACTTTAGTAGTAGGTTATATAGAACTTTAGTGTTTCTTTAACCCAGCTAATTAAAGGGTTGTGTTATTTTAGCTATTTGTGTCTAAGTATTATCTTATAGTGCTTTAAGGGTATTATAAATAGGGAAATGTATTTAAGGTATTTACCCATCTATAATTTTATAAGAGCGTAGTGCATTAGTTTGCTATATATTAAGGGTTTGCCATTAAAGCCTTATAAGCCTTAGGGCTTATTAAGTTTCTTTAAATTTAACGTATTCGGTAAGTAAGCTGGCCACGCAAGTAAGCTGGCTACCTCAAAACCCCACCAAAAATTAGAAATTCATACTTTAATATATTAGCAACCACTTAATAATAAATTTTAATAATTTAAATTTGGACTTTTATATGCGCATTGCAGCTTCTATTAAAGTTGCATAGTAATTAGTTTAGTGGT
>Ga0307507_10004806_pt1 | contig 23292 bp, 25 predicted proteins | sample 7_EM_MG_FD_207223 | JGI IMG/M metagenome (GOLD analysis project Ga0307507, IMG submission 207223) | Populus trichocarpa ectomycorrhiza microbial communities from riparian zone in the Pacific Northwest, United States - 7_EM | ecosystem: Host-associated > Plants > Roots > Unclassified | place...
TTGGTTTCTTTGGGAGGGGAGGGGAGGGGGGAGGACTCCAAAGCCGGTTAGGCAGACGGTTATGTCTTTCTTCTTTGTAGGGTCTTTGTCGGTCATTTTGGATGGGCGGTGGTAGTGGGGTTGTTTGTGTGGGTGAGTGGGTGGTATTGGTATTATGGCGGGGGAGGGGGTGTTGGAGGGCGTTGTTTGCAGGGTAATTCTTGTGCGTGATCTTCGGTGGATTATCGTAGAGTGTGCTCTCGCGCAAACAGCGCTGGTGTAGTACATTGCGCCATTTTGGGGGATCTGGTAGGGCTGCGATGCATATAGTAGATCTGGAGTTGCGCGAGTCCGTATTTGTATACTGTGCTTGTGTTTTCGCACTGCTGTCGTTTGTTTCCCGGGAATTATTGAACCAGGGGAGCTAATGCTCGTGCCAATAGGAGATTGCGAACACTAACTTAGTTCCTTATCGTGATATTGTGGTCATAAATTGACTTTAAAACCGACATACTGTAGTTGGAATTTCACCTCGGTCATTTTTTTCTAGAGCCTCGGTGGTCTCGCGGTGGGCGCACGATACAAGCGTTCAAGCTAGTCGCACTACCGTACCCGTACGGCATCTTGTACCTTTCCTATCAAGCACCACTACCGGTACTATTCCTAGATCTGACTACCCAAGAGTCAGCATCTATCTAGCCAGCTCTCCGACGCGAAACCTGTCGGATACAGTATAATGTAGCTCCTGTTTTGCTATTGGAATTTATGATGCTGAAATGGTGGATAACTAGACGCTGCGGTGATGAGGAGGGCTCTGTAATGACCTAAGCTCTAGGTCAGGCTACTGTATTTATTTTCAAGTGCTGTATTATACAAGTACTTGCGCGCAAATCAAGTCATGGTGCAGCGCACCCCAGCTTTTGCTGTCGCTGTGATTTTTTCGTTGATCGGCACGGTACAGTAGCTCGCGCGCAAGTATGTCACCGTACTATATGAGAAATGCGGCTTGCCGGGGGAGTGCTGCGGGTACTATATGATATTTCCATATCGCCTAGCTCTCTCTCTCGTATTTATGAGTTGTAGAAACATGGAGAGGCTACCGGTAGGTGAGTATGTGAGCTCCGATACTCCAGGCAAAATAATTGCCATTCGATTAGCCCGTCCACCGGCTCAAGATGGGTGCTCAGCAGACTAACCGACAAGCACAGATGTACTGTAGATAAAACAGTGATTTCTAAAAGCCCAATACAACTGCTATCATGAACCGTGGTAAATTCGGGCTATATAGGCTATCATAGGCTCCCCCTACCCCACTTCCCCCCCCCGTTTCTCCCGCTATTGGTTGACTTTAACTTCTAATAGCAAGCAGTCCTCTACGACAACGTTTTCTAACCGTGCAGAAGCTATGTGAGATCCTGAGTGAATTTATGGGGAGATATACTTTTCGCTTTGGGGATCACGAATTAGGAGTATCATCTACTGTGCATACTTTTTATTTGTCGCTAATTGCCCTCTGTTACCCCCCTAATCGCCGCCGGGCTATCGAGTGAGCACCTGCTATCATACATTGCAGGGCGCAAATATCGACTTAGCCAAGGGCCTCCGTTGGGCGGCCGACTTGCGTCGTGATAAGAAGGTAGTTTTACACTATTTTTAACTTGCATTCATTTCTAACTTGGGATTGGTGAGAAACTAATGATCTCTTGGTATCACTCGTGCGAAAGCTAGTATACCCTGGGCTTAACTTAGTAGCGCGGACTGCTGGGTAGTATCTAGTAAATCCCCACTCGCGTTAGAACTTCCCGGACGAGAAGTGGGGTTACCTCTTTTAATCAGCACCGAATTTTAATTTTCTATCCAAGGGGAACGAAGAACTCTTAATACATTAGTGTTCAGCGCTCCCGGAACTTCGCTCTATTTTGAAACCCCCCTCAAACTCACCTTCTCATACCGGTGCTAAGCAACTTATACGACTCACTGCCATTACAGTAAGTAGATTCAACAGCAATGCCCTAGTTCAAAGTAGGTCGACCTCGGTGTATGCAGCCTTGAGAACGAAGTTCTCGTCCCCGGGGGGATGCTATCGACCTACGAGTTCCTGGGTTAGATAATATTTCTAGAAAAATAGATGCGCTTGGTATCATAGTCCTGGCATTTTGCACTGTTTTTGTTTTTGTTTCTAAGGCAACCTGATAAGACCGCAACTCCATACTCTGATTTCTTAAAGAAGTTATGGGTAGAATTTTCCCACATTAAATCGAAACATTACCCAGCTGTTCAAGACAAGAATATTTACTTTTCTCCTTTTACCCTAAACCGCAAGGTCATTTCAGGAAATACCGGATTAAAAAAATACCATAGTATCATATTTGTGGCTGCCGAATACGCCCCCGATTAATTATAAAAATACCGTGGGAAATATGTCATGAAAATGGAAATACCACGGTATTTGTGGCATGCCGAACAGAGTCTTAGCTGTCAAGCCGTAGTTGTATTATATCTTAGTTTTTCTAAAGAAACCTTGGTATCAGTCTTTAAATCAGACAACATATTATGATAAATGTCTGTAACGCTAGAAGGAAATATTCACCCTAACTCCCATGTCCCCCGAAACTTTGCTTTATTACAATATCACTAAATACGAAAAAGAACATCCAAGCAAACGCCGTAGTCAAAAAGAAAGAAAGAAGAGGACAGAAGAAAAAAAGAAAGAAAAAGAGAGAAGAAAAGGACTATCAAAGAACAGACATAACGCCGGAAGGAACAAAACAAGAGGAAAGCACCCAAAATTTTCACTCGGAAGAACGAATAAAATAAGAACTCCTAAAGGGACTCCACTCTACTATAACTTCTTCCCAAGAAACAAAGGGAAAAGCCTATACTCAGTATATCAAAATGACTTCGCATAAACCTCGAGGGCGAACCCCTCGAAACTCTGAAACGCGGCCAAACTTCCAATAGATATGTGCTGTAATACAAACTCTTTACCGCTCCGGAGTGCGCCAGGATCCTTTAGCTTCATATTATAAGCCAAACAATAGCAAAGAATTATCAGGGTACAAAACAACTCAGATCGGCCCATCGGCACACCGTACTATAATGCGGCCTTAACACTCCAACAGCGGGCTAAACCTCTTCACCGCACACCACCGTGCATGAGAAAAACCCACCTAGCCATTTTCAGATGTTCAGCCAATCTCGTCACCGCGTTGAAATAGGCTAGGATGGATGGTTGGTTGGTTAGTATGACGGGGGTGGATGTTCAACAAGGATCCTCGCGATAATAGCCACCGCCGGATAGTGATCGCTAGGATGGCGGCAGCGGTGGCGATTCCGGCAACAACGATAGCGGTCCGAGGAATCGGGTTTGGTAGGGCTGGGGGAGGAGAGTCAAGTGGAGGGGCCTGTGAGGAAATTTCTGAGTTGGTATCAGGGGTGTCTAAAGGAGAAACAGCTGACGTGAGTGCCGCATGGGTATTTTGAGTGAGTATGGCTGGGGCGACTCTGGGTGGCTGTGGGGGTGGCTGTGAAGCGGCGAGCCTCTCATAACTAGTTTCTAAAAGGTGGGAAGGAGGCATTGGGGCATCATTGGCCTCGGTACCGGATTCGGCATCTATATGACCCTGGAGCAACTTCACAATCGCCTCATCCCCACTCTCGGCGGCATGCACGAGCAGTGTTTGGTCATTTTCAGCTCTTGGGTTGGGGTTGACCTCTTTCCGGTCAAGGAGCAACTTCACAATCCCCTCATGCCCACCCCCGGCAGCACATCAGAGTGGTGTTCGGCCATCATTGTCTTTCGAGTCGGGGTTGACCTCTTCCCGGTTAAGGAGCAGCTTCACAATCCCCTCATGCCCCCTTTCCGCGGCCCATAACAAGGGGGTACGGCCCCTGTCATCAACCATATCAGCACCACGGCCTTCCACCCCTTCCAACAAAGCAATTGCGATCTCATCAAGCCCAAAATATGCTGCGCAGTGAAGACTAGTGAATCCCTCGTGGCCCCGCCAAATGATCCCACCCCACTCGCCCAAGCTTCCCATTAAAAGAAGCCTGGCTGATATGTGTCCGTCGAATTTACCAAGTAGCTGAAGCGCAAGTGATTTCACGCCTTCTGTAAGCCCATTTCTTGCATAGGGTCTCTAATAACTGGAAGCATATTGGAGGAGCCGTGCCTCTACCGGAGCTCTGTAAATAGTGCGCGATAGCTCATTGATGGAATCAAAGTTCAGATATGTCAAGCAAACCTCCGCCATCGTTGATTGGGAGTTCTCAAAATGTTCGGAATGGTTGTTGAAATATTCTTGAAGGGTAAAGTGCACCAAGCGGACAGCTGAGCTCCCGTCTACTGTGACAAGTCCCAAGCAGGAGGCTAACAATGTTTTTTCTGAAGGGATATTGTCGTATTCCATATTTCTAGAGCCAATCTCGACTGCCAGGGCGTCACATAGCCCCCCAATGTGCATCGGACGTTCCGACCGAGAAATCCACATCAATGCGGCCATGCCGAGTGTTGATTTGCATTTACCCTGACCCTTTATTCTGTCTAATGTAGCATCGTAGGCGCCGTCCCAGCCGAGTCTATTCGTTATTACGTTGAGTCTTTCTCGCCTCTTGTGGATTGTCGTCTCTCCTAATATCGCGGCTATGCTCAAGGAAACGAGTACAAATCTAGGCGGCACTACGGTCAGTGATATCTCCGGGGTTTTTGGTGTGGGGCGAGCCATCACATACCCGTCCGGGATCCTTTCCGGAATGCGCTTCATAATATCAGCCCTGAGTGCAGGGCTCATCGTTTCGAAATCCAAATCACGCCCCAATTCCCTCTCTAGATATTCTCTTATATCCTCACTACTCGGGCTGATCGGGATAACCTGCGCGCCCGCCGGGAGACACCCCTCCACCGCACTTCGAATATGGGGTCTCCCTGTAATAAATAACCGGGCGTCTGACGACGCCTGAGAAGCGGTATGCAACGAGGTCAGAAGTTGGGATAGATGTTTATCCGGACATTCATCAAGGGCATCAATACAGATGAAAGTCCGCTTCACTGGAGCAAGGGCAGCTCGCAAGAGCTTAACAGATTCTGAAACTTGGAGTCCTCGGCCCCCAACCTCGCGCTCTGCTCTCTTGAATGCTTCCTCGATCTCGGTGGGAACGGATTTTAACGCATTCACAAGCTGCTTGGTGAGGGCACCTATCATGTTCGCGGCTGTTTGCTTCTCTTGGTCCTGGAAATCGCAATAGAGGCAAACGACGGTTAGGTTCTCTCCCGCGAAATAATCAAGTAAACTATCAATTACTAGAGAGCTAGTGTTTTACCTAGTTAGCTGTTTCTTAGAAGTAATTATTCGTCCTACCTGAGAAAGGTCTTTCCAACCCCGGGATTGCCGGGACAAAACAGAGTGGCCTCGCCGAATTCATCTTCGCCGTCACGCCAACTGAGAAACTCATCGGTCTGCAAAAACCATTCCCCTATGCCATCCTGCCGTTGACCTCTCACATCGTTGTGGCGTACGCGAGGCTGTAGGGGTGATAGCCAATTCAAGAGCTTAGCCCTTTCATCCCCGTATGTTATATTGGTAAAGGTGTTGTAACTATCTGTTATGTTAAAATTGTTCATATTGCCTGTGCTGGTAGCGTTCGGTCCTGAATGTGTTGAAGGGCCCATATTGCTTCGTGGTGTGCGTGTTGTTAGGGTTGCGAAAGCGATAGAATATCTCGATGGTGAGGCTCGGGGGAAGCGGGGTCGAAGCACTTGTACTTAGTAGATTTACTTGTAGGTACTTGTATTTGATGGCGTGGTGAGACCTTCCTGTTTCGCGTGCCAAGTAAGTTATTTAGATCTTCACCAACTTCAGAATTATTGATCGAGTGATGTGCTACGGTACAAGTACCATATCATGCGGACCAGTAACCATGTGGAAAGATTTAAGAATAAGCTTGCTTTCAACAAATACCGTAAATTCGGGGTACGAGTAAACCCAGCCTGCTGCCATATTTCTTAAGGCAGCCACTATTCCTATCAAGGACAAGGACTGACCCCGTTGCGAATTCGCCTTTCCTGGGATACTAACTATTATCTTTAATATCTTGCAATTCTTCAAAGTGTACACGAAGGAGAAGGAGCCCGGTTGCTTGCCTTATCGCTGACTTTCTGCTGGTTGGTGATCAAAGCACTGGTGACGGGTTTGGCGATTCTGATGTCCAACCTGGCAATGGTGGTGTCCAAGTTGGTGTTGTCCATTCTGCAATTGAGCTGCCACACCTCCCACTCAGTTCACGATCAAATGTATGATACCCAGGCACCTCCGCCGTTGGTCGGGACCCAAGGTTTGGAAAGAAGACTTTCGCTCATCTCCTCATACTAGAACTCTGCCGCTCTAACGGTCCCCCTCTATACCTTTATTGTGTGCAGGCCTAGTTCCTCTTTGTGAGCCCTCTAGTCGCAACCCAACGCTCGTTTTTCTTAGAGTTTAGGCCCGCACCTAGTTTCCGAGGTACCGACAGATTAAGCCGGATGGTCAATTCCTTATTTCTTCTCTCTACATCGATAACTCATTGCAACGCCGGGGGGACTGGAGGAGCTGAAATATCGAGTGGTAGGTGTAACCTATTTTAGTGTTCGTTACAGATAATACAATGTGCAGTTACCCGATTACCGGTGGGAATCTCAACTAGCCAATCTCCAAAGTATCTAGAAATCGTGCTACCAAGACTCGCAGCTTTGGGTGCGGTTTTCATTAATTCAATCAATTATCCTGGGTAAACTAACTAGTATCTCAAGGGTTAGGTGTGCAGATTTCCGGACACTTTTGAAGTTGGCGGGTATGATAGGATCTATCTATCGGGGCTCTTATCGTTATCGGGGCTCTTATCGTATGATGGCATGTGAGATTAGGGTCACAAAGATGTCTCCGGGGAACTGGGCCAAATATCCTTCCTATGGCGGGTAAAGCCTCACTACATCTGTGAAGCGGACAATCACAAATAGAAGTATTTGCTTCATAACAGCGATCTTCATTTCAAGTTCCAGAACGCTCCTATATCCATGTGCTGGAAAGAAGAGTCTACTGATATTTGTTAAAATAAGGGGAGTACGGTATCTGCATTTCCCCTGGCTCCAAATGGCAAAATTATCGGCCGAAGGCATTGTTCAGTGGAGGTGGGACAACCGGGCCTTCAGGGGTGATGTAGGCCTATATTTCGATCTTAGGAAATATTTTGGATGTAGGGTTAGGGTTCGGATTTAAATACCTTGGTCATTCCTCCGTCCACCACCATTTCCTGACCGGTTACAAAGCTACTATCGTCACTTGCTAGAAATACCACCATATGTGCTTGTTCGATCGGTTCCCCAAAACGGCCCATGGGGAAGTGGATCTCACGGCGAGCGCGTTTTGCTTGATCTGTTCCGAGGAAATCCTGGAGAACTGTAGCACCGATTAGCTAAACCTGGCTCCAATCATGTGCTAGAGCATCGAGCCCTCATTTCAAACTTACGCGGTGTATTAAGGGGGGCAGGGCACAGGGAATTGAAGCGGAACCCTATGCAATAGATGAAAATTAGTTTCAAGTGCGACTAGGTAATAATGCCTATGGGGACTCACCCTCCCGAGCATGAACCATAGCCAGTTCACGAGTAAGTGCTAAAACTGCACCTTTGGAGGCAGTATATGCAATTTGCGCCGTAGCGCTCCCAACTAGGGCCACAACGGATGCAGTGTTGATGATAGATCCCTTGGTCTTCTTGTGCTTGCGGAACGACAAGACAGCGTGCTTGCAGCCGTACCAAACACCTTTGACCTAAACCGCCCTTAGGTTTGAATCCTCTAAATTAGAGAGGAGTACAACAAACATTGATTTTGTGGGTGAGATCCCAAACATCCTCAGAGGTGGAGATAGCATCACCGTCCTTTAATGAAGTCAGCCATGGCCTTGATAGGCTTTCTCTCATCCTTAATTCTAGGTGGATTTGACGGACATCGTTGTGCATGATACCAGCATTGTTAAACATAACATCAACACCACCCCACTCATCCGCCTCCGTAACTAGTGCCTTCACGTTTTCCTCGTTGCTGACGTCGCATTTCTATCACCCTCAATCTTAGTCACTAGAAAAAATACTCTAGGAGCAGGTTTAAATATACGAATATCTTGAACTTAGCACCTGGAATTAATGTCTCAATCTTTCTCTTGGCTGCCTGGAGTCCTTCGTCACGAAGATCAGCAAGAATGACAGAGCCCCCATTACGAGCAAATAGAACAGCAGTCTCGAGTCCAATGCCACTGTTTGCATCTACCAGGTAAGCTTGAATGATGACTAAAATACGACGAAAGGTGTACGGTACCCGGCGGCACCTGTGACAATACAGGCCTTGCCCTCAAGTCTTCCGACACCAGTGTTCATTTCCTTTAGAGATTTCGAATGTTTGATGTGATAGTTTTTGAAAGCTTCGGAGGCGAGAAAGGGTGTGAGGGTTGAAAGAGTGAAGGAGCTCTCAGCTATCTCCTGGTCGGGTGAGAGGGTGGGAAAATTGGTCTCATGCATCAGCTTGACTAAATTGGCTATATACGGATAAGCTTGACTTGTAAAGGTTGGCTTTAGTCTACGGAGGTACAGCGTGCACCCGTGTCTCCGCGCCAAGATTGGGCACCCGTTTTGGAATAGCCATCACGAACCCATAAAAAGTATAGTGTTCGTGCTGTTTTCTAAATATTGCGGTGAACAGTGCCAGCAGCCGGTGAAGGCAATACAGTAAACTCGCTATGCAGCCAAGGCCGTGGTGTGAGGATTGTGGCCAATCGGAGGGTAAACTTGTGAAGCTTGCGATTGTGCTGGACAATTAGAGTGCGACAATGTGTAGGCTTGCATAGCTTCAATCTTCTTTCGTATTTTCTACGGGAGTCTTCGCCAATCCAGGCATAACATACACCCCATAGCGAGTTTGGCGAGTGTTTGCGGTATGAGAATGACCTGAAGAGTAGCATCAAGGCTATCCTCGCAAGTACCACCGCCATCTTGAGAGGGTAGTCGGTTTTCAATGGCTGGGGGAAACAGGATAAGGTCTGGAGAGACTATTCCAAAACGGGCGCCCAATCTTGGCGCAGAGGCACTCACGAGTGAGTTTTGTATTGTAGGTTCCACCCTCATCCCCTGTGTAGCCTACAAAACTTACACGCTGTAACTTTACCTCCGCAGGCAGTGAATACCGTAGTCTACCGTAAAGTGGGGGAGGATGGGGGGTGTGGCTACAACCCAACTCTTTGACGCTGCATGTGGCGCGTGCAGCGGGGTTTGCCTAGGCAAGTTACGATAAGCCACCAACGAGCGTTTCTCGCTTACGATGTCTGGCTGTCTCAGGAGTTAAGGGTAAGTGGGGCGAACCTGCTTTGATTGGCGCCTCACCTACGCTCGCCCTCTGGTCGCGTAGCCCATACCGGTAACAGTGAACCTCCTCAGGTGGTCAGGCGTCTCGTGCATCTTATCATCCCTTTTTACTCGTCAAAACATCTCTCCCGCCTGAACCATTTCTGTGGGTATCATACAACTAATAACAAGCTCAAGCCCAGCTATCAATCCCATAATGACTGCTCCACATACCCTCGAGTCTATCACTATAGCGTTGAGCGAGGACGATAAAGTGAAACTTGCTGGGGTTGATGCGGATGGAATTCACCGAGGTAGGCCCATTCCTAGTGGTTTGGTTGGGCTAGGCTAACATGTCTCGTGGTTCTTTTCGCAAGGAAAACTAATTTCAAAAAAGAAGTTTCTTTCCATTGCCGAATCTGGATTCGGCTTCTGTTCTGTCATATTTGGCTGGGATATGCATGATAAATCATATTTTCGCGAACTTGGCATTTCAAACTCTGCAAACGGATATCGAGATATACTTGCAAAGGTTGACTTCCAGAGCTTCCGGAGAATACCATGGGAGGATTCGGCTGCCTTCGCCGATTCGAAGGATCAGAGAGGTGTCCCATTCTTTCTGGTCAGTTTTCATGCCCCGGATACTAAGGAGCCTATTGCACCATGCCCCCGAGGGCTGTTGTCTAATGCGGCTAAAAGAGTTGAGGAGAAAGGCTGGAGTGCAATGGCTGGAGGTTTGTTCGACATTCCACGAGGGCTCCCAGCACGATTGCAAGTAGAAGGTTTGCTGTCCGATGAAACTAAAGTCTTTCCATTCTAGCGGAATATGAGTTCTTTAATTTTAGAGAAGACCCCCATAGCCTTGTGGCCAACAAAGGGTCAACGTTAGAACATATAACGCCGGGAATGTTTGGTTACTCTTTAACAAGACCCGTGCAGAACCAAGATTTCTATTACGGAGTTTTTAACGCTTGTATGTTTCTACTCTCGGCGCTCATACCCGGGGAGCTAGTGGAGAGAGGCTCCCGCCATATGTTTAAATATTATAAAAATTAACCCACATCCTCTGAGAATAAATAGGCAAGAAATTTAGGGTCGACATAGAGGGGTGGCATACCGAATCTGGTCCAGGCGTTTACGAAGCTGCACTAGAATTCGGGGAGGTTAAAGAGATGGCAGATAGGGCAGGACTATTCAAGTATGCTCGGATCCACCAACAGCATGCTGCGCAGTTCTGACTTCTCTTGATCTCAATAGATACGTTGTAAAGTCTATTGGCTCGAGATACGGAATAACTCCGTGCTTTATGGCAAAACCTAAGGAGGGCTTACCAGGGAATTCAGGACATATGCACAGTATGTTATACACTATGCACGACTCTTGTTTCTTCCAAACTCTTTGTCTAATTCTCTCTCTCTTTAGTATCGCTTGTTGATAGTGACGGCAACAATCTTTTTGCTCGTTCCGAACGTGATCCTGAAGCTGGCCGTGATCTAGCATATCTTTCGGATATTGGACGTCACTTTCTGGCTGGAGTTCTCGAAGGACTTCCATCTATCATGCCCCTTTTGGCTCCCACAGTCAACTCTTACAAACGCCTCGTGGAGAACTTTTGGGCGCCAGTAACAGTATCTTGGGGCTTGGAACATCGTGCTGCTTCAATCCGGCTCATCTCGCCACCGCTTGCGTCTCCTAAAGCCACACGCTTTGAAATCCGTACCTGTGGGGCTGACGCCAATCCGTATTACGTGCTAGCAGCGGTCCTTGCAACAGGACTACGTGGAGTGGAAAAAAAGCTAGAGATACCAGTACCCCCGTTAGGTGTTGACAGGGGGCCCAGTAGTGATGATGGTCAGCGTCTCGCAAGGAACTTGATGGAGGCTGTAAACAAAATGGCCGCGAAAGGGAGTGTTGCCAGAGAGGTGTTAGGTGATGCGTTCGTGGATCACTACGCTGGGACAAGAGAGCATGAATGGAGGCTATGGGAGGAAGCTGTCACCGATTGGGAAATCAGGAGATATGTCGAAACAGTCTGAGTAGCTCAGGCGCAGTGTCGATTCGCGATTCATGATGACTTTTATTTGTTTCCGTATCGAACCTCAATGCACATATATGCTCTTAATCTAGTAGCGAGTGTCATAAAATGAGATTGCCCACCCTTCATAGGGTTTCAATTCAACTTGTCAATAATCCAATGATAGCATTGTCGAGGTTGAAGTTTTTCCAAAATTTCTTTTCAGTTCACTTCCCTCCTGTGGGTTTGGTTCCAGTTGGGCCCAAGCTGCATTGCATTGCCCTCCATACAACCCGCCGGATGCTTTACACAAGTGTGATCGGATAAAAGTGAAATTCTGGTAGCGTCACTAAGACTCAGCTAGAAAAATTCTGAGCACCAAGCCCAAATCCCCGGATTCTACATCTCATCGGAGGCTGAGTAAGAGAAGCTATTGTAGGAGTCGGCAGGAGTTATTACCTTTCTTGCCGCTGAAACTTTCAGCGCAGGTACCATACCCAATGCCACGAGTGGACTGGGCTACAGGCCAACACTTGGACAGCTTCCGGCAGATCTGGACGAACCAAGTAGCGCTAGCACTCGGAAAGGTCATTAAAAACCGGAAAAACTATTTCTGTTAATCCCATACAATTCTCTGAAGAGGCAAGGGTTATGTTTTCTGGTTTCTAGTGACCCCCCCGGGTACAGCAGGTATCCGGCCCATCATCGAGCTGGTATCATACTTGCGATATATCATACTCGGGAGGTTTGAGTGCGGTAAAAATTGGAAGAACTACTTCCCTTGACCCCGTACAAATCTCCATGATGCGGGTACAAGTGTTGAGTTATGGTCATAGGGTAGTGGTGTTGCCTTTGCCCTTTGTACCGGCTCCATTGGGCATCCGGTATCGGGTGTTTTGTTCAGTTTGTTGCTTTTCAATGCTATTCAGTTCGGTCAGGGCATTGGGTTTAGGTATTGATTTTAATCTTGCTTGTGGACCGTCTGGGATGGTTCTAGAGATGTTGTTTGGGAAATATATGTATGTATCTCTTGTTCTGTTCTCAGCTAGCATCTATATCGATTGTCTGGTTCATTGTTTCTCACTCCTAGTTGTGCTTGGCCCACAGTGGTATGATACCACTCTCGCTGTCCTTTCTTTTGCCCTGCTCTATAGAGACAGCCAGTTAAATGAATGAACCGATTAAGTTTTTGCTTTCTCTCCTAATGAAGCGCCAACCATAAAAGAACCTGGTGGTGGTACCGTAACATAGAACACTTCAAACCGAATGCTTATTTAGTTCTTCTCTCACTAGAAGTTAAGTTCGTTAAGTTGGGCTCTTAGATGCAGAGTCTCCATAATAAGCGGTAAGTTTGACCCAAAAAGTAGAGAAATATGGTTCGAGCGGTCAAAAAAAAGGTGCACTATAATCCAAATTCTCAAATTCTATAGGCTCCACAACCTCCAAACTGATTCAAAGAGAGAAAAAAACCACCCAAGCCGTACTTTCTTTCTGCTCTTCACCTCTAGAGGGGGGGGTAAATTAGTTTGGTGATTGTAGAGCCTATAGAATTTGAAAAGCTGGATCCTGGGGTACCTTTTGGACAGCTTGAGCTATAAGAATGGTAATGATTTCGGGGGCATGGGTGAACCCGCCGGTGTCGCCAGTTTCCGGACAGGAAACCAAAGGGCTGTGATTGGATCTGGAGGTCGAGGTATTACCATGTTTCCACGGAGACTTCTAGCGGGACTAATGCGCTATTCCAACTGAGAGGCGCATCTAAGCCTCCTCTAATAATTCCCTACGGGAGGAACAAGTCGCTAACTAGACATAAAAATCTCATCGTCTCAATAAAGATATTTTCCAGACTATAAGCTCACATCTGGGCCTCATTTCATGGATCCCGCGGTTCTGAGCATGCATTTCCCACCGGATACCGCAGAATAATGAGTGAGCAAAACCATTATCTTCAGTGGGGTTTTGCAACATTCAACAAGAAGTTCGCGGGGCCAAAAGTACCCCGGGCACGTACTCTACCCCCTTTGACCAACTCAGATATCAGATGCCACTAGCAGCAGGGCTCCTAAGTCTAATTACATTCTTCGATTATCGAAACATACCTAAGCAGTGCTCGACTTAATATGGGCTGGAAAGGAAATACCCGAATGCGCCCGGTATCGAGACAACAAGACTTCTGTTGCTCCCCCAACTTGATGTTTTTTCTACTGTATCCCCTTCTATTATTCCATTTCGCTTTTAGAGGATCAGGTTTTAAATAGATGATCAAAGTCCGGCTTCATACGGTCTCACTCGATCTCACCCCTGCCCCATTTCCCTACCTGGATTATGGAAATCCTGGGGACTGAGGGGCGACAATAGAGTGAATAAGTTGGGGGGTTGAATGCACCCACAAGAGGATCTCCCCTCATGAGAAGTCTCTTTGTTGATTTGTTGACCTGAGTGGGTGAGAACTCGAGCCTATCTAGACTTGACTGTCCGCGTTCCGAAGCTAACTGTTTTTTTTTTTTGTTTTTTTTGCTTCCCGCAACACCATACCGCGACGAGAAACCCCCGCTCCACTCCACCACAGTTAGTCGATCCGCAAGTGCCAACCATGCCTGGTATAAAAAAAGTTCAAAAGCCCCACTGAAAGAAATCACTATTGCCTAAAAAGCAATGATCATTACATTTTTCCGCTGCTTTGGAAGAAGGTGATATCTACACCAAATTCTTCGTCCCGAGGCTGGCTCTACTTCCCTTCTGCACCTTCACTCGTGAGAAAGTTGCGCTATACGGGTCCCAGATCCTTCCCTTTTTCCCTCTCGCCAATCATCTTTCTTCCCCGGTAGACCGAAATATCTCCCAGAATTGCGCCAAGGTAGAGAGAGACAAGGAATCTTTGCGCCTATGTCAGTTAATTAACAAATACTTACCATAACATAATACCGGACACCCTTCATCAGATTTTGGAAATGGTCTCCCGAATTAACCACATAATCTCCGCCCTCAAACGGTCTCCCATTGCGCTAGGCTGCGCACCGTGATCTAGCATCACCTCGAGACAAATGTTGATGTCACTCTTGGTAGGAGTGAAGGGTGCCATAACCCCCATTAAGATATTTCTCGACTTCGCCCCTAACATAAGATCTCCCGGTGAGAAATATTCGCGTACTTAGCGAGTCCTAGATAGTATCTAGAAGCGAGCTAAGAAGCTCTGCCTAATACTTTGGAAGAAACTTACCTAAGGGACTGATATAGAGATATAAACCACCGGAAGCGATGCAGCAGTTATCTTCAGCATTCCTACTAGATGGGGAGATCGCAGAACTCGACCACCAAATTCTTTTTTCGCCATCCGAAAAGCTTGCCACAAGTGGTCTAGGAGTTCTCCTCCGCCGAAGAACTACTTCACTCATAATTACGCCCAATGCATGAGCACTATCAGAGCTTTGGCAATATTATTAATAAGAGACGATATCCCAAGAATCACCATCTTTAAGCCTTCTCGTTCTTCCCCCTCCACGCCATCGGACACAACTACAGGTACCTAACTAGTAGACTACCTAACTAACTAAATAATTATACGATCTCCAGCTCAGAGTTAGAAACACCCCCTCCCCGCCCCTCTCACCTCCTGCCCAAGACACTCCTGCGCACTATATAATATCACCAATCGCCATACCCCCCCGCACACACAACCATCTACCCTATCTTATATACCCGCCCGCCACCCTAACCAGCAAGGGTATTTCTATCATCATCTTTCATCACTCGCGTGTCGCCAGTTAAAGAGGTTAGACGGATACACAAACCCAACCAAGCAGCACGAAAGAAGGAAAGAAAAATACGAAAGAAGAATCCACGAACAGTCACTTCTACCAATTACTCCATGGCTGACTCCAGATGACGCCCCAGTTGTACCGATAGTAGTACTAGCCAAGCAAGCAGAGAACAAACCTCTATCCCCGCGGCGATAGTAGACACTTTGCGGGGCTCCTCTACGGTAAGCAAAACGCCACGCATAACCCCAAACCTACCGAACATGTTGGCTATCATCGGCTATCATCCAGCTTCAGCTCCTACAAAATTTCCCAGAATCCTAAAATCGAATGTGAGCAGGCAAAAGAGGAGACATAATGGGGGTCTAATAATGGGCCGGAGTTGGGCGGTACAAGTACTCAGCTGAAATTTATAAAAACTCGACTAGAATAGGAATAGCGCGGGCTTATGACCAGATACATTTATGCTAATCCCAACCCCCACGCCCTTGCCTATAGTATTCTGAAAAAATGGAGCCGGCTCGCGCCCAATACCAGTACTACCAAAGATTATTTTTTTTTGCAGATATCACCCCCCCCCAAGACAACCACTTTTTTCCAGAGCTTCTTGTGAGCTACTTCCACAACCTTGGTATTGGGATCTCCAAGCGAGTAAGAACTGGAATGCCTGCCGGGAATAACACGTGGGCTTGAGAAAGAGATTCCCCAGACAATGTGGGCCGGATAGGTTCAACCAGGATAAATTGACGATGTGAACCCCAGACGGCGGACTTGGCGGCGGGATTTCCGGATGTTTTTAAAGTTTGGCGTTTTTTCTACTATCGAGCAGATGCTGGGTGGGGGGGGCTAGATTCACTGTAAGGAGGTTCAGTGTAACCACGTGCGATTGTAGCACGGTACTGTACTGCATTGCCTGCTAACTATGGCGGAAGGTCAGCTACGCCTAAGGAGCCATAAAGTACTCGTACACAGCAGAAACCCGGCTGCCTTTCCCAGCCTCGGAGTTCAATTGCTCCAAGAATCACTAGAGAAACAGACTCTGCGTTTGTGAGCTACTGAGCTGACCTTCCGGAATACCAGGCAAGGCGATGTTAGTGCTCGTAGTTTGGTGCTTGGATATCTTGGCATTGATTAGTATTCTATCGTATAATACCTAATACCTTAGAGCAAAAGCGTCCGAATACTTTGGATTACCAAGAGCCGCTCTTTGATATAGCAGCTGGTACAGCAGAGTGTAGTACAGCATAAAGTTTTATTTGACTGGCCTATAGACTACAAAAAAAGTAGGGGCCAACTTCTTAGCTTGACTCCGATGATAGCACGCATCTCACACCAAATAATCCTCCTGAAAGAAAGATGCAGAAAGAACTAAATTAAACGACTAACAAAGGACCGCGCAATGCGAAATTAACAAAGAAATGTACCAAACTAGCCAGCCAAGTGATAGCTTCACAATCTCATCCATCCACGCGCCCATCTGTTTAGCATAAACGCATCAACCACACCACCAATGCATGTAGTCATGAAAAGTTTTACCCATTCATTCATACGCCCCCATGATTCCCCTCTACTCTCTTGGCGCTATCCCCCAGGTCTGCGACTCTGACGCTCTGGTGATCGACCCTCTCCACGAGTGCTCTGCGGATCTGGGCTTCCGAGCGGACTTTCCAGCTGTCGTACGAGCACAAACTGTACGGCCATAGTGGGGCGTTGGCGGGGGCCTTAAGCCATCCCCCAGCCTTTGGCGGCGGCGGAGAGCTGGTGAGGACGTTCAGGTCAATTTGCAGACTAGTGCAATAGCGGTCAAGGTCCAAATCATTAACATCTCTTCCGAACGGATTCTCGATTTCTCGCCCGATAGCCGCAATTCCGAGGATAATATATGCCGCAACAACGGTTCCGGGAATAGCTGCCCAGCTGAGCTTTGCGCAGAGTTGGAAAGGAAGGACAAGGACATAGAGCCAGGTGATTTGGGAAATGGCGATGTTGTATGCGACTGGGAGTGGGGTACCGAGGACCCGTTCACAGCCACCGTAGGCATCCACCATAGCCGTGATACTAGACGAGACCTGAGATTGCCAGCAGGGAGACTTGAGAGTGGTATTCTGGATGCAGTGTTCGAAGTAGGCGGAGAGGTAGTTCATAATCTCGAAAGGGAGGTTTCCGTGGTGCTTCCCCTGCTTACGAGCTGCCTTGATGGATTTTTGAGGGTTAGATTCACAGAATGGGAGGCCAAAATTTTCACCCCAAGTTTGGAATTTCGAGCGGTTGGAGAGAACGCGATTGTGCTCGGTGGCAGACCTATCAAGTTCGCGAGCACGTTTGGCGAAGGTGTCAAGATGGTCGATGAGCGGTTCGAGGTCAGCATAATCAGCTTCAATTTCATGGCGAAGCTTGTGCTTGACGGCTTGACAGAAACCTAGGATGAGGTTGATAGCCGAGCTATATCACATTAGCATAGTTTTATATCAGGGGGTAGTGTAAAGTGCATACAGTTTGCCAAGAAGGTCATCCTTGCCATCCTCGCCTTCACGCTCGTTTGTATGTATCCAGATTATCCTTGCCAAATTTCTCGAATGAAGAGTCATTTGAGCCCAGAATTTTCTCCCCTCGGCATATCTCTCATATGCTGTTGATGATCTAAAAGATAGTGACAAACCGACCACGAAACCCAATACAGTCAACAGGAGAGAATCAACAGCAACTATAACAATTAGCACATAGCAACAGCCAATAAATTGGGGGAAACTTACGTTTGTTGTATTTTTCATGGATGACGGTGATAGCCGTTGCCCAACCTGCCACAAAAAGAATTGGCACAACAAGGCTCGGCAAAATGCTTCCATGCAATCGCATGAAATACGGAAGCTTGGAGTGCTTTGTGGGGTCCAATGGTCCAGACTACACTCTCCCTGTTAGCATTGAATTTCTATCAATCTTTACCAAGAGGGCGTACAAAATAATCATCTAAGTCAACTGTGCGTTTGTCTTCCAGAGTAGTGCCCGCGTGTTTTAAACCCGTTGGGCGAGTATGGACGGCAGGAGTCACCTTCTCCGCTACTGTCGAGTCCGATGCTGTTGGGCTACTGGGGTGTCCATTTTGTTCCCCATTCCGATGATCATCCGGACGACCATCGGTACTTCCGTTAAGTTGGTTCGACATACCAAGACTTGCCTCTTAAAGAAAAGTAGCAGTAGCAGTAATGACTTATTAGTAGGCTATTATCGCGATCGATTTGCAATAGTTCAAAATAGGAGTAGTGGTAAAGACTGAAGAATGCCGAACCGTAAGTGTTCGAACAAGTTAAACTTCTAGAGTGTCAAAGTTGCGTGTGGGATCGATAATATATCCACAAGACTGGCCAGATGGTGGTCACAAGAACCCCAGGAAAGAAAGACAAGAAAAACAAGGAGGACGAGAAAAATCCAGATGCTTGAGAGAATAGAAGGTGGGAAAGAAAGGCGGGCCTCCAACTGACTATGTAGTAGCACTCGGGGTACAGTAGTCATAAATTGTGCTCAGCTCTGAAACGGGAAGCGGCAGTTATAGGGGGACTAAAACGGACTAGGAAGTCCAAGTGATGTCCTAGGATTACGGTTGGGGAGGAAGTCGGGCGCATCTTGTTACTCGTCCCTGTTAATAAGTGCACGAATATTGGAGGCATAATTTTGTTTGCGCACAGATACACACTGATGATGAACCATATACGGTATAGTACCGGTATTTTTCCTAATCCCTGCGCTTAGGCACCTCTTGCTTGGGACGAGCACCCTCCGCTGGCAATGCCTGGCATGGGAGCCCGAACAATTGAACCCCGCACCAGGACTTCCGAGTTGTCTTTGCCGTAATGTCTATCACATTTTCGTTCTTTTGTCTTAAGCTAGAGTCGAGAGAGTCCACGCCCCGCTGTCCAATGTCTTAATGCGAGGTTCAACTACTTAAGCTCTTACGTTATACTTATATACATGCTTCATCCCGGCCAAGACACCATGAAGGCCCTCAATCGTTGCTTCTCAGCATCATCGAGTATAAGGCGGCGACCAGCACTGTATGGTGATGGTTTGAGGGGGTGCCAGTTTCTTTTATCTGTTGGTAAATGTGTAGATTTGATACTAGGTCTTCCATATTCCCCAGGGTGGCACGAAACTTGCTTGCTTGCTCTTTGGCAGACCCTTGGATCAATATTCAGGCGCTGGCCAATTCTAGTCCATCATCACGCAGTACAGTGACCTTGGCACATTCATCTCAAGCGATTTCGCGACGTCGAACACATCGTGGATTTTATTCACCGATTCTTTTCTTTTCCATGATTGTTGATATGACCCACAGAATGTTTAGGAGAAATAGGATGCCGTGTTTACTACCAGCACCCAATTACTTTTCGCTGCCGTACTGTATTTGCTACTGCACAGTACTAAAGTTAGTACATTATTTGCTTAAAGTGTGGGCCTTGCCCTTTATCGACAGAGAGACCCACACTTTAAGCAGCGAAAGGCAATTGGGTGAACCCTTCGTAGGGCGAATCCGAAAAGAGATGGTACCCGAGAATCTGTTCCACACAAGCAATGAGCTCAGCTTTCACCGCAGGGGCCATTACTGTGAGGCTCTATCCGCCCAGCTTGGCTCAGGCACTCAAGCTTTGAATGAATCCCAAAATGGGAAGGTTACATTAGACATGCTTAAGGAAAAGCACAGGTGAGACCTGTGTAACCCTCCATGCCCTGGTTGGTCCAATTCGAGTTTCCCCTTCTCCTTGCTCTACATTATGGGGGGAGGTGGAAGAGTTGAGTTGTCTTTCCCCTTTTGCTATTTCATCCAACCCCTCTCCAGATGGCGTCGAGGCCGTTACGGTTCTTGAAAGTTTCTAAATTGAAAGCTGACTAGACATACCGGTACCGGTATTCTAAATGTATGCAAGACTTTCCTCTGATACCGGGACTATCGATGTTGCAACCATTGATCCAGCAGGGGCATGTCAATACGAGTACTAGTAGCAGGGATCATGTTCGTTCCCACTCCATACAACCTCATTTGATCACGCTTACGCCGATGGGCCGAGTGCCAAATTTCCCAACCATCATAACAAACCACCACGGCACAAATAAGGTTGTGGCTGTGCAGTGGCTGCAGCTCACCCCACAGGAGCTCTGCCAGGAGTGTGGGAAAGGAAAATCTTTCGAGTCACCGGTACTCGGGTAAATAATAATAATTATTATTATGTTAAATTACCAGGACTGTGGGCGCTGTCAAGCGGTTCGGCTCGGCCGCCCGAAACACCAGCCCGCTCCTCTACCGGGGAGCCCGCAAATGGAAGAGGCGTAAACTAGGCCAAACCAACTGACCAATCCCCAGCTAGCAGGTATTGTGGAGAATACAATTCCTCCCGGGGGTCTTGTGAGAGCTCCAGCAGATGTGATAAATGATGCTAAAGTGCTATATATCACTCAACCAATAAATCAATTAACCGGCGGGTAATCCTACGAGAGGGGCGGAACGAAGTGAACAAGGAGTCAGATCATGGGCGGTAACGGCGTCCGGTTACGTGAGCTGCGGAGTAAAGCCAATTTCGCGCCATCATGATGGCAAGGGCGGTGCAGCAAACCTCACCACCGTCATCACGAGTGCCGCCGCGGGAATCATATCATCGATGGAGTGCCATACAGTCTCCCATGGGGTCGTGACGAATATTAGCGGGTGACGAACGGGTGTGCCGTATTTGGCCAGTAAAAAAATCAAAAATTTGCCAAAGCAGGGTAACAACAAATCCCTGTTCGTCACCTGCTGATATTCGCCACGAACCCATGAGAGACTGTAACCCAGCATTGTAAATTTCCAAAAGGTCGCCGCACAACATCATCTTTTACAGTACCGGTATCATACAATGCAGGGGTAGGTTATACTGATGACTGCCCGCCATCTATTGAGCGCCGGTATTGCGCTGGCACAAAACAAGGGTGCTGCATAAGGGGCTGAGTCTTCGTCTGCCTAATTTTCTTTATTATGGTCCATCGAGAGCTGCTCGGGCTGTTCTCCTCAGGGGCTTGTGCGGAATGGGTACTTTTGCTTTTCAGAGGTGTTGGACGACGGAAGTTTGGGTAATTTTGATAATCGTAGATTAGCCGGATGCGGTTTGGGTGGCTGTTAACGTGTTTGCTGACCCCGAAGGGCCGTGTGCTACAAATACTAGTACGGTACTCAAGGTCTGAGCAAAGGTTTATCGCGCTTAGCCCTGGCTCATCGAATTTGCGTGTGTGTAACTTGAAATTTCTAACAGAACTCACCATTTGCTCTACAGGTAATTTTAGTGAAGAAAAACACTCTGTCGAACTCTTGCCTCGTCGGCTAGCGATAGGTCCATCGAGCTCGTACTCGTACAGTACGGTACTCGGATGCAAGGGTCAATCCGTGAGCGTTCCCAGTGCGATGAAGGGTTGGCTTAACCCCAGAATAGTAACGCCTACCGTATTATCTTGAATATAAGAGAATCGCGCTAAGAGGTCATATTAAAGCTAAGACATCTCTTTGCATGATTTTATCATATTTCTTCTCTCCAGCCATCTCAGTTTACAGAGAGGAGGACTGTGAGGTTCAAATTTTCTCCCTATTTTCTGTCTTTGAAAATTATCGGTAATATAACATACCTAATACTGATGTGAGGCGGTGTTTAAACCTTAACATAACCTCTTAGCGCGATTCTCTTATATTCAAGATAATACGGTAAGTTAAGTGGTGAAAGCTATTGGCATAGATCCTATTGTTATTCAAAACATATTGAATTAACCAATGAATGGCCATTTTTGATATGCAGCTAGGCCTATTAATTGTGAGAGAAGAAGTTCCGCGAACGTCCTACAATTTTTTATTCGCCAGAAGGGGTGTCTGTCGCGGTTTAATCAGTGAGAGGGCATTCACGGATCGACCCCCCCGCCCGAGCACCTATTAGCCAGGTGATACAGTCTCTCATGGGGTCTTGACGAATATCAGGAGGTGACGAACAGGGATCAGTAGCAGGTATTTTTTTTGTTACCCTCCCTCCAAATACCCCTGTTCGTCAGCTCCTGATATTCGTCAAGACCCATGAGAGACTGTACCGGTATTCAACAAGGCTCCATGGTGCACTGGGCAGTGGCCGGGTACGGGGGCCCAATTATTTTTTTACGGTATTGATTTTCTTTTCTTTTTTATTTTCGAAAGTTGTGCTCTGTTGTCGAAGCAGTTTGGAGGGATCTCTGTCTGTTGGTCCAGCGTCAGACATCGCATTAACCAGCGAGAAACCGCTAGGGGTAGCACGCTTAAATAAGATATTCTCCTGGTATTGTCTCGAAATCGCAATAGAACGCCATTGGCTCACTCTTTATAGCCATGACTAAGCCTTTCAGGGCTCTAATTTTGACACAATTGTTAGTTTCACCTCAGCCACTTCTTATTTCAAAGCAAAAGTGCCGTTAATTAATGCGGTACCGGTACCGGTGCTAGAGTCGAAAGGATGATACTACCGGTGCCGTTGTAGTTCAATCGCTCTCTGCCACATCATCATGATATCGGCGCCGCAGCCGGAATATGTGATCGGTGTCATGAACCAGTCTCCCACCGCGCCCTCGGGGTAAGCAATTATTTATTGTTAGATGATTTCCCCTTTTTGCTAGTGCCATCTCCTGTTTGAGCATGTGAGAAGTCATACTGTCTCACTCGACCATGGGTGAGTTTCGAACGGGGATCGAGCGGTCAGAAGATAACAGCGTTCGCAAGGGCGGTTTGCAGTGCTTGCTGCCGTCAACCATAGGCATGAAGATTTTGGTGTCTCCTGGTCTCGACTCATACCAGTATCTTACCACGATAGCGATTTTTCCCCTTTTTAGTTTCCGCTCGGTCCTTCTTCTCAACATTTCTGGTCTTGCTCTTCTCGAGACAAGATTCTTAACCCTCAATGCTGGTAATAGCTTTCTCTTCCGTTCGAGATCTATGATGTTTTCTCTGCTATACCGTAAAAACCCGCTGTATCCACTGTCGGAGATCTCAACTGTACCACAGCACCAAACCACAATGGGCCTAGCACGGCAGGTTAACAAAATAACGAATACCAGTTAATGAGATCTAGCAAGCTCCGCCTCTCCAAGCTATACTTTGTGTGGAAAGCACTATTCCTTCACAGTGTGTTTTGTCTCGGATT
>Ga0307507_10004807_pt1 | contig 23282 bp, 7 predicted proteins | sample 7_EM_MG_FD_207223 | JGI IMG/M metagenome (GOLD analysis project Ga0307507, IMG submission 207223) | Populus trichocarpa ectomycorrhiza microbial communities from riparian zone in the Pacific Northwest, United States - 7_EM | ecosystem: Host-associated > Plants > Roots > Unclassified | place...
GCGCTATCAGTTTGTCGATGGTATGTGGCAGTACAGTGCTAGCGTAGGGTCGGTTCCGTAGGCAGATCGGCACGGAGTCTTGTCATAGGGTTGGTTCACAGGCGTATCGGCGCAACAGTTGTCAGATTCAGGTAGCAGTACGGTGCGAGCGTTAGGTGGTTCTATGATAAGTTCGTTTGTTCAACCTACCCCTTTGTTATATCGTCCGCAGGGTGCTCGATTGCGGCTAAAGTTTCGGTTGTGGTTTCGGCCTTGATCTTGATTGTGGTAGTGGCGATCTGTATAGAAGGTAGTATACACTCCTTAACTAGGGTGTTCCTTCTCCCATGTAACAATTAAAGACTGCAACTTGTTGATTAACTGAGACAAGTCTTCTCCAGGATTTAAGACGGCAATTTTACAGGCAGGAACTCCCTGGCAAGCTATAAACAACTTATTATCTGTGTAGATCTCTGCAATTATGGCCACCTCCTTGCTGTATCTAGGTCCTTGCCTAGGTCCTTACTCCACACTAAGCACGGCCAGTTCAGGTAGTGTATGTATATATAGCTGCTGCGGTCGCTGCGGAGGTTCCTGCGGAGGCTGTTGCGGTGGCTCTTGCAGAGGCTGTTGCGGATATTGCTGCGGAGGTTCTTGCAGAAGTTCTTACGGGAGTTCTTACGGAGGTTGCTGTGTCTCTGGTAGTATAGGCTCACCAGTTAGCTAGAATAGAGGATTAGCGTTCTAGGGGTTCCATTCCAAATTAAAGTTGCCTTCTAAAGAATATGGGTTGGTTTTGGGTTTCTATAGTTAACGTATAATCTTAGCTTCCGTCTATACTGGCTCCTCTGTTCTAATAATAACAGCCTAAATATTACTAGTAATTGGGTTACTATTCTTAGCAATATATACCCTATTTCTGCGAAGGAAGTCTCGGAAATCCTGAATAATATTAGCATTGCCAAGTGCCCAGGTGTTGGCAGTCCATCCCACGAAATCCTCCCTAAAATATTCCCATAGTTGTACATCGGTGTAGTATCTATTTCGGTAGAATACAATATGGTGTAGGAGAAAGCCGTTAACTTGTTTTGCGGTACAAGTTATTGTATCAAAAACGGGAAATTCGTCCCAATCTTTATCGATAAGTTTCGCGTACGTAGCTACCCCTGGTGGTAAGGAGTCTCTCCAGTCATTTGGAGTGGTTGTAGCCATATTTTCGGAGGAAGGAAGTGTTGTTGGTATAGGGATTGTCGTTTGGTACGCGTTCGGACGAGAATCTGCGATTATAGGGCTCAGGACCAGTTCTGGCCTTGAATCGCAAAGACTTATAAAGCGTGTTGTTCTGCGTGATAGACGCAAGAATCCGTAATCTCAGAAAGGCTCAGGACTAGTTCTGGCCTTTTAGATCCTTAGATTCGTGGAAGAGTTCTATTTAAGGTTCAGGACCAGTTCTGACCTTAAAAGACAGCTTCCTCTAGCACGAGTAGCACTGGTACAGTGGCTCGTCTCTTCTTAGTGATACCTAGCTGTTCTGTGGTATAACAGTGAAGTTAACCACTGATCAGTGTTGGTTACACAAGGGGATATCACGTAGCTACGATTCGTAGATAGTATGATGGTTGTTCTTCTTTTTGATAGCAAAGGATCATAAGGATTGCAGTGCCTAAGTAGGGGGCTGATTAGTCACCATAAGGATGACTAATTAAAGACACGACGACGACACGTAACCACGTAACTGCTGTCCTTATATTCCGACATATTCTAAAAGCATAAGACCTTTCCTGCTCTCCCTACGACAATAATATACTATAAGTATTTAGCTTTGCTAGCATAGCACATATATATAGCCAAAAAGTAGCTACTAAGAGTAGCAGATATAGGCCGAAAGAAAGGTAGATTAAGAGCTAGTATATATAATAAGGAAGCCGCAGTTATCCTATAGGAGAGTATAGAAAGTCCTATACCTAATCTCCTACCAAAAACTCTACCGACTCCTCTACACTAGAGTCCAGAGTATATATTACAAACTTTATATACTGCTCCTCATTCTTAATTAAATTTGATGTTGCTTTTCTGTTACTATACTAGCCATAGCTGTCCTCTGCAAGGCTGTAGTACTGCTTGAATTATACAAATAACTTATTAGATTTAAACCTTTCCGGCCTAGGCTCGCCGGTTCCTGTATTTAGGACAAAGTGGTATACTGGGGCGGAGGATGTATATTCTACTGAATCTAACGAACTTAGCTAGTTCCAAAAGTTGAATTAGCAAATATTGTAGTAGTAATAGGGCCCTAGATTTTCTAGCTTACTCTAGAGCTCTCCCTTTGAGACGGACTTAGCGGACTAGTCTGGCCTACTCTAGAGCTCTCCATTTGGGACAGACTTGGTAGACTAGTCTGGCCTACTCTAGAGCTCTCCCTTCGAGACAGACTTGGTAGATTAGATAGTATAGCCCGGCTTACCAATAAATAGCCTAAGTTAATAATCGCGTCAGTTTTGTTATCGCTAAGGCTTGCAAGGAACCTCTCTCTTGCGTTGTCGCTTAGATCCGCTATAAGGTCGTTAAGGTTATCTTTATACGGGTCCTCAATAATTTCTATAGTTAATTGATCTGGCATTGGGCCCGTAGCATATTTAATAACTATAGGCTAAAGCCGCAGCTAGATTCTAGATTGCCGTTTTCTAGATATCTGGTTCCAGCTGCCTAAGAGGTTGGCGTAGGCTTCTACAACGGGTTAGAGAATAATAATAGGTAGTAAAACACCAAATATACACTAACCGCTAATGACAGTGCTATAAAAGTTGTCTGTTCCCTTAGACCCAGTTCTATACTCCCTAATTGCATAATATATTGCTATTAAAACAAAAGCAATAGTATTGCTGGTAAGCTTTTTAAACATATTATAAGAGTAGGGTAATTAGGCAAGGCCGTTTCTTCCTCTACCGTAAAATATACTAGCTATGCCAGTAACTATCGCGTTGGAATAGAAGCGGTTATCACTTAGCTATTAACTCTTATTAGCATTTTACTAAATAGCACAGGCAAAATACCTTTGTATAATCTAGCGTAATAAAATTGTAATTAGTTAGTAGTTCCACAATCAGTTTAGGCACGTTGTTGAACCCTAGCCTATACACCTCCCTTACAACTGTACGAGTCTTTGTAATTGCGTGGTTCCTAAAGTTCCCTATTGTGTTAAATAGCTGTATATAATATTAAGATTGTTAGTGGATAATTTGATATAATATTTCTAGTATATAGATACCTTACGAGCGGACACCGGGTTAGGAATATGATTAGCTTTTTTTTATACTGCTTTTAGCTGCTTTAAAATAGCTTCTAACTATACCTTTTTTATTATATCCTTAATAAGGCCTGGAAAGCGGTCGAACTATAGGTTAATAAGATGCCCGTTACAAGTCCTAGAGTTAGTTACCAGCCTTACTAGTAAAATGGACCTACAAAGCGTAAATATGGGCTTATATCTCTTAGGTGGGTTTTCTTTTGTGCGTCGCCGTTATAATGTCTAGAGGTACTCTTCTCTTGCCCGTATCGCGGCAGTTAGGTTAAAATCGTCTTTATAGTCCGACTCGTCTTTACTTTCCCTGGTGCTATCCAGGTCCCCTTTAGATCGAACACTAGATTGGTGTACTCTATATTAGAGGGAGGTCACTTGTTTTATGGACGAAGCTATATTAGGGTTTAGGCGAACATGGCTTATTAGGGAGAATATAAAGCCAAATGTTAGTTGTTTACGCGATAAGGTACGGATTGGGCGCATAGGAGAGTATTTTAAACTAGCACGCAATTGTTTACGCGGTAAGGTACAGATTGGGCGTGTGGGAGAGTATTTTAAACTAGCACGCAATTATTTACGCAGTGAGGTACGGATTGGGTGTATGGGAGAGTATTTCAAACTAATACGTAATTGTTGAGAGCCGGAGATATATTGCAAAGATGCTACTTTTTATAGCAGTGGGTGGTTAGATAGTAAAGAGAGTATTCTATTTACTAGGGCTCGCCGAGTGCTAAATAGTAGAGGAGACTATTAAGTATTGCAGTTAAACTCCGGTTATGTATAAAGGTGTGACCTACCTTAACTAAAAGATTGGGACTTTATATCTTTAATTAAGCTGGTTCTGTTGCTAGATCATTAATAGATTTAGTAGATTTATTAATATTTGGTTACTATCGTTTTGTAGAAGAAGTAGGTATAGACTTGCAGTCACTATTCTTATTATTAGAGATTACCCTTTTTGGCTAGAGGCGGCTATATACATTCTATACATTGTCAGCCAGCTTAATATATTATATATAACGTTAATAGGGTCTATTACATGCCTACTCCTCTCTATACCCAGATATAACTAGACCAGAGTCGCTATTCTTATTATTAAATAATACCCTTTTTAGCTAGAGGCGGCTATGTACATTCTATATATTATTAGCTAGCTTAATATATTATATTCAATGTTAATGGGGTCTATTACGTACCTATTTCTCTCCGCGCCTAGATATAACTAGACTAAAGTCACAATATTGCTTATTCTGGCTGGGTTCTATGTGCTCGTTCTAGCTGGGTTCTATATACTTATTCTAGCTAGGTTCCACGTGCTTATTTTCCGTCAGTGTATTCTTTCTTCCGTTAGCTAGGACGTGGGCAACTCCCAGTAGTAGGCTAGGTAGAGACGTAAGGTTAATTGTACCAGTTGTCCTTGTTTCCTTATCCTATATTGACTTAAAGTAGGGTTCTTGCTACTAGTTTAAGTGTTCAATAATACGTTTTTATATTTACCTGCTATAGTAACACTCCTATATTTGCCTAGTTAGCAGAAGGTACAGCTTATAGCTAGAATAGGTTACCTTATGGCTGTTTCTGTAATATCTAGGGCGTATATAGATTAACAACTTAAAAGAATATATACTAGTATAGTATATATTGGACTGATAGCAGTATTGGTAGGAGTATTATTGCTATGGTGCTTGCAAATAACTTAAATAAGGGTGTATTTATTGTGATTAGCTGCTAGTTCTAACCGGTTACGGTTAAGCCGTGACTGTGACCTGTTAACTCGCGTCAAGTTAGTAGTTAAGAAAACATTGTTATATAGTTAAAGATTGTCTAATACTATTTGCTATTGTATATAAAACTATTTTATTCTATTAGCATATCCCTTAGTAGATACGGTATGCGTGTATAAAAGGTTAAATGTCAATCCCGGCAACAAAAGTAGTAGGCTGGTAAGGCTCGTGTCTAAATTTAATAGGGAGGTACCTTATTAAACCACTTTACCTACCTAGGGCGCTAGCTTTTAGATCCTATACCTTATTCCAGTCTATCTATACTAGGTTTAATACCTGTCTTGCGCTTAAAGCGAAGCTTATCCACCTTATCCGTACAGCTCGCCAGTGTAGATAATGCTAGGGTAGGTATAGGCGGTATATAGGACAGCAATAACACTTCTATATAGTTATATTACTATATTCTATACCCTTATGCAACACTTAGTATTTCTACCGCAAATATCTAATGTTATTCTTCCGTGTTGTTAACCCCGCTAGCCTATAGTAAGCCCAACCTATCCCCTATATATGTATCGCAATAGTAATCGAATTCAGTAGAATGGCAAGGAAAGCGCAAGCATAGATATAAGGATTAGGTATCAGATACTAAAAGCAAGCTAGGGATAGTATTAATATATATTACCCCAACAAGTTTACTAAAAAGAATGGGTGTAAACCTTAGGCTTTATTATCTAATCCCCTTAGGCGTTTTAAGAATACCGGATAAGTTATAAAAATATCCTAGGTTATATTATTCTAAGACTCCCTTACCTAATAGCACGCCAAAGGGCTCTAATATTAAGCCGTCTACCTTTATATATGGTGATCCATTAAACCAGTAAGTATTCTGAATAAAGCAGTGGCTTTAAGGCGCATAATTTATGCTACGGTTATAGTTGCCTTCGCCTTTTCTGTTGCGGGTTAAGGCGTAGAGTAAGGGCTCTTTTTTAACTAGGAGAGGTTTTTTGGGATAGCTATAGGTTAAGTATCGCCTTAGTATTGACCCGTTTACCAGTTCTACCTATTCTTATATATATAGAGTGCGAGTTATCTAGTAAAGGCAAGGGTGCGGAAATAGAGGGTAAGTAATTGCATCGTTCTTAGCTGGTAGCGTAGACTATAAATACAAGTTAGTAACACTAAATTAACTTTAAGTAGTAACCTACTTATTCTTCTTTATTCTATTATAAATGAAAACCTATCTATTTTTTGTAGAAACATATCCTTAACCACACTACGCTATTTCTCTTCGTTTATAAGCTGAATTCGTCCTCTAGCTATCTTATCGCTAATATAGTAGCAAAGCGTTTTACTTTTAGGGTTAAAGTTAATATCCTAGCCTAGTATGTCTATAAATATATTAAAGCTTAGATTATCAACGTATATATCTAAGGCGTTATTCTTGCCGGTCGCTAGCTTTTAGGTAGGGATAATTATTGGCTCTTTATCAGCTGCCCACTAGATTAGTATTGTTGTTATTTTATATAACCTTAGTGTTCCCTCCTGCCTTATTGCCTTTGGTATGCCGGCCGGTGGATAATACACAATAGTGGAGTGTGGGAGTACTGGGTTGCCTATTGTAATTTACCTAGTAGGAGCCGTTTTGTTTATTTAACGTGTCGCATTATGGCTGCAGCGCTAGGCAAGTTATTTAATATATTTAGTATATAGGTTCTTGGGTAAACTTAGAAACACAAATAGGAATTTATTGGAGATTTTGTTTAATATTTGCCATATTTATGCCTTACTTATAAGGGAGCGTAGTGGCTGTCTAAGAAGCCCGCGCGTTAATATTTTAATTTCAACATTATAGTAGATCGTATTGTATTGTTTATTTATAACCCTAAGATCTCGCTTAAGAGTATCTTTGGTGTTATAGCTTAGGTCTATTATTAGTACTATAATTCTAGAAGCGTTAGGGGAGGTGCAGCAGGAAAGATGTCTTAATTACGCGCTAAGACCGATGTATCCCTTAACCCGTCAACTTGGGCACGCAGGTTATCGATAAGAGCCCACCAATCAGATCAGTAGGATCCGGTAGCCGTGCTCAGGAATACAAAATTCGGGGAGTGGCCAAGGCTTCGGGGGGGGTTTTTTCGCTGTCTTATTTGGGGGAATCTTATATTGAGTCTTCTGAACAAGATCTGCATCAATTCTAGCGTGATTAGAAGGCATGGCGGTGGTGTATTTAATGGTTGAATTCTACGCGTTGTTCTGATTCTGGTGTTCGCGCACGGGCCTTCCCCTCTGCTCGCCCTGACGGGTCAAGGGATAGGATTGTGTAGATAGGTAACTATATTATTTAGTTATATATAAAATAATCAGTTAAATGTCTTATAAGAAATAAATAAGCGTATTAGCAAACGCTTCTCTACCTACTATACTACCTGGACTTACAAGCCTCCTCCTATCCATTTTATATCTCCTCTATCTTAATAAGCTCGATTTAGTACCTAGATTCATCAATACTTTATATATATATATATTTTTTATCTCCATTGTATTATACTACGTACAATACTGTGTATGCAGCCTCTAGGCTATAGCGCTATAGTTCTATATATATAAATCCCTTCTAGGCAGCTTAATATGTACTAGTAACTATATTTGTTAATACTTTAAGACGCCTAGTTAGCCCTTAACTAGTGGAGCCTGGTTAGTATAATTAGAGGTCCTAACCTCCGCTAAAATACTTAATATCCCTAATAAGGGCCAGAATATTATTAGCGAAAATGGAGATATTCCACTATAAGTCAATAAGATCTTAGGTCCGTCTGGCTTGACGGAGAAATATTTAAGCTTTTAGTACAATCTTTTAAGAGAAGATACGATTAAACTGTTAAGAGAGGCAGTGGGTTAAATTAAAGTAGACCCTTTTAGTTTGCCGGAATCTGGATATGGTAATAGAATCGGTATATATAAATAGGTAAGCATGCTACAATTTTAAAGCAGTTATCCCCTGATATCTGCAAGGTCCATATTAACTTAGTAATATTTTCACCTTAAAGGCTAGTAATCCGCGTGGCGTTCTTACTTAGGAGAGTAGGGAAGATAATTTGTTAGGATTAGTTAAAAAGACTAATCACTAGGTCTCTAGTTGCTTTAACTCCCAAGACTAACAATTTTCAAACGGAATATATACTTGTAATAGTGGCGGCGAGACCATTGGCCGCATTAGAATAGAATCCTCTAGAGGTTAACTTATTCTTTAAGACCTAAAGAGATCGAGATTAACTTATCCATATTATAGATAATAGTTAAGGAACGAACTGGATTTTACGAAGTCAGTCGCTATATTATATTAGCATTACAAAAGCTGATAAGAGAGCTGTAAGTGTGCGATATTTTCTAAATAAAAAGATATCTAACTATTAATAGATTCCCGTTATTAGAATACTTTATTTAAGTTTAATAGAATATTAAAGCACTATAATACGTTATAAATAAGCCTTATACGGATTTTAGCTTAATTATAGCTATTAAGGATGCTTCCTTATTTAAGAATATTTACATTCTTAAAGACTGGCCAGATATGACTACTATGGGGCTTAAAGCCACTACGCTAAAACGAGTTCTTACAAAGCGTTTTATAATAATCTAAGGACCTCTGGACACTAGAAAAACGTGGCTTTAAAAGCATTACTTAGCAATATAATAATAGGAGATCCCCCCATTATTATTACATATTATATAAACCATACACTAGACCAGTTATCTGGGCATATTGCTTAAAGTAACCGTCTTAATACTATTGCTTATACGGACAGACAATATTACACTATATTAGGCGCTAGGGCCGTAGGGGTAAGAAAAAGAGGAAGCATTAGGGCTCCCTCTTTTTATATCTTATATTTTATTTTTTTATATTGTTTTATATTGTCCTGCTATTATTTTGGTATTATATTATATTGTCCTATATTATCCTGGCATTGTCCCACTATTATATTATATTGTCCTGGCATTGTCCTAGCATTATATTATATTGTCCTATTATTATCCTAATATTGTCCTGGCATTGTGTTATATTGTCCTGTTATTATTTTGCTATTATATTATATTATCCTATTATTGTCTTATATTATCCTATTATTGTCTTATATTGTCCTATTATTGTCTTATATTGTCCTATTATTGTCTTATATTGTCCTATTATTGTCTTATATTGACCTATTATTGTCTTATATTGACCTATTATTGTCTTATATTGACCTATTATTGTCTTATATTGTCCTATTATTGACTTATATTGACCTGCCATTATCTTGGTACTGCTATATACTTTTTGCCATTTACTAAGATTGTGGTTGTGGGTATTTATTAGCTAGAATCCAGGTAGTAACTCTTAATAGTAATTTTACTGCCTAAATCTCTTGCCAAGTTTCGTTCTACTAGTGTAAAATTAGTGGCTTAGAGCTTATTTTTAGTGTTATAGATCTAGATTTTAGAGCCATAGATTAATCAATTAGCGTAGAGCCGTTACATTATAGTAAAGCTATATCTGAGTAATTATATCATAATCCTTAGCATAGTGTTACACGTGGAAATATTCAATCGTAAGATTTAGGAAGGTGTTTATATTTTAATTAAATTTATAAGACTATAACTAAGGGCCTTTACGGCGCAGTGGTATGGTAAGTTCTATAATTGCCTTAATTTGGGGTTGCTCGGTCACTGCAGAAAAGTCGTGATGCTTGGCGTGGTATTGAACTTAAGGTGCCTCTGCTACCGTAGTAGCAGACACCCCAAATTTCTAACAACTAAGATTTTGGATTAAGGCTCAGTTAAATCTAAAATTAAGTTAATTGTTCTATAAGGCTCTAGATAAGGCTTAGAATTTAACTTTGTATAACACGTGGTTAATTTTGGTGAGTAATTAAATGAATACCTCTCCTATTAGGCCTCTATTACTTAGAAGTCGTACCTTATGGCTATAGAGCTAATTCCGCCGTCTACCTCTATAGCCACGATTAAACTAAGATCCATATAAGGCTTATTTATGACGTATTATAGTGCTTTGACATTCTGTTGGACCTAAATAAGGTATTCCGATAACGGGAATCTATTAATAGTTAGATACCTTCCTATTTAGAAAATATTGTATACTTACGGTTCTCTTATCAGCTTTTATAATACCAATATAGTATAGTGACTGGCTTTGTCGTGCCTTGCTATATTAGTATACTAAGTACGGACCCTACGCGGAAGGAGTACTATCGCGATTACAAAAGTTAGAATAAGGGCGTTATAAAATATGTACAGCTGTGATTGCAGCAGCGTCGCAATTAGGGTGGGCAGAGACGCCATATTATAAGGAGTTGTTGATTGGGCGCGTATATAAAGCTTTAGATTTAATTTAGAGTTTAAAGGAGCTTTAAGCTCCTAAAGTCGCAACTGAACGTTCCCTATAGGGATCTATCCCTAAGGATCTGGTTTAATTATAAGGTTTAGAAAGGGGTTATAATTTAGTTAAATTTATAAGATTATATTCTAAAGTCCTTATAGTGTAGTAGTATGGTATATTCTGCCCCTTGCTATTTAGAGCTAGCCCAACGTGATTAAAACTTAACGTGGAAGAGCCGACATGCTAAGTATATAGTGCTGAGATTTCGTTAAATGTATGACTTTAGGCGTTAGAAGGTCTCCCGCCAGCGCGCACGTCCCTGCGGCTTGCACCACATTTTTTTAAACAACGCATTACTCTAATTAATTAATAACAATTCAACCACTGCATCAAATAGGCTCAAATTTTAAAGTTATAACTAGGAATACTATGCGAAACTTCTATCCAACTATATAGTCGGTTAGGTAAGCGGGCGCGTTTCTCTGCCGCCAAAGCCGTGGGCTTCGGATTTTTACTACCTCTTCATTATTACTAGACTCCACCATTATTGTTACCCGTTTCTTTGACAGCGAGCCTCTAGACTGCTTTATAGGGCTCTAAACTTGTTGTTATAAGTCTCTTTTAAGCTGTAATGAGGCTAAACGTTGAGCAGTTTCATCGTCTTTTGCCTACTTCTTTTGCCGTGCCAACTTCTCCCAATCTTAATGCCTTTGTTTTACTACTTTCTCGTTATTTTTCTTCTCTTCCTATTTCTGAATTTTCGCCTAGGCTTTCTCTAGCGCTATTTATTGTTTTGTAGCCTCCTTGTCCCTAATAGCCTACTTTATGGTCTTAAGTTTAGTCGGCGACCAGAAGGTAGCTTTACCTTTATTTATCATATAAATATTCTTAATACACGGCTTTCCTCTCTTTCGCCTTTTCTTCTTAATAATAACAGCATTCTTAAGCCCCTTAATTCGGGCTTGTAAAATGCTGTTCTTGGCTACTATCTTCTCCACTAAGTTACCTAGTTTAGCCGCATCACGTGACGGCTTAGTACCACTAATATGCTTTACAAGTCTCCGTACCTAACGGATATTCGATGCTGAGTATATAGTCGACATAGATGACGCAGATCCACTCATACCGGGCCGCTTAGGGGCCGCCGGCTTAACCTGGTTAAGTATTAGGTCTGGATCTAGGGGCTATAAGCCGGTTTTACGCCAGCCGCTAAGAATATTAGTTTCCGTAAAAGCACGTCGCCAGGCGGCTCGAAATAAGCCATAAAACTCTCTCTTTATAATGCGGCAAAGCCCTGCCGTATTATGGATCCATTTATTAAGCTCTTAGGAGTAGTAGTTTGCTAAAGGGTTAAAAAGGCTAACGTCTAGAGGCTGGAGTCGATGAGTTAAATAGGGGGGATATACTGCCACTAGGATCCTATGCTCAAGGCACCAGTCTAAAAATAGTATATTAACGTGGCTGCCATGCCCGTCAATAAAGAGAAGCCGCTAGTCACGCCCGTGCCTGGCTTTTACTTTAGTGTAGTGATTAAAAATAGTAATTAACCACGCTATCCCTAGCTTGTTATTTGTCTACCCCAAAGGTAAACTTACAAAATAGGCCGCATCTAGCTCAGTAGGCTTAAAATCGTTAAGCTAGGTATCTTGGATGTTGCCCATTATAGCCTGGTAGATAAGGGAGGGTGGAATATATATCCCATCTATGCAGATTATTGCCATGCACGTAATCCATTTACAATTGCCATCCTAGCCAGCACTAATTAATTTACCCCTCTTTTCTAAATCCTTATTAAATATCCTCTTTACTTTCTGAAGGATGCCAATTAGGAAGCCTTTTTCATCCATATTATATGTGTTTTGCGGAAGGACGTTATATTACTTAATTTTAGCCCGAACCTTTAAAATATTAGTACAAATACTAGTATTTAGGAGGCTACAAACCAGCTTAAAATAAAGAGTATATTAATATGCATCATCCGCCTTTTTATAGCTTAAATCTGCCGCCGCTAGGAAGCCAGATTTTAAGACCTTTTAATACCGCTTAATAAACTCATACGCCCAATTTTTTCCGGGGCGTTTTTTGACTATATCCTCAACAAAGTTTCGGACCATTGCACAAGTAGAAGGTAGCCCTTAATCAGTTAATTAATTAATCTCATTTACTAGGGTGAGCTGCTGTTGTGCCGATAGTAATGAGACATTGTCCCGGTAAATATACTGTGGGTTAATTTTGCCTTATACACGCCTTGCGAGTGTCGTACAATGGGGCTGTTGTACTGGCGTTGTAGGAGCTGAAAGAGGCACGTTTTGTAAAGATAATGAATTCATTTTTATGTGATTTGGTAAAGAATTGATAGAGATAATTAATTTTGAAGTTTTCTATCTTGTGGGTAAATGCACGTGCACGCTGCAGGGACGTGCACGCTGGCGGGAGACCTTCTATAAGACACGTACGAAAATACGAGCTTGATTTAGAGCCTTGCTAACGCTTGATTTAATAGGAAACGACCTTCTTTTTTGATATTTTTGATGCGCAACAAGTGAGAATTAAACCCGCCACCCCTAGGAGTCGTACTCGCGATGTCCAATTGCCCGATCTGGCTAGGAGGCTCGGCGGCGATGCAATAGGGCTCAATGACGTGATGAGGCTTGACGGCGATGCAATGAGACTCGACGACGCAATGAGGCTCGGCGACGTGATAAGACTCGACGACGCAATGAGACTCGACGACGCAATGAGGCTCGGCGACGTGATGAGACTTGACGATGCAATGAGGCTCGGCGACGTGATGAGGCTCGACGGCGATGCAATGAGACTCGACGATGCAATGAGGCTCGGCGACGTGATGAGGCTCAACGGCGATGCAATGAGACTTGACAATGCAATAAGTCTTAGCAATGTAATAGGGCTTAGGGCTGGGCAACGAGGGGAAGACTTAAGGTTGTTTAGTTACTCTAATACCTAATAGTGAAATCCAACGGTATAGTATTGCTATTGATGTGTTCTAATGCGGATAGGCTATATAAAGGTTTCGTCCGTAATATGTCTAATATATCCCAAAAGTCTGCCTTTTGCTTGTCTTTGAGGTTAAATTTCTGGCTTGTGATGAATTGAATATTGTAGTCCGTAGGAACACGATAAATAACGGTATATTTTGCCCTATTGTTCTTAGAACCGTCAGACACAAAGTAGTAAATAGTCTATTAACCTATATCTGTTAGTGCTAGCTAATTAAGTGCGCTTAAAATGTATTAATATTAATAATAGCTCTTTCGTTTTGTAGCATGACGGGCTTAATAGTAATAGGGTTTCGGTCCTTATTATTAAGTATATTTATCTAACGGAGCTAGGTTTGTTAATTATTCTAGTACAGCATTATATTATAGGTTGATTTAATATCTTGCACCTATTAGAAAAAGACAGGAGGTAGATTAAATAGAATAATTATTATTATTCATTGCTTAACGTCCGATTCGGATCCCTGTTGGGCCCACGCGGACTACTCCTTATATACATATGGGGAGAAAACTCTATTTGAGAAAACCCCGTGATCCGTCTCCCCGCCTTTTGGGGCTCGAAATAGAATAATTAGGGTATGCTTTTCTTTGCCATTAGGGATTTCGTATATACGCTACAACTATGCAATTGGTAGACGAAAGCGGTAGTTATAAATATTAGTTTATTTATTTTAATACCGTCTTGCTTCTCATAACAATTTAAAATATAGAGGGAGTTAGATATTAATTTCCCTATATAGCAGATTTAGGACGAACTAAATAGGCCTAGTATAAGCTATTATATAGTCCTTATTCGCATTATAGACGTCTTATTATATATAAAGCCGGAATCTAAAGAGTCTATATAGAGGATAGTACGTTCAGGATACCTAATCTGTAGAGAGTGACGCTTTTTAGGAAAGTAGATTTAGCAAACTTTTTTAGTTACAGAAGGATCCTCTTATATACTGATTAGGCTTTTGGAATAATAAAGATGGCATATATATACAGTCTATTAGTAAAGAGGATATACCTTAATAGGAATTATTAATATATATTAGGAACGAGAGTTAGTAGGGTTGTAGGCTGGATTACTTAATAGGTATCATAGTAGTTAGTGGCTAGAGTAATATTAATCTAGACCAAATTTAAACTTTCTAAGGTTTAGTTACACAGTAGTTAATATTAAGATAATATATTATAAAATATTAAACAGTTGCATATTGTCTATATATATATATATTATACTAAGACATATTCTTATTGTAGGTAATCGCTGCTCTAACTATACCAGCTACGCTATTTCCATTATATTATTATTAGCCTGCTGAGTAGGTTAAGCTTTAAATACTTTATAGAACTTATTAATCGTTATCCTTTTAGTCATTATATACCTTACTAATATAACCATATTAATTGGGTTCCACTTATCCGTACTATACATTATTAATGCAGTAACTACTAGCGCTAGCTGTCTAGATCTAGCAGCTTAGCTAAATACTTGCACCTCTATATCTACCATTATTGCCAGTTTAAGCAGATGGACTCTATATATAGAGACTAAATTTAAACCCTCTCCTCTAACCCTTCGGTTAATAATGAGAAACTAGACTATGTCATTCTAGTAAGGACCGCCTATTAGAATATAAAATACTTCGCAGATATCCTTTTAGTCTTTTAGGGATATCCTAAACTCTATCTAGCAAACAGTTAAATATTTAGACTAGCCAAGCCTTTTATAGAAATACTATATTATATTATTAGTAACAGTTTACCACCAGTCTAATAGCTAACTTATAAGGCGTAATAGCGTATATGCCGCTAGTTTATAACTACTAAACAGTAGTCTCTTATTAGGATTCCTTTTAAGTACTTTATTAACGTATTTTATAATTCCCTTTAGTTTTTTAGAGTTAGTAATCATGCTCTAATTCTTCTAAAGCGGATTCTCGTCTAAAGGTTTATCCTATTTTTTGCTATAAAACTTATTAACTATCTACCTTAGCTTTATTTTAACTTTTTTCTTATCCTTCTACCACGCATCCTACCACTTATCTTCTATCTTAGCCAGGCCTAGAAAGATAGCAAAAAATTTTAATAAGCAACCAGCTCTCTCTAGAAATTAATCTATATTAAAGATAGGTTTTTTTTCTTTTTTTCCTTTAGCTTTCTAGTATCTAAAAGCTTTATTTAGCTGTTTAAAAGCTTTTAGGGATGCTCTATGCTAGAGCTTCTTAATATACGGCTTGAATATTAAATTATTTGTTATATAGCAGTCTTAGTAAACGACTAGTGGTAGCTTATTAATTACCCTCCTATTAAACTATTAGTCTTTCCCTATCCTGCGTATAATCAAGATCTTTGCAATTAAAGAGGAGTATTTTTTAAAGCCTGTAATAACCTTATTTAGAAGAGAAGAGCAATTAGCTGCTTCTAGCTTTTTATATTTAATTAATACTTTAATATTACGACTATTAATTAATTTTGTATTTAGGCGATCCGCCTAATTAAGGGCCCTGAAAATTTCCAAGGCAGGAATTAAACTTATAAAACCTTCACTAGTTAGCGTACTGGAAGTAAATACTACTAAAGGTCAAGAGGTATAGTAGGCTATTTTACTATTGCCGTCCTTATAAGATAGGCCTGGGCGTTGGAAGTGAGGAAATACTGCTTAATTATTATATACTTATTTAGCCATTTTTATTAGATAACCTGTCTCTAACCTATCTATATAGAACTCGTTGGCAAGAATCCCACTAATAATATAATAAGGACCACCGTCTCTATGGAGATTAAAAATAGTCTTATGCTATTCCTAAGCGGTCTAGGTTGTTGCCCAAGTTTATAATGTTATAATTATAAGATACAAAGCCAATCTTAGGTCTATTTTCCACTAGACCTTTTTACCTTCTCCTTTATATTTTATAGGTTTAAGAATATCTTTATCTTTATCTATAAAATTGTACTTCTTTATACTGGACCTAATAAAAGCTGAATAGTATATACAAACTTGTAGTTTGCCTCTAGGAATACAATTATTTAGTTCTAAGGTTTTAAACTATAATTCAACATCTTTAACTGTTTAGGGCAGTAGATTCTGTCTAGTAATATATATAGTTAGTCCTACTAGCTGGTAAAGGAATTTTCTAGTAATACTTCCCTTAATATAACAGCACTGTGGCATGCCATCTATTTAACTCAGGCATTAGGCGTTAGGGGGCTATAGGTGTTTATCTATACTAGGGGCAAAGTAAAAACTTTTATCTTTACCTTTTTAATTTTCCTAATTAAGCTAGTTAAGGTTAATCTTGGTTATTAACATACTAGTATACTAGATTAAAAGCATTTAAAGTGTTTTGCCTAAACCTATTGTATCCATAAGAAAGGTCCCACCTAGGGCTATATAATTGCGAAGAGTATAGGTAATACTAAGCAGCTAATATATCTATATAGCTTTACCCTTTTTCATGCCGTATAAGTGGAAGGTTGCGTCTTAAAGAGTGTTATAAATAGTTAATAGAAACGAGAGGAACCGCAGCGCCTTTACCTATAATATTAGGTTAATATGTGCTTCTTATACATTTTTTAAGTAATTAACTTCCTAATTAACCTTTTTAATTCTATTTTTATGCTTATCTTCTAGTTCCTTATCAGTCGAAATAGGGTTAATTAAGGCGTTAAAGTGGCAGCGCTCCTATATGCGGTTAAGATTAATTTCCCCAATATAAATTAGGTTAGGGTTATTATTTATATCCTTAAATAATATATTAATAAACATTTCGTAATTAGACTGTATAATTACAGCACCTATCGTACCAACTGCGTGCCTACGCGTTTGGTACGCCAGGTACGCGTTTACGCGTTTGGTGCACTAACTACTCGCTTACGCGTCTGGTGCACTTATGAAGCACTGACTAATTAGGGGGAGGACGCATCAGTATATAGACCACGTAGTCTGCTTTATACAATCGGCAGTCACCACCATCCCAAAGAGCATACAATACTATACGTATTTCGTGCCCCGGGATACGACTCACTCGTGCTATTAAGTTAGTACGAACATAGACTTTAGCTATTTATTATACCATCCTTTTATCTCATCCTATAGTATTATCTTAAATGTTTGTACTTTATCCAGATCTACGCCTTTTAAGAGCTCTAATTTATCTAGTAGGGGCTAGTCTTTACTACCACGGGTCCAGCTATAAGTAGTTTTAATTATAGCTAGCTATACGGCTAATGATGCACCAGCAGGCATAGGTAGCGGTGACTTTAGGGTTAATATGGGCTTTGGATTTAACTGCTTATAACTACTTTAACCCAGGGTAGGTATGCCTATTCTTCTCCTAGTTGGCACCAGTCGTGCAATATTAGGGTTAGAGTTGGACTTAGAATTACTCTTATTAAATCTTGTACCTGTAAACATACGTTAGACAACTCTATACAATATTATATAATCTTATATAAGTTGTAAAGTCTTTTACGCTTTATAATCTGATTGGGATTTTTAACTCTAATTATAATTATATTAAGTCCAGCCTTCTTTACAGAAAGCACCGTAAATGCCAGGTTTATGTGGTTGAGAATTGGTGTACTGGTAGTTAGATCTACTATAGCCCAGCTATCCCTATATTTATCTACCAAGAAGTTTATACTTATCACGGCCTGCAGCTTATTATATCTATAGTAATATACATTAACTTTCTCTAGAGAATCAGATAATAGATGCTTATGTTTAGTTTTTAATACAAATCTGTATGGAATGGGGGCCCTATTTAATGGCGTTTTATTTAGGTAACTGTATATAGCAAAGCTCATTTTATAGAATGGTGTAGGTGTGGTATTTGGCTATTATAGGACTTTAATGGATAGACTATTAAGCACCTAGGCAGCCTTGGAGGTTGCCCTTAATCTAGATAAGTTGACAGACTGCTCTCTAGAAGACAAGGCGCTATACTTTGGAATAATATTAGCTATTATAACCTCTACGCCTCTACGTTTGTTGGTCGTTACGTGTCGCTATATAGACTTTTTGGCGGTAATAGCGAAAGCTTTGAACTCTGATGGTAGATTGGATCTCTTGAACACGTGCCCATACTTAGTGTTAAGAAGGTTAAAGACTATGCGCTTAACTCTATTTTGTATAGGCCTGGACGCTAGCAACCTACCGCTAGATGCTTTGTTGATTTCGCTAGCATAGTATTAGAGGATCTCTTTATATATTTTTTTATTAATCGCGAGTCCTTGCTGTAGCTTTGGACTACTTATTTACAATAAGTTCTTATTAGTTATAGTAATTAAGTACTAACTAGAGTCTAGGTATGGCGCCGCCATTATAATTAAGGACCCTATATATTTATAAGCGGGTGAAAGCTTTATATAGAATAGTATAGAGTGACTTACGAAGACAGTGGAGCGGATAATATATTAGACAATTAGAAATAATCCACAAGATAATCCTAATAGTTATAATAAGAAGGTATGCTAATGGTGTTAACTTAAGACAATAGCGGATTCTAATAAGAGCGATATAAGAGTGATATAAGAAATAGAATAGAATGCGAGTCTTAATGTAAGAAGTAGGATAAGATATAAGCTTTGATGTAGGTAGTAGAACGAAATATAAGACTTAGAGTAAGAAACGGAACAAAAGGTACGTGGTGAGATAAGATATAAGATTTGCGCTACTAACTAAGTAAATAAAATTGTAAGATATGAATAGCAAGGTATATAAAAATAAGTGTAATCTGTAGTAGAAGCCTTAGAACATTAGTTGTTATATATATTATATAGGAAGCCAAAGAGTTATAAATAGGGTAATGGATATCCTAATAGGTACACTTAAGCAACTAGACTAGATATATAATAATAAGAGAGCTAATAATTCTATTCTTCGTGTTATAGCTGGTTAGTGAAGCAGCTTTGGAGAGGTAGGAGAACAAGTTTAAAACAATTTAAGACATTAAAAAATGTCCAAGATTGTACAAAAAAGTGAAATATAATATGGCATTTTATTCTATAAGTGCAAGGTAAGGTGAAATACATAATAGAGAGAGGCGGGGGGATAATTTAAGACATTATAAAAGGTCCAAGATTGTATAAAAAAAAGTGAAATATAATATAGTATTTTATCCCACAAGTACAAGATAAGGTAAAGTGCATAGTAAAAAGAGGTAAGGGATAATTTAAGACATTATAGAAAGTCTAAGATTGTACAAAACAAAGTAAAATATAATATGGTATTTTATCCCATAAACGTAAGATAAGGCTTTAGGATACCCTTTTACCTAAAGTATAACCTATTTTTGAGCTATGTTACTGACAAAGCAACTTTTTTTTAGGTAAGCTGTTATATCTACTATACAGGTAACCTAAAACTAGTATCCTAGATCCCACTTATAGCTACTACACTTTATATTAAAGATATTCGCTAGACTTATTTGTATATAGGTCCCGTAGTCTAAATTATATATTAAGCCATCTATAACACAGCTATTATTACTCTAGCCCTATAACACCGTACTCTTATTTACGCGCCTTTTTCTTCTATTTCCTGCTATTGTTTGTTTAATCTTTTAAACTTCTATAGCCGTCTAAACCAATACTATAGCCTCTTTGTCTTTAAAAATATAGCTATATTAAGCTTGCCTTAGCCTTAATTTCTCCAAATGTATACTGCCTAGAAATGTATCCCGTCTTATACAACTACTATAAGCTCTACCTATAATATAGCGTCTGGTGCCCTAGCGCGGAGTAGGCTTTCTTAAAAGCTATATTATAATACCTTCTAGAGACTAGACACCTAAAGCTTCTTTAGCCGCTATAAATAAGGGAGATGCTAATACGCAGATTGACGGTGGTATACTAGGTAGAGATGGCCCTAATCTTTATAAGCTGGGGTAGGATGTTGAGGTTAAGCTGGCTAATCTATAGGTTAACCTAAATAACCTATTCTTTTCTAGCAAATTATTTGAAGAGCTCTAACTATATTTTAGCTCTCCGCACCCTGGTAGTATATAGGCTTATGCTAATATATCTATTTAACAGGAAACTGGAGATGTTAAAAGGAATTCTAGAAATAAACTTTTAAAAGCCGTTAAAGATAAGTAGTTAGCCTGCAAGATATAGGCTTTCTATTTGGTTACTTCGCGGGCTTTAAATTATCTATATTATTGCTAATACTTGTTGTCTGGCCTAGCCCTTTAGCGTTACCCTAATAACAAATATAAGACTTCCGGGCAGCAGCTTAAGTTGGATATTAGTTAGAACTCTATATACCTAAGACCGGATATTATGGTTTTAAGTACTAACCTATTTAGTTATTTTAACTTGACTAGCACTACCCTTAATCTTCCCTTTTTTTTTGCTATGGCTTATATAGAAATAACGGAATCCGCAGGTCCGGATAGCTAATATTATTGGGCTCTATAACATCGGTGGTAAATAATATCTTCGCCGTAGCTATAGTCCTGTAGCCATTGCCTAAGAATACTGTATATTATTATTTAGACGGATAAGGGTTTTTTAGGTACTATTAAGTCTTTAGTTTATAGTATCTAGTTCCGCTGCTTTAGACTCTTTAAGTCCTTAAACTTAGTATTAAGCTTAATATTAAGCTAGTTATACTTGCGCTTTAGTGTATAGTTTGGCTGCCTTAGACTCTTTTAAGTCCTTAAACTCGGTGTTAAGCTAGTTATACTTACGCTTTAGCGTCTATTCTAGCTGCCTTAGACTCTTTTAAGTCCTTAAACTTGGTGTCAAGCTAGTTATACTTATGCTTTAGTATTTAGTTTAGCTGCCTTGGACTCTTTTAAGTCCTTAAACTTGGTATTAGGCTAGTTATACTTGTGCTTTAACATAACTAGTTCTGGTAAAAAAATGAAAGGTATACTCTTAGCAGCTATAAAGCCAAGCCACTTATATAGATTAAATACCGGCAATTAACCGTTAGTACTATAATACGCACTCTTTACGCCTGGAAACAATACTATATTGTTTAATATATAATTAGCGATAATATAGTAGAGCTATCTATGGTGTTCTTATACCCCTAAGAGTTATAGCGGCCTTTACCAACACTTATAGTACTATAAAAGGCGGCTGCCTAGCTACTAATACGTCTATAAAAAAGTACGCGAAGAGAGATACAATATTTACATATTTATTGCGGCCTAACTGCTTATAATTCGCGATTAATTCCACCACTCTTACTAGTTAGATAACGCGCGATTGCAACCGGACGGTATAAACATAGATACTGATAAGTACGCTCCAGTGGCGGTAGAATATAAGCAGAATGCCTATCTGGTGCCTCTGTGCGGTATACCACATCAGAAAAGCGTTATATCATTATTATTATCACTTAGAGTAGAGACATTTAAAGCAACTAAGAATATAAAGGCGGGTGAACCAATTTTATGCGAGACTAATAATAATGTGTAGTAAGTTAGCTAGACAATTTTAGATATTACCATATTATAATATAACAATAGCTAAAGTATACCATATAATCCTTTTCGTTTGGAGTTTAATTACGCCTTTTTAATATAGCTGCACCGCATTCGCTGCATAAAGGGAGACGTTAATGTACTGCTTAAAGACACCCGCCTTAGCCCATTTTATAGCCTGCTCAGCTTCTAATCTATAAATTAATAGGAAGAACTGATTACCGCTATTCTATTTAGTATATAAGACGAACAATAGCTCCGATTAGAGTGTAAGGTAGAATTAAATGTTAAAGGCTCTAAGCAGAGGGAATACTATATTCTTTACCAAAATATTATAAATATAATTGCCTTTCTAATTGGCCATTGACCCTTTAAAGATGCACTAGTATATGTACTAAAGAGACTCTATAATGCCAAAAACCACTAAGTCTATAACGAGCTATACAGCGGTAACTGGTAGTGGGAGACACAAGGTAAGCTTCCTAGCGGTGCTACAGTAGTTCCTATACTTATAGCAGTTAATAAGACTTAGCTAATAATGCACCATAGCAACAAATCGGCCTGGCCCGTATATCTTACCATTGGTAATCTTAACCGACAAGTTTAGCGCTAATAGATATCCCCTACAAATATCCTTATTAGCTTTATGCCAGTTGTTAAAGAAAAGGATAACGATATAAAAAGTAAAGTATATTATAAGGCGATAAGAACTATACTTAAACGTAAGTCCTGCTTTAGTATTCTAACGCTATATCCTATTAACTAAAATATAATAGCAATTGAGTATCTTGCAGAAAGCGGCGTAGACCTTTAATATGCGGATAATTTTGTGCGACGATATTATCTAATTATGTATGGAATAATGGCAGACTATAAAGAACAAGTGCTGCTTACAGGTATTAAAAGCCGATAGTACTGTACTATATACCAGGTCCCCCCTCTAAAGCGTAAAAACTTGATTGAGAAACAATACCTACCACGCACTTATAAGGAGACGAGAAGATAGATTAAACACTAGCAACTAGAGAATATTCTTCCATCTTTAGACAACTGGGTACACCTAGTAGAATATTTTATATAGCACCATCGCCTATTTAATATCTATAAGGGCATAATGGTAGATGTTCTACATCAGCTTCTAAAGGGTATTGTTATACAACTTATTAAATAGGTACGGAAACTAGTAGGCAATATTGTCCAGCTAAAAAGAAAGAGAAGAGGGACGAAGACAACCATAATAAATATATCTATAGAGGCTTAGCTTAATTAGTGTTTTAGATAAATCCCGGCTTTTATAGAGCTAAAACGGTTTAATAATCTATTATTATTATTCATTGCTTAACGTCCGATTCGGATCCCTGTTGGGCCCACGCGGACTACTCCTTATATACATATGGGGAGAAAACTCTATTTAAGAAAACCCCGTGATCCGTCTCCCCGCCTTTTGGG
>Ga0307507_10004808_pt1 | contig 23280 bp, 33 predicted proteins | sample 7_EM_MG_FD_207223 | JGI IMG/M metagenome (GOLD analysis project Ga0307507, IMG submission 207223) | Populus trichocarpa ectomycorrhiza microbial communities from riparian zone in the Pacific Northwest, United States - 7_EM | ecosystem: Host-associated > Plants > Roots > Unclassified | place...
TACATTCTTCTCAAACGCAGACCCCGCTTTGCTTACGGGACACCCTTCTACACTCTGCCCCCCACTCCGTCCCCTAATAAAAATCCCCCCCATACCGCCTGGCAATCAGGGTTTGGCAGCTACCATCTCCCGTGTCAGCACCTCGCGCTTGCAGGAACCCCCATCACCCTTCCCTTTTGGGCAGACGTCGCCCCCCCTCGCCTTCCTGGGTGAGATCTTTGCTGAGCCCAGGGACACCCTCCAACTGAACCCAGACCTGGTCCATCACCTCTCCCCGCGCTCACTCCAATCCATCACCGTCGTTGAAGGATCCATCCTCCCCCTCCTCTGTGCCACCATTGCAGGCATCGTGGCCATCACCTCCCAACAAGACACAGTCACTACCCAAGTGCCCGAAATCCGAAAAGGAAAACCAGGGGCTACGCTCCAACCTCCACGACCTCGCCTCAAGAGTTGCCTGCGAATCAGCAACCCTGGTGGACATCAGCCCGATTTATTCTGCACTACGTGACATATCACATCGGGTGACAACCACCCCCGCACCAGCTCGCCCCACGGCCCGTTCTGCCACAACACAACGCCGCCCTGGAGGAGGTCACCCCCCCCCAGCCCCCCCAGCCCCCAGCCCCCACCCCATGCCCCTTCCCAGGCACCCCCATTGGCCAACCTCAACCTCCCCCCACTCAAGACACTCTCGACCCCTCCGCTCCCTATCCTTTGTATGACATCACCCTAAAGATAATGTGGGGCAACCCTCAAGCTGTAGGCCAAGGCTTTCCCGAACTCTTGGAAAGCAGAACCGTTCTGTACCGAACAATATGCCCTGCCCATTTTTACCACGTCTATCATCCACCCTGACTATGCTCCGAAAACAACCACCCCCACCTATGCCCAGGGGGCCGGCTCCGGCCCAGGCGAAAAGAAACGAGAAATGAAAAGAACCTCAGCCACCAAAGTTGCGAGAGACGGGGACAGACAAATAAAAACCCGGTCGCCATTTCCCGAGGCCTCATGAACATTCTCCTCTGCAAGATCCAACCCCGCACCCCACACCCTTGGTCAACCCATAGCCTCCACATTTCCGGATATCGCTGCTGCCACCCACCCGTATTCCAACTGCTTCCTCCCAAAAGGCTTCATTGCTAAGGTTACCAACCGAGGCGCCGTCTCACTTACTGTAACCAACCCCGACACCCCCACGGAGTCCTACACACAGTACTTCGATCCACGCACCCGTCGCCTCAACCTGTCCTTCCCTGTCGGGCACAATCCGTTGCTTACGTTTACCCAGGCGCCAACCACTATACCGTTGGCAGTTCACTCAATCCCAACAGACATCCTACCAGAAGACGACGAACAACTCTTTACTTTTATCAAGAACTCCATCTACAACGCAACGGCGGTCACGATTGGCGCTGCCAGGTACCTTAAGAAGGACCGAGCTGCTAGGCTTCCCAATCAGGCCACTTCGGTGGTTGTCTCCGTTAACCCCAACGACGTTCCCATCCTTACACCAGCCCTCTGCCTCTTCTCGAGGTGTCTCGAAGTCGAAAAGACCACACAGGCTAACCGCTACACCCAGCCCACCAACTGCTACCGATTCGGACAGGCCAATCCCCGATGCACCCACAAACACCCCACCTCTCCCTATTGTGCGCTTCATCATACTCGTTCAGCCCACCGGTGTCAAAGCCCCACATGCCCCAAAGGCGGGGACTCCAAAGCCTTTTCCGGCAGTTGCCCTACCTCCCCCCCCCACTGCCCCAATTGCGGTGATGACCATGATGTGTTCTCCAGACAATGTAGGGCTAGACCAGTCCCGCCTACTCAACCTGAAGCCCCAGCACCCTCCGACGAGGAACTTTCCGATGCCTGCTCCCACAGTGAGGAATCCATGGATGTGGGTGACGATGGCCTCCCAGGACCCTCTACTCCCGAAGGCCCTCCAACCCGGACCATCAACCTTTCCACCCCCAGACCCGTCCGCCAATCCAGGGACACTCACGCCCCCCTCAGCGGCTCCCAGCCAGCACCCACTGGCCACGAGCTCCCGCCACTAACCCCATATAAACCCTTGGGCCTGTCCCGGAAATGATTAAAGACCCTCACTCAACCTCCCGCCAAGGACTGGCTCCGGCGACTACCCTCACCCTTGTTCAGCACAACAGCCTGGGTAGCTGGGATGTGTTGGTCTCCTTAATTTCCTCCCTCACAGAGGGCCCCTCCCGTGTTGATATTGTTCTTTTGCAAGATCCCCCATTCTCCAAGGGTTTTCTCCCTAGCTTTCATGGCTTTAAATCCTTCGCTCACCCCGTTGCTAGGCCCAGGGTGTCCTGCTATGTATCCCTACGATTTTGAAAGCAGTTCGCAGTTTTACCATTTTTTCCTCTTGAGTCAGACGACTCCATGGCACTCGACCTGTACACCCCAAAAGGCTGCTTCGACCTGAAATTCCCAAACTTCAGAATTGGCAACTCCTATGCCAGACCACTCCCTCCAGCCCCCCACTCTGTCTCCCGTGGAACACCCCTCTCAGTTTTTAATTTCCCCTATCTAGTCGCCGCCGACTTCAACATCCACAAGGCGGCAGCGGACCCCTCCAGACTCCTCTCCTCGACAGAGGAAAAGGAGTCCGCCCCATATTTTAACCGAGCCACATATCTATGCTACACCCTCCTTAATACCCCAGGTATTTACACCCGGTTCCGATTCACAGGCACTCATAGGCCAAGCACCATCGACCTGGCGTTCGCCAATCCGAGAATGTTTTCGGCATTCCGCTCATGGGACTCGTCCACCTTACCCTTTAAAGGATCGGAGCACACACCGATTGTGATAACCCTACGCCTCCCTCTCCCCCATAACCATAAACCAAGACCGCACTGACAGGAGGTCGACTGGCCTAGCCTTCCTGACAACCTCAAAGGCTGGCGAGTCCCCACCCCCCCCGATGCTCCCTCCCCCAACCAACTCCACCAGTGGTTCCTCTCGCCCCTCTCCACGCTCACAACGATGATAGAGGCCCCTGCGCCCCGCTCTGGCCCCTCTCCAAAGTCCAAAGCTTGGTGGACCCCACTCCTAACCTCCCTTCGGAAACAGTTTACAAAGGCCGCCCGAAGGGCCAAAAAGCTTCAAACCCCCGACTCCTACACCATCGCGAAACAGTCCAAGCATGGGTACTTCAAAAGCATTGCGAAGGCGAAAGCGTACTACTGGGCTGATTTCCTCGCAAAGACTTCCCCGAACAACATCTGGACGGCCACGCAACTGGTCACCCCGAGAAAGCTCCGTAGATTTCCCTCCCTTCCCGACCCCTCGGGCCCGGTAGCAATTAACAAAGCGCTGCTGGACCATTTCTTCCCTCCTAAGAACCCTCTGCCCAGCAGATGCCGCCTCGAAAACAAGCCACCAGCCGCCCCTCTCACATCGGAGGAAATCAAACTTGCCCTTTCCAAGTCCTCCCCCTCCTCTGCCCCTGGCCCCGCCGGGGTTTCTTACTCAGTATGGAAGCAGGTAAACCTCATCAACCCCACGATCATCCTCGAACTCCTCTACCCCCTGGTGGGATTGGGCTACCTCACCCCCTTGCTAAAAGGCGCGAATGGAGTGGTCCTCGATAAGCCTGGGAAGGTCTCCTACGACTCCCCCGCCTCCTTCTGGATCATAGTCCTCCTCAAAACCATCTCGAAAATCCTTGAACGAATAATGACAGTCAGACTGTCAGCCATCGCCAGATCCAAGGGTGTGCTCCACCAGAACCAGTCCGGCTCCCTACCGGGACTCAGCTTGTGCGACACCTGCCTCATCCTCACACATGAAGTAAGAACCCTCCAGAGACCCAGGTTAAAGGTCTTCACCGCCTTCCTCGATAGTAAAGCCGGCTTCGACAATGTCTACGCCTCCACCCTGACAGCAAGGCTCTTAGCCTCCAACGTGCCCTCCTACATGGTCGACTGGGTCTCCTCATTCGTATCGGAAAGGACCTGTACCCTGATGTTCCAGGGATCCCCGAACCTCACCTCCGCGTCTCAGTGTGCACCGCCCAGGGGTCCCTGATCTCCACCCTGGTTTTTCTTTTATACATTTCTCCCATACACATGTCGATTACCAGACCTCTTATGGTCGCTTATGTCGACGATTTCTCGATCACCGTAGCCTCCCCTTCCCGCAGAGGCAACATCCGCAAACTGCAAGGACTCTTCAATACAGTCGCGGCAAGGGGTAGGGACATTGGCGTGTCCTTCTCGGTCCCAAAAACTGAGCTGATCCATTGGCGAACTCCAAGGCAAAGGTCCCCCCCCTCAATGGCCCTCATCGGACTAGAAGGCCACCTGTTCCAACCCTCCAAAGTCGTGAGGTGGCTAGGGTACTGGTTCACCCCTGCCCTCAACACCACACACCACTTCAGACACATGTTATCCTTGACCCAAGCCATCTTTTCCTTCGTCAAACGCCTGTCCTCCCCAGGTGCCGGCGTTAAGCCCTCCCTATGCCTCTGCATTGCCAACAGCCTCCTTCTCCACATACTCCCATATGGGGCTGACCTCCTCACCCCAAACTCCTCCGTGCTCAGAGGCATGGACAGCTTCTGGGACAGAGTCCAGCAATGGACAACAAACAACTTCTGCTCCATGCCCACTTCCATACTTTCCCGCGAGGCCTGCCTCCCTCCGGTGGTCTCATACTGCAGGTACAGAAGAGGCCTGGCCACCTTTGGGGTGGCCTGCGCCCCGCCATACGCCAACCCGGCCTAGGCTAGGCTCCCACAATCCTTCCCCTCTCTCTCATCGTTCTGGGCCCAAGACTCGTCCAAGTACCTGACAGTAGGACTCTCCTCCGTCTACCTCCCCCTGAGCTGGAAAACTAAAACTTCCTCGCCAGCTATAAGAAAACACCTCCCTGTTGACGCCCTCGCGCACCTCACCCCGGCCCTACAGGAGGGCCTCACACACCTCCCACTTGTCCTACACCCCCCTCTCTCCCCCAGGTGTAACATCCCGCCACTCAAGCTCATGAAAAGAGCGCACCAAGGCTTACGCATCAGCGCCAAAAACATGCTCCTCCAAGACTGGGTCACCGATGCCCCCACACCCCCATACTAGAACTTTCCTCCCTCACATGCCCCACATCCCTTCATGGGACTAAGGAAGGTTCTGGCTGGAAGAATACACTGAATGCGAGCGGCGAAGGGCTATCAGGCCTCTCAAACCTCATGGTTCGATGAGTACCCAGACCATACCTGTCCTCGATGCAGAAGAGAGCCAGAGACCCCTACGCACACCATCCCCTCCTGACCAGCCCGATCCAGAGTTCGAGACCTCCTACAGAAAGACGTCTCTTCCCTCGGGCCCGGCGCCGACCTATGGACAGAACCCCTGCTCATACGAGCTTTAGGCGAATACATCACGGATACGAAAACCGGCTTTGCCCCGCGCATCACCCCCGAATACCCCCATCGCTACCCCCCCCTAATCCTCTACACCCAAACGGTGTTTCCCATTAGGAAAGGTTTCGTTTTTCTTTTGGTATAACCATTTGTGGTACACGTCCTTTGTTTGTAACTTTCTTTTCATAAAAAAGCGCGAGGTGTAGATTTACGCTAGCACTTTATCTTTACTTCATACGTATCCAAGAGGGATGATCGGGCAGGCAGTTTTGGCCCCAAGAATAGTTTCAGTCACCGTGGAGGCCTGGAAAAGAGGTTGCTTTTGTTTTTCGTTTTGATTTATTGGTTTCGTTCTTGCCATAGCTAGCGCTGCATGAAGCTTCTTGTACGTAAAAACAAGGAAGGCATCATGACCAAAAAGAAAAAAAAAAGGGATGAGATTTGGGTCACGAACCATCTCGCTTACACACCCGGCCATCGAAATCTCACCACCAGGCGAATTCATCGTCAACATCCACCACCGCCGCACTCCCAGTTAGCTGCACCCGCACTCTCTGTGACCTGCACCCTCCCCCTCCCGCCTTACTTCCCTTATCATATCCTTGGGCCCTGGCGTCCTTTTTTCTAGGGGTCGTTTGGCTCTATCACCTCGTCTTTTCGCCGGGGTTTCGCTGCCTCGCTTAGTGTTTGCACGGTAGGCAACACTCTCTCGCCCCTGTTACAGAGGGCAGGGACTACAGTTCGCAGTAGGAGAAAACTCTTCAACAGGCTACGGTCGATTCCTCCGTTCTCTTCACCTCCGTTAGAGGCTGCATAGTCAGACACGCACAGGGTTACCGATAGTCTCCCCGGTTATTAGGTTTACCCCTTCTCTCACCCCTTCAGGTCTTGTCCCGTTACTCGGTTACAGCTACAATCCACTCACTTGGCTGGCACCGTACTGCCCCTTCACTTTATGCCGGCCTCGTGATTTCTCCCCGGTCGCAAACCACAGTTACGCTCAGTCGTCGTATTGCACTGCCTTGGTGGCGGATGTCAACGCCTTAAGTTCTCGAGTAATGTACGCAACGCCGCAACGGTTTATGGTGGCCCCCTGTCCCCTATTGTTCTTCTTTTATTGTCAGTTCCTTTGGGTTTCGTTAGTGGTTATAATAATTGTTTATTTTGTTGGCGTCTACGGCAAGGGTTTTCCTGTTGATTCCTCCCCATGTATTTATTTATATTTTTCTTTTCGACCGCCTACTCGGAGGGGGATTTCTTATTTTGCGTGGCTGGTGTGTGGTTGGTCTCATACCAGAGAGACTTGGGTTGATGGCTTTTTCCCTGGTACGGGGTTTGAGAAAAATAGGGGATGGGGTTCTTTCTTTACCATAGCTAGCGCTGCATGTAATCTTTGTTCCCAGTAGTTGATTAATACAAAGCACATGAAAAAAGAAAAAAAGAAAAAGAAAAAAAGGCATGAGATATGGGTTCTTCACGAAACCATCTAAGTTCTTTCATACTATATACCTTCAATACAAGGATCTTTATCTATCACGCTTTCGGGAATCAAGACACGACTGGCTTATATGAGCCTAGCGATCAACGTTGCTAGATGGGAGTCAACGAACTTAGCTATCGCAACAGCAATCGGGCTAAAGGAACCGTGATCGTTAGGAGACTATCGGTTACCTGCTGCAAATATCACCCGGAGAGGGGAGGATTGTAACATCCCTCTGGACTCTAGCTCTCGCCACATCTCTAGCGGCTTCGGCTATTGCCAACTGTTCATTTTCTGCTGGTTTGACAAATCGTCCCTTTTGGGCTCCAGCTCACTTTGGTTGAACTTTCTGCTTGCGATATCTGCTCGCCCTTGGTTCCTGTTTTTCAATCTTGGTAACTTGTTGAAGTCAAAGAAATCTATAGGCACCCTAGGTAGTGGCGGTAATCGATACGGTAACGATAATATCTGTATACTAATCTGCGGTATCTAATCAGACTAAGTACTACAAGATTAGAAAAAGTTGCTCTAACAAGATTCTTGATATATTGCAACTACCAAGAAGTTCCAAAAAGCCAATCATGTTTGGTCTGAAGGGATACTGGAAGCGAATTGAAGCAGTAGATGTTTAACCTAGGATATCGTGAACTTGGTGTGTCAAAGTCTGCTTTCTCTAAGTCCGCAGAAGCACTGGTCTTAAATACACTTGTCTGGCTAACTGGAGCCTTTGTAAACAGTTACCATAAAGACTCCAAAATGGTAGCCTTGAAACATTACCAAAAACATATCACTTATCAAACAATACCTTGATACAATACATAAACCATACTGAGTAGCAAGCGATACTCAAAAACAAAATATGAAACACCATGAGTATCAAACTCAATCATTTAAAATACCAACCATGAAACGATAATCGAAATCAAACCAGTTACCTATCAGGAGTATCAGACTCAATCATCAAACATACTGAGTATTAACAATACTCGAAACCACACCAGTCACCCATACCTGTTCCACCTGCGTTTTGTGATCCCTGACTAGAACAATTCAAGTAATAAAGTGTGACCATAACGAACTCTAATACTAACCCCGAACACCACTTACCCACCCTTTCCTTCTCTGTATCCTCCCCTGCGATTGCAATAGCAATTATGAGCACGCAGTAATCCAGGCACCCTATACACTTTCTTTTCCTTGATTGTTGAGAGTAGGAGAGTTCCCTTCCACAGAGGCATAGAGAGAGATGAGACCGGGGTTCTGAAAGTGGTTCCTGAGGCAAGGTTGTCTTAGACTATCACCCAGCCGGGGACATCTATCCCTCGACCTATCCCTCGACCTACCCTCGTCAAACACTGACCCTTTTCAACACGGAATAGAGCTGACCATTGCCGCCAGCGAGGATAATAGATGTCCAGTGCAGGCAATGACTCAATTTCTAGCCATGGATACCCACCGACCGCATAACGCACCACTGTTTTGTGTTGGCAAGGACGAGCAACAAACCTTCACTAGAAAATATGTTGTAAGAACACTACATGAACGAGCCACGAGTGGCGGGCTACATGGTAACTAGGAGGGTACGGAGTATACCGGCCTGCCTGGATATGGGAGAGACGTTAGCCACCGTACGGCAGGCCACTTCATGCTCCCGTATTATCGCCTGCCTCGACTCGGGACATATCGGCGGTAACGATCTCCCATGGCAAGGGCTGCGGCAACATCTCCAACGCCACCACCGGCGGAACCACAGGATCACTAGAGGGCATGGAGGTTATGGTTGGTTTTTCCTTTGGCCTTCTTTTTGAGTTTTTTCCTTGCTTTTCATTCTCTCTTTCAGTTAGTTAGACCTATTACATTGGTTCGGCTTTGGAAAATTGGCTCTCTAATATTCTCGTAGCTTCCAGTATTGCCAAGCAACCAACATTATCTTACGTGCTGATCACGTGGATATCTTGCCGTTTCCGAGAGCGCTCAGCGTACGCCTGTACCCCCTCCTCCATTCACCCACAATCAACGCCCTTCCGGCAGACAGTTCGGAGGTTTCTTTTGTGAATAGGGCTCCACCAAGATTCTCGTAATCACCCACTTACTTCAGTCACAAGTGTGAAGCCCGAAAGCTCGATATAGACATCTTCATATATTAACTAGAGGCGTAGGTTTTTCGAGTATATCCTGTCATCTGCCCTAATTTCACATGAGTGATGAAGGGGCAACTGTGGCGCGCATATATTGATCAAAGATCGGGTAGAGGCACTTTCACCGGGTTTGATTTCGGCCACTACAATTTTATTTTCTACGGATAGCATTCTATCCCTACCCAGGTCGGGAGTCGTGACTTATCCGATCTCCCGAGACAGGTGGGGATATCTTACCCTGCCCTGAGACGTGCTGTTCGAATGATACAGTATGCTCCCGCGTTGTACCCCACCCATACCATACCGCAAATTAAGGCCGTAATGTGCGACTCCGGAAAACGGTATCTCGCACTATCAAATTTACTGCCGGGTGATACCTGTTTCAAGTATAATACCTTGGGCAGCGGCTTATGGCACGGTCGAGTGCGGAATTGCCCGAATACAAGCTGAGGAAAACAAAATTGCAGCAGGAGAAGTCGGCTTACGGAGAAGGGAAGACCCTAAGTTGATTCTAACTCGGCATTGCCCAGTACCGTGACCCGTTTAATCGCTCCTATTAATTAGGGTAAATGGCCCGACATCCGAAAAGCTCGTGAGCGAGAGCAAAGATCACCAGCTAGCAAGAAGCATCTTTCAAAGACTGCACTTGTATCCAAACGTTGTCCTTCAATACCACTAAGTAAATAATTTGTTGTAAAGAAATGTAGCACACAAAGTATATACAACTAGCCACACCCTATTCGTCTCCCTTCAATGATGTATCCTCTATCCAGTTAATTGGATTTGGCCAATTGCTTTGGATCTTGAAGAAGATAGCAAGTGCAGCACGTTCGTTTTCACTAAATTTAGAAGCTCTGACTATAATAATATCGTTAAAAGTATCGTCATTGCCTTTGGCGCGTTTGGATACCTGCTCGTAGAGGTGGTTAACAGAAGCCATAACATCATTGACACCAAGTTTGCGGTCTTGCGCTTCCTTACGAAGAGCTGTGGCGAATTCGCGCCCTTGAGCCAACTTGTCTAGTCCCTCTTGTATCCCAGCTGTTGGTGGGATCTTTTTCTTCAATATAGCTACTAACACCGTTCGCGCTGCGATGGGATATCAGTAGCAACTCAGTAGACACAAATTGATGTTACATACCTAGAGCTCCCCGGACATTATAATTTCCCTCCAACTTGATCCTCTTTGTTCTTTCTTCCAAAACCGCATCCTGTTGGAAAATTAGAGACCGGTGACGAGGCGGAACAGGGATGATCTTACGATGAGGTCGCAATTCTGCAGGATTAGTTCTTCAATTTTCTTTTCACGCCGCTCGTCTATAGCTTTAAAGTGCTCGAGGAAGACGGATTGCTCTTTCCGAAGGAATTTCGCTTGCCGCTCCAACTGGTCGACCATTCTGGCCTGCGCCTCTTTCGGGGGTTTGGGGGGCCTGGCTTCGCTCTCGTTAGGGGCTTTGGGCATGGCTCTGCGCGGGCTCGGGCAGCTGTTGAGCCACCTGGCTTGAAGCTCCCGGAAAACTGCACTGCCCGCAGGCATGGGGGTCAGGGCTCTCCTGCTCTATTATATAGCGTTAGTTTCCAACCTAAAGCTGTTGGAAGGTAGTACGAACACCTTGAGTAGTATGGAGAAATCTGCCCGTACGGAGTGCAGCCGTAAATCGAGTTGGGGGTTCTAAGAAACGCTGCATTTTAGGAGAAAATGGTGATGGGACAAGATAGCGTGTACTCCGGTGATGTTGTTGGGTGTGGTAGAGGGAAATGTTTTGTGTCGTCACAAATTGGCAGTCACATACCAAGAGAACTAGCCTACTCGGTTGCCTTTTCCAATACAATCTGTCCCTATCGCACAGACGGTACATACCACAATATTGTAGAAAAGGCATGTAGTAGACGTCCTGATAGGGATTGGCGGAAAGGACCTTGATCAGTTGGAAATCGAGATATGTCAAGCAGATCTGTTGTTGCCGATTGTGTAAGACGAAAAGTCCTTGCATGGGCCGAAAGATACTCTGGCAGAGTAAAGTGGACTATTCGCACAGTTGATGCCTCCTCATGCACTTCAATAGGCCCTTGGCAGCAGCTCACCAATGTTGCCGGTATGGAAATCTATGAAGCCTAGTTCGACTGCTAGGGTATGGCAAAGCTGGTCCGCCCTGAGCAAACTTTCCGCATGGCTGATAAACAACAAGCCTCCCATTCCAAGTCCCGATTTATCGTCATCCTCCGGTTTATCAGTTGTATTATCGCACCGTAGTCATCCCCGCTCAGGATCCATCCGCGACCCCGCCGAGTCTCCTCCACCCCTGATACCAGTATACTACCAACTCTTTCAAGATTGCTTTGGTATTTAAGGAAGCGAGTCGGAACCTCAATATATATATTAGCCGATAAGGCGGGACGGGATTCTCAGCATCATGACTGCTACCCACATATCAGATATTCCTCCTGAAACCCTCGCTGGAATGGCTGTCTCTAGACTCGAATCCACTGCATCAGGTGTTTCGCCCTCGCTTAGTTTAACACGAACGAATCAGAAGATATCATCCCTGGTAAGACCTAGACTATAGATAACCTAGTTACTCGTCCTAAGAGGCGTGTTGTAACCTCTACCAAGATATGGGGCTTTCGGGGAAAAGTCTTCGAGCCCCCGGGACTTGCCCAGCACTTCCCTCCACGAATTAAAAAGCTTAAATTGCTGCGCTTTCCTGGTACATTGGCCGAGGGCGTCAATTCCCTATGAAAGTGCGCTCAGAGGACGAGATTACTTGCACCATATTCGTAATATTGCAGAGTAGCGATTTGCGTTCACTAACAGCCTTTTTCTTGTTCTCTCAAAGCCGGCAATATTTCCTCCGGAACCCTGTCATTTATACTGATCACTAACAGCAGCAAGGAACCCCCGCATTCTGGTCGAGACTGCACTATTCGTACAGCGAAGTCGAAGTAAAAATGTGTAACAGCCGTGTTTTCACTTCAGATCCGCTCGCCTAAGCTGTCTATTTCTAGCAAATTGTTCTCGTCTCTCCCCAAAGAGCATACCTTCTTACCTAATGAATATTTGCTGACCCCTGAAGTCCCATAACAAACGGGTAGTGCCTCATCACCTTTACCTTCCCCACCCAATCGGCACATTCATCCAAGCCCCCCACTCCCCATGAGCCATTCCCCGACATTGTTCACCTCGCCATATTGAATGTCCCAATACTGGAAGCAGGATCTATGGTTGATTACCATGTTGAGACCGATCACTGGCAGCAGTGCTGTTGTTTCACACATTATTAAAAGAGTTTGTAGTATTAAGGCAGTTGGTACGATTTTTGAAGGGATATTGAGACATCTTCCACTCTTTAGCACTTGTTTTGTAGGCACCAGTCGATCCCGCTCAGGAAACCCTCCCCTTTCTCCCATGTCTTACCCAGTTTATTGCATGCACTAGGTCTTCAAATTACGTGCGAGAAATCATTCGGCGAGTAGCCGAGGAAATTCCTACAATCGGCCCCGATGGAGGAGCGCAACCTCTAGCCTTCTTCCAAGACCTCCTCTAGTTTCACAACTCAGCTATCAACATGAGCAGCACCCGATTCCAAATTCTCAAACAGATAGGATCTTTGGCCCCTCTATTATTCATTTACTGCGAGGTTAGAGTTAGGGAGGAAAATGAGCTGTTCCTCAACCAGTTACTTTTGATCCCTTGCGAACGGCGATGGCCCAAAATCACGTTCTGCGGTTGACACATTAATCGGTAGCTGCTTCGCCTACCTCAGGACATGATACGCGAGGCGGCGCCAACAACGGGATGCAAGCCCTTTCAAAAAAACACCCCGCGAGCGCTAGCAAAGTGCAGGCAGAGTGTCAGAGGGATGAGAGACCTTTCCAAGCTCTACATGATAGTTAGTCCCATCTCCACCACTAACCATTGTTCATACTCCCCCTAGGTTTGTCGCTTTGATGGAAATGATGATCCTCTAAGGGCCCGTTTACCTATAGACGGCCGTCAAGCAACCGGAGACGGTGGCGACCGTTAAGCAAGGCTAGACGGTGGAAGGTGTGTAGGGAGAATGAATGGGTGTGTGTTCACCTGATATACCGTCTGCTATGGTTTAGTGGGGATAATTTGATTAACTGACTTCAGGTGTAAAACCATGTAAGTTAGGTTTCGATTCTCAATGGTAGATATTGGATCAACAAAAAATTCCCCCCCGCAAATACAAGGTGGGAATTGTGTCTTTGAACTCATGCTAGATAATGCGAAAGGTAATTGCTGTGTGCACAAGGAAAATAGAGCTGATTGGTAGATATCCTTGTGATTGCAAGCATGATATGTGAGGGCATTGTGGTGGTGTTGCTAGACGGAGGTTGCAAGATGACCTCTTGAGCTGCATCCTGTTTTGACCGTCTAGCAGCCAGAATATAGGACGGTTGAAAAGTGTGTAAACAGTTTTGCCACGTCTGTCGGAATAGGACGTTGGTTGAGACGCCACCGTCTAGTTTCCCCACCAAAATTGCTTCACTAGACGGATAGGTAAACGGGCCCTAAGAAGAGTAGGCCATTGATCAAACCTCCGATAAGACCAATTACCGGTAGTTATCCTGTGAGCCACGTGACTAACTGCCAATGAGATGCCTGGGGGGGTCCGCGATCGGCAGTGACACCCACGAGATGGAGATGCAACTTGACCACTAAAACGCTGCTGAGGTGTTGAGTGCTCGTATCTACAAAGGAAGAAAACAAAGATGTAGCTGAAACCGCGGGGAGGAGGGAGCATTACAAATTGCCTCCCTTGCCTAGATTTTACTTTTTTTTCCTCTTCTTCCTTTTCACTCTTTTGCTCTTACGCTTTCCCTTTTTCGGCAACAAAATCGCAACTTAGGGATATTTATTCTTAGGGTATGAATTTACTGTTTCCTATTGTACTTGATATATTTTTAGGTAGGCAGTAATTGGGTATTACCGGCTCGTTTTGGTGATGCAGACTCCTCTCACCTCTTTTGCCTTGTTTCACTGGTCTGGTTCTTGTGATCAACTTTCCCTGTTTACGGAGGTACAGCGCCTAAGTGTTGTATGTTCCACAAGCGAGGTTTGCTGCCATTACCCTCTGTGGAACATACAAAACTTAGGAGCTGTACCTCCGTAGAAGCCGATATTAAAAGGTAAGACCGATGTTAATAGGCTCCAATTTAGCTAGCCCTGGTCACCGTATCACACTCACCCGCGACCTCCGTAGTAGACCGAAGAGTTCCCCTTCGATCAAGCCAATCACCATGTAAAGATTCTTGCTATCCTTGAATGTTCCCCCAAAGTTATCAAAAAGCAGTGCTTAACTTTCTGTAGCATGCACCGCTGTTCATTGGTATGCTCCGCCTGTTTAATCTTGACAAACTGGGCTTTCATGAGGATCCTGACAGCCTAAAAGCGGAGGTTGTGCCCTCACCAGACAAGGTTTACTTGACGAGAGTTCTAGGACCCGTTATACGCAAAATGGTAAAATCAGCTAGAGACTACTCTCCTTTAGTCGCCCTCACAGCAGCTTGTTGCTGCCGGTGTTGCTCACGAGACCACCTCACTTATAAAGTATTTTTAATCGAGTTATTTTAAGTCTCTGGCGAATAATCACAGAACTGGAAGGTGCTTGATGATACTGTTGATATTTCTCTGGAGGGGTTGATTTGGGGCTTGTGGGTGGAACTTTGGTACTATTGTCGCTGTTGATGTTGATGTTCGGGTATTCTGGACGGGCGATCAGAGACCAATGTCATGTGTCCGCCAGCGGGGACAGAAGGAGCATCTAGTGTTGTTGGAGGGGTAGGTGAAAGTTCAGGAGGCTGACGCAATTGAATGGTTGAATAACTGACGGGATGTGGCCGGTGTGGTATCAGAGGTTAGCGTTGGTAGTTTCGAATCCCAAGTCCCGGATCAGAAGTTATTCTACCTTTCATGCGAGGAATATATCTGTGTTTTATTCTGAGAAACTCTAGAGCCGGCATGCGGGATAGCCGGTGATGTGTCGAACAAGGAGAACACTTCATGGGGGCCTCCTCCGATCTCTCTGTCTGTTCCTAGCCAGGTTTGGGGGATTGGCAGAATCTTGGAAGCTGTGCACTATAAAAAAAGAGTATGAAATCACAGGTAGCAGGCTTTGGTAGTAGCAGAAGGTGAGTAAGGCTTCAATTCTGTTTCTCCTCCTCCAAGATCTCCCCCCGGATTATTACCCAGCAGGGAAAGCGGTACTAACCTGTGGAAGACATTGCTAGTGAAGCGACGGTAAGCGAAATTTAGTTAAGAGATGAACAAGCAGGGGCAGTTGAGACAATGCAGAAATACGGTTGAAGGGAGGGGGTAGAGCCAATGAGGCTTAGGGGCCGACAATCTATTCGCTAGGTTGTTAGACGCCCACTCATTTTTGGGGGCTCAGTAGCGTTACAATATGGCAAATAACGAGGAGGATTTTGACTTGGTTACTTGGGAAAGATTGATTTCTCACGAAGCGTTGATAGTTTTAAACTTCAGGTGAGCCATCAGTGATTTTACCCTCTTTGTTATTCATTGCTTTTCCTAGAGGGTGATGCAACTATAGTTCGCTTCTCCCATAGGGGTTTTCGCTTAGATTTAGCTACTGATTTTTATTGTTTTACAATACTTTTTTCACTTGGCACCAAAGAAAAAGGAATTCGTCTTAGCTCGCTTCGGATCCGGAAACCTGTCCGGCGACCGACGGGGCTATAGGATTTACTTTGCTTCAATTTCAATCCTCAAGGCAGAATCAAAAGTAGGATCAGTACAACGATCCTCACGATACTAGCCGATTTCAAAAGTATCCCGACACCTTGGCACTAATCCGTATCAGTCTTGGCGCGAAGCTCTCCGGATTCTTTTGAAATAGGCGAGTACTCTGCCTCCCGGGATGCTAAATGGCCACGGTAGATGATGTTTTGGGACACAAGCTTTAAAGATAATGGGTATAGCTAGCTACGAATTGGTAGGCGCTGTTGTACTTTCGGGGTTAAGGCGGAGAAAGAATTAGAGACCAGATGGAAGGTAATGTCAGTAATTGGAGCTAATTGGGAATCTGGAATTCTCTCCGATCATATAACGAGTGATGAAATGTTCGAATGGTTCTGTGAGGGTGGGCATGCCTTGTCAAATGAGGATTATTGCGCACCATGAGTGTCGGTTGAACATCGTTGTGGCCTTTGTATACGATTCCATTTTTAGTCTAAATGGGGGTTGTAGTTATGGCGGGAAGGGGCACCAGCGCTTAATTTGTTCATCAGTTTCACGGTTGTTGCTCAGCATTGAAAGGTTTGCTGTTATAGCCCAATGCTTTTCCTTGCCTCTATTTATCTGTGTTTTAGTAATGGCGTAATTCTTTTAGCCTCCTCTTTTTACATTTATCTCCTCTAGTTTTAGTCCAATAGAGGTTAGTCAAGCATGCTACTCTTGGAAGCCCTACTTGTGCTTGAGGATGTGCGCCCGACTTCGTTCTAGCACCAAAAGATTGATTACCCGTAATCACTCGAACTTCAAAGAACTCCTGTTACGAATTGGACAGTTTTGGTTATGCAGCGGAAGATTGTTGATTGAGTTGTGTAGCTAGCTAAGCGAACCATGAACGGTATATATATACCCAAACGCGGTCACAAAACCCATGATACGGAATACACACATCCGCGTATAACCACGCATACGCAATAGTGGGAAGGAAGTATAACAACTTCTCTCACGACTATCTCACAACACCTTCCCAGCCAGTAATGTCAAATCTACTTAATGTAAGGATAATCAATTTAGCAGCATCTTCAGAATCACGTATTCTTGTAGTCCTATGCCGATTCCTTTGGGTTACTACATAATTCAGAATCAATGGTGTCCATGGTAGAAATGTAAGAATGTAACATACTAGCCCACAGAGTATAGTAAGACTCACACCGCTGCAAGGCGTGACGAGGCCACACCCCTGTTCCCCCCGTTACCCCTGAGAAAAAACACTCTGCCGACCCACTACCCCATTCCCGAAGGACACAGCTGCAACCTCCCGAATCTGGCAATACCCCCCCACGCCACCGTTACAATGCACCCTATTCTCAAGAATGGAGGTGGACTGTTTCGCAGGTACCATACGGGAGCAGTCTTCCAAAAAGCCTATCGTGTGGGCTCTCTCTTGCCTCAATCATGCAGCTACAAACTGACAATCAGAGAAGAATGCCATCCAAGGGAATGCTAGTACCGGACCCCCAACAACGGACGAGGACGCAAAGGAGCTCTCCCGCAAAGCAGACACTCGAAAGCCGGCCTCCGATTCTAACCAACTAGGGGAAGAGCGTGCCGCCTGGTTCCGCCACCTAAAGGAACAAAATCAAACATTTTTGAAATACCTGGGGGAAAGAGAGGAAAGAATGGAATGCCAACATGCTCAATTAATTGAAGACTATCGTGAGCTCTACGTACAATCAGCTCTCCCCTGTTTTTGTGTGTTTTCTAATTTGAAAACAGGCAGCGTATACCATCGAACGGCACGAAAGTCGAAGGTGGCAGGCGAAGTTTAATCTTCGCGGTGCTATTGGTATTTTGATTGATTTCCTATATCGAGTTACTGCTGATACTTCGCTTAGAAAAAATAGTGGAGAGGGCAATAAAGGAGAAGAAGATCACCCGGGGTGGAGGTATCCAGGATCAACTGAATAAAGTTATTGCCCTGGACGAATTCCGCAAGGCGCTGCAGCTCGTGCTCAAGCCCCGTGGCCTCCGGGAAGCAGACGTCCAGCATTGTCTCTCCACTCTCTACCCTGCACTCTCAAAGTACGCTCACGGGAATGATGGCCACATTGTACTGAGGGGTTTATACCACCCGGCCAATGAACGTGCCGGACTCGTGGCCCTTATGAGAGTGCAGGGTAGGTGGAAGAACCCACAGCGCTGGAGCGAGGTAACCGAGGAGGCCCATCCTTACAGCAGGGCTGGTGAGACCAGCAAGAGGAGCCCTTCCCTGACACCACCCGCCACCACACACCTACAAACCACCGGCCACCCCACATCACCAAAGGCCCTGGACAGCCGAGCAAAGACCTCTCAGAGGGCTAAATAACCGTCGATCCATTGGGCCTTTCCTGGGCATTGAACCATCTGTCTCAGACCTCCTCATTGTTACTTTTTGCCCTTTCCCCCTCGTGTTTTTCGGTTTCTTGATTTATTTCCGTTTTGTCAACTTCATTCGAAGGGCTCTATGAGTTTCGCTCTTGATACCCCTCTTTTTAGACTACACGAAAGGGGTTATTTGCTTTTGCCCGTCTTGCCACTTCTACGACCAGCACTCATCCCCATCTCCGCATCCGCACCCCACACGTGGAGAGCACAACCCCCCTCCGGATACTCAACTGCATTTCTGAACAAAAATTCTCCGAGGTGTGAAGAACCAGCCTGGTCTTTGTTTTTGTTTACTAGTTGAATTAAAAATTATAAATATTTTTCATATTGTTTTGTCACATTATATGACTGGTATTTCCTCGTGCATTTCCTCCGGCTTAGTTACACCTTGTTTGCATCAGGCACCCAGCATACTCATCGATAAGCTCGCCTTTTAGGCGGTGTAGTCAAGGAAAATACACTTTATGGCCTTATTTTGCTCTTTCCGCCGATCGCACAAGCCGCGTGCCACTAATGAGCTAACATCACCGCTTATTACCATTTAGCTTTGCCCTTCCTTTTGGCTAAATTTTCCTTGTTATCTATTGTGAGTATTGCTAACCCCTCGTTCACTATAGTAAAATAGATGCATCATCGCCTGCACACCCCCCTTCCTTGATGGGCCATCATCTATGTTCCTCAGTTTGTAAGGACCAGTGCTTAAAGTATCAATTCTAATTTGATTTGGACAATATTATCTAGAATTTTCTTTCGGATTTCTGCCTCCAAAAACCATCCATCGCCTCCGTTGGCATGCCCTCAATCGACCTCTTGTACCAGAGTAATTCATTTTATTTGTTTGACCAAATTTCAGAGCAGACATCGGCAGAGATGAAATCACAAAACATTACTCATTGTGCTCCCGGTCTCCCTTCCTGGCAATGTCCCCAGGTGTAGATAGTAGCACACGTCCGCACTCACGGGGGATTTAAGCGCCGAAATCCCCCCTCCTATAGAATATCCTTCCTTCTTGTCTTTCCTTTCCTTCCTTTCCGCAGCTATCTTCCAACCCCCCAACTCCATCTATACGAATTATTCTCCTTGACCCCAACCTCTCAAGTATTTGCCACCAGCGGAGAAGCTAGAGGGCTCGGCTCGAGCCGAGCCAGATCAAGCCGGCATAAATTTCCACTCGAACCTTTGCGATATATGGTTGTCTCAACATTTTATCTCATATCTGGCAACGGGAAGGGCGAAAGGGAATGGGGCTCAAAAAGGAGAGGTCATGGAAGAGGCCGGTGAAAGCGGGAGTTGACGGGTATATTAATAAGAATCCTAGTTGATGCTCGGGAAGAAGGAAAGATACGAACTTTGACTTTGGAAAATTGTGTCCTTCTGGCAATCTGTTTGCACGCATCATTGGAGGCCTAAAGGTCAGTGGGTGGTTGAGTATCGTATGGTGCAAATAACATGTTTTCTCGTACTCTATAGCTTGCACGATTCTTGATTTAAAGATCGATATTTCCTAGAAATAAATTATGTAGAGCTAAATGCAGTGGACCAATTTCACGTTGAGGAGGCCGATAGACTCTTCCGTGAGCATTCAACTTGTACTAGATTTTGTGGTTTCTTTGCCACTTATTAGTAATATTCACTTGTTCTACAGGTTATTATAACAGGGGTGGCGGTATCGAAGGAGTCGGTATGTGGCATCATTGTTGTTTGGAAGATGTGAAGGATAGATGATTGTGTTAGTCAGTTGATAGAGTGGCTAGATGAAAGAAAAGTGGTACTTTTATGGAACTTCCTTGAAACCTCAGCACCACCAGCAAGATTTCCGGCAAATTTGTCCCCGCCCGAAATTCCCACGGCCAGACCCAAACACCTAAGCGCACCTCCGGTTGAATCGTCCAGCCTCTTATAATGCAAACTCATCAAGCTGGTACTATGTACCTGCTGAAAAGCCCACAAATCACGGTACCGCACGCAACCTATCAGAATCCCCTGCGATGTCGGTATTCACAGAAAGCTCCTGCCGCTAAGATATTTGAGGGGGATTGTCCGGTCTGGTGACGAACCTTTCTTGGGCAAGTGGAGGAATGTATATAAAGATAGACTTATATTTGGTGGCCTACTCCTCCTACATCTGGGACAGATAACTCCCTTAAATACAAATACGATTGAGACTCTTCTGGGAGTCCCCTAACTATGATCACATCATTTCCCCACTTCCCTTCACCGCTTCCTTCACCGCTTCGCTTCCCGCTTCCCTCGCCACTCCCCCCATGCTTCACCGATTGACACTACGGTGAGCCGTCCGACATCACTGTCGTATTCTCTAAGATGGGAGGATGTCCGGAGACCATGGAGTGAGCACGTGTGATTCACAATACCTGCAACCTCATACCATGTTATGTGATTAGGTGCACCGTGCTCCCCGATATTCATCACCATAACCATGGACTGCACAATGTTCGCACAACACTGCGTAGAGCGGTATTACGGTGGATTGCGCCCGTCGCTATAATATACCCTATCTTTCTGATGCCTAAGAAGTAGGCCAAAACGAAATTCCTTTTCCACAGCCAACTATCCTCAGCAGTAATTCAAGAGTCCTTCGATGCGCTCATAAATAGCCCCTGTTGTTAAACATTGTCATTCAAAAGTAGAACCGCGTTTCAAATTCATCCCTATTTCCTCCCGGGCAAAGGTCTAATATATATTAGAATATAATACAGTCATATGGGGCCAACTATCCTAGGCTAACCAGACGGATTCGCTCGTTTTAGTAAATAGGTTTAGCGATAGTCAAAGTCAATCTTGAAAAAACTCTCATACATTATTAAGTAGTGGGTTACAATAACTCATTGACAATTGGGCAAGCACAGGGAATAGTGCTTAGCGCATCGGAGCTATGTCTCGGACAAATGTGGAAAAAGGTATACCCGGTTGCTGGGCCAGTATGGGGTCATAGCTCATAGACACCGGGTCCGTGGACCTCCCCCCATATATCTATCACCACCGAACTTCCCCTTTCACTAGATCATCATGCTTCCTACGCCTCGCACCCTCTATTTTCCTACCCCCCGCGTTCTCGTTTTTCTCACCCGCCACCCCTACCGGACCCCAATGCGCCCACATTGCCACCTAGGGATACATCATCGGTAACAATCTCCCATGGTAGGGCAGCGGCTACTCCCTAACGCCTCTGACAGTGGAACAACCACAAGAACCACCAAGCGGAGGATATGGTCTTGTGTTTCCTTTGGCGTTGCCCCACTCCACCACCTTCGCTATCCCTCCCTCATTTCATGTCCTAGATATCTGCAATACATGGGTTCTTGCGTTGGAAAATTGGCCCACCGACATCTCATCTACTCATCTAAATATTTACCCCGGCAGACTACATATACAACTTCCCAGTCCAGTGCAGTCATCAGGATTTCATCAACTCCTGTATCTCCTTCAAGTGCTCAGTGTCTTTGTTTGCCAGCAATTCATTTCACTGTACTACCAACCATTCCTGTAATATTGATCATTTCACATTCAAACCAGCCCGCAGAACAAATTCCCGCCAACATTAAGGGCTCGAATGGTAATCTTATATCGCATTCAATAGTATTTAAACAAATGGTGATATTGTCTAGTTCAATACATTAACCTGGGGAACAGAAAATAGGTTGCGGGCGTTGCTGAGCGCTCAGAAGGGATATAGAGGATGAGTGAGATATAACCCAGGCAGGGGATAGTCAACCAGACCAGTCAGATACTTACTGTGGTAAACTGCTCCTCAGCAAGGATAATCAGGAATTGTGGGAATAAAACATGGGCTGCAGGAGATCAAGACCGATAAACCATATATTAGTGGTTGGACGACCAGATAGCAATAGCACTACCACTGTCTTATCAAAAAGCAGCTTATGGGTCGATTTAAAGTGCAAGAGCTACAACTTTGGGGAGAATCACCAGCACTCCTTCCCATTCCAAAGATGCTGCTCACAGAGGTTGTCCTTAAACATCATGCTTTTGTTCCCCAAGTTAATCCTGTGAGAGTGCCGTTGGCATATATGACATCCAGCCTGGGTAAGATTTGTGTTGAAATATGCTTCTGGCACTACCGTAGTATCACTCACACTATTGATTTTCTCCTTGCATTAGTCTTGATCGCCATCTCAAAACCCCCTTACAATATCGGCACTATTGAACATACCTCCTTGCTTTTCTTTTCTTCTCTCTGTTACTGTTTACTTCCTACTGTTGATTTACTCGCAATCTTTGTCTCGCTCTCAACAGTAGATAGTCTGGGTAGTTCGCTCTCTACTGAGAAGTCAATTAAGCAATTGATCATTCTTCTCGTCACTCAACCAGTTCCAAAACCATCGTTCCGTTCTCACTGTTTCAACAATTTGCTCTCAAGCTTCATCGAGTCAGAGTTCATGAGTTTTGGTTTACAAAGCACCACCAAGAGGACTAAGACAGTAGGGTGAAATATTTCCTTTATTATAAGAAATTTCACTGATATTCTCCAGTTTTTCTCACCTGTATTGTCTTTAATTTTACTCTAGCTATATCTTGTTTCACGGGCCTATTTTCCTTGGATGTTATTTTTTGTGTTTGCGGAGATGCATAAGTGAGCTCGCATCGCGGCTATCCGGGAATCTTACCCACTAGCACCCAGAGACCTTGCAAGATAGCACAGAGGAGAACGCTTGACCCGACTGCAAGTTCTGATAGTGCTGGGGAAGATCGTGATGAGCTAGTTCTGTTTTGCTATGAAAATCCGGGGGAAAATACATTTATCAGGTAAAGAGCATTCTCCAGACAAGCGAACCTCCGCTAACAGGGGGCGATCACGGTTCGCTAGTAGTGGACAGGCTGTGCGATCGAAGTAGAGGATGACACAGGGCTGGGGATAAATCGAGACTCGGGATTGGAGCTTTAACAAGGATTAATCATGCGGCCGTTGAGGGCGGATTTGCTTCGCCATAGTCTACCCTTCCAGTCGAGTTATTGTGAATCGCCGGAGCGCACCTGCCCTCCGTCAGTGGAATGATCTAGAAGGAAACCGCTTCCTTCACCGGAGAGTCTGGAACCCGGTGAATGGTGTGAATGCCGGAGCGGGGTAATGGCGGTGAAGAAATGAGGGGTAAGCGGT
>Ga0307507_10004809_pt1 | contig 23270 bp, 17 predicted proteins | sample 7_EM_MG_FD_207223 | JGI IMG/M metagenome (GOLD analysis project Ga0307507, IMG submission 207223) | Populus trichocarpa ectomycorrhiza microbial communities from riparian zone in the Pacific Northwest, United States - 7_EM | ecosystem: Host-associated > Plants > Roots > Unclassified | place...
AAAATACACCAAAATTTAGGAAATTCATACTTTAATATCTTAACAACCACTTAATAATAAATTCTAATAATTTAGATTTAGACTTTTATATACGCTTTACAGCTTCTATTAAAATTGCATAGTAATTAGTTTAGTGGTTATTAAGATATAAAATTTTGGCCTTATTTTGGCCCCCAAATTTAATATCTTAAAAACTACTTAACTAACTACTATATAACTTTAATAGAAGCTGTAAAGTGTATATAAAAGTCCAAATATAAATCATTGGAATTTATTATTAAATGGTTGTTAAGATATTAAGGTATAAATTTCTCAATTTTTGGTGCGTTTTGACGTCGGACACTCGGTGGTGTCGGACACTCGGTAATGAAACACGTTAGTAATAACCTAGCTAAATATAAGAAACACGTTAACCTTGTCCTAAAAGCCCTATATAGAGCTAGCCTATAATTAGATATAGATAAATACAAGTTTTATAAAACGGAAGTTCTATACCTTAGACTTATTATTTCTATAAATGGCATATAAATAGACCTAAAGAAGATTAAAGTAATTATAAAACTAATAAAAATCTAAAAATATTAAGGATATAAGAGCTTTTATAGGATTTGCTAACTTCTACTAATAGTTTATTAATAACTTCTCCGCCCTAGTTTTACTCCTTATAGCTCTAACCTAAAAGGATAAAGCCTTTATCTTTAACAAAGAATATAAGAAGGCCTTTATTTACCTAAAAGTTATATTTACTACCGCACCTATACTCTAACACTTTAACCTAAACCAAAAGAGTATTATAGAGGCTAACTTATCTAACTACATTACTAAAGGTATTCTATTCTAGTATAATAAGGAAGAAATACTGCACCCTATAGCATACTTTTTAAAATAACTAAGTTTAGCTAAATATAACTATAAGATCTATAATAAGGAATTATTAGCCATTATTAGATGTTTTAAATAATGGCAACCTAAACTAGAAGGCACTAGATTTCTAATTAAGGTCCTTAGCGACTATAAGAATCTACAGTACTTTACGACCATAAAATAGTTAAGTTATTATTAGGCCTGCTAGTTAGAATATCTATCTTATTTCTAATTCTTAATTATATACCACCTAGGTGTTTAAGGTTAGAAACCTAATACCCTAACCTAATATTTACAAGATATACTAGTATAAGAAGAAGTATATACCTACTATAATTAAACCCTACTTCACCCTAAACTATTTAACCCTCCTATTAAAGATGTTATAATATATATCCTTAAAATAACTAATTAATTAATTAAATAGATAATAGTTAATAAATACCCAAATAATAAGTTTATCTAAGAGACGCTTAAGCTAATCTAAAATAGCGTTAGATACTTTAAAAGGATTTCTCTAAGTAAATATAAAGCCTATAGAGACTGTTTATACTATTAGAACCGCCTAGTAGTACCTAACCATAACAAACTTAAGCTTAAGCTCCTTAAATATATATATAATCTACTAGTAGCCGGTTACCTAAGCTGAGGAAAAACCCTAAAACTGCTCTAATAAAAATACTATTAGCTAAATATGTATAAAATAATATAAAGATATATCTCTAGCTACTATACCTACTAATAAGCTAAAGCTTTATATAAGATATATAACGGCTTTTTAAAGCCACTACCTATTCCAGACTAAAGATAGAAGAATATCTTAATTAACTTTATTATTAATCTCCCTATAAGTAAAGGCTGTATAAATATTATAGTAGTTATAGACCAACTATCTAAGATAAGACACTTGATTGCCTGCCCTAATATATTAACACATACTATTGCTTAACTGTTCCTAGATTATATATAGAAACTCTATAGGCTCCCTAAAATAATTATCTCTAATAAAGGCCGCTAGTTTATCTTGGTATTTTAAAAAGAACTAACTACCCAACTCTATATTAAAGCACTATTATTTATAGCTTACCATCTAAAAACAGATAGTTAAATGGAATGTATAAATACTATAATAGAATAGTATATTTGGATATACACGTTATATTTACAGGACGACTAAATAGACTAGCTTATATTTGCCAAGTTTACTACAAATAACTCCATTTTAAAAACTATAAAGGTCTTCCTATTCTTGGCTAATTATAGCCAGCGCCTATAAATAGGTTTTAAATCCTTTAGTAATATTCCTCGCCTAGCTTATTAGGCCTTATAAGTTATAAAAGTAAATTAATTTATAAAAAATATAAAAGAACTATAAGAGTTCCTTATAAATAAAATAATATAGGCCTAGTCTGTCTATAAAGCTATAGCAAATAAAAACCAAACCCTAGCACTAGCTTACTAAATTGATAACTTTATCTAGCTAGACGTAAGAAATCTAAATATAAAATAACCTACTAAGAAACTTAATTAGAAGAACGCCGGCCCTTATAAGGTTAAAAAGGTTGTCTCTCCTTATGCCTACTAACTGAAGCTCCCTAATATAGTTAAAATCCACCCTGTATTCTATACGTTAGTCCTCTACCCTACTACCTCTATATTAGACGCCCTACCTAAATAGATCTAAGACTCTCCCCCACTAGTTAAAGTAGATAGTAAGGATAAGTACTTTATTAAAAGAGTTAACAATATTAAGTACAACAAATATAAACGTAAATATATATACCTTATAAAATAGAGAGGCTTTACTAAGCCCTTATAGGAACCCATTAACTTTATAGGACTTATATAAGCCATAGAAGACTTTTATAAACTCCACCCAGAACTACTATAGCCCCATCTCGCAGAAGCTTAAGTTTAAAGGGGGGGTACTGTTATAGGATACCTCTATAACACCTTATATATGTCTACCTATTTCTACCTATTTCCACTAACGCAGCAAGAAGAGACTAACCGTAAGATAATAATCTAATAGCAATCTGCCGGCAATCTATGGCAATCTAACAGCAATCTGCTGCATTCTACTATATTCTGCTAAGTCTACTAAATCCTACTAAGTTCTGCTAGGACCACTACTTAAATCCTATTCTGCTTTATGTATATGTTGACCAAGCAACCAAACTAATAATATATACCCTTTCTTCCCGTTTCCTTACCTTCTCTCCTTACATAGCGTCTTAACCTCATTACATAGTTTATATACATAGCTTAATAATATCTACTTCGCTATATATTATCACCACTTATACTTACTCCGTAACAATTATCCTAAACCATTATAGCTAGGGCTGCATAAGGTTAGTATATACTATGGGTATACAGCTCTAGATTTATATACGCCTTTTACCTACTACTACTGCTACGGCGTGTGCTTTGTCTACTATAAGTATATACCTTATATACATGTTCTTTATAACTAACCTAAAAGTATTACCTAGTTAGGGTTAGGGTTGGGGATTAGGCCTATATACTTCTATTAGGATATGCTTCTTCTAGGCATATATAAAGTATATACTCACTATAGTAGTACCCAAAGGCACTAGGGTTAGTGGCACTAGCCATCTACGCATTATTAGAGTCTATAATTATAAGGTTGCTTATGGTAAGCATAGGCACAGCGTATACAAGAGTAAAATAAATATGTCAATATTGCCCTAGCCCAATATTAGCATATATAGCGCTTATGCATAGGTTACGCAGTATATACTTATGGCGTACGCTATAGTGTTATAGGGAAGTTCTAGTACAACTACTATTATAGATATGCGACGCGTATGCATAGGCCATGTTATAATAACTTAACTCGCTTATTTTATGCTGCGACTTGTGGGATGCATATACGGGGCATATGCAGCCTACGCGTTATATAATATTATCTATTTATGAAATACTTTAAATTCTAAGAGAAAAATTGTTAGTATACGCGCTGCATATGCATAAAGCTCAGCGTGGTCAGAAGTTGAGCGTAGTCAGACAAGTTCTGACCACGTTAAACTTTATAACCACGCCGAGTTTTTCCGTAACCATGCCGAGCTGTGAGCCCGAAATGGGGTATCTCACGGTTTTACACGTAAGTTTGGGCGCAAAAATTGGGGATCTGCATGCCAAGGATTCTCATTCGTTTCGAAAACGACAAATACCCATGCAGAAATGCAAGTGGGGTCTTATGTGCGGTTTCCGTGAAACGGTGGGGTCGCCGAGTTAGATGCGAGATCTCGCCGTGCCTAGAAGCTGGCCGATTATTGACCTATTCTATCTAGAGCATTTAAATTTACATGTAGCCTTCATAGCTAATATTCATTAAATGAATAAAATCATTCGCCAGGCCTCTATACGGGCACCCAGGAACTCCCTCTTAGGTACTGCGGGGTTCTGTTCCGGGATGATCGAAGAAAGTATATTGACGGCCTCAAAACCAGCCTTAATTTCTACGGACTTTCTGAAAGGTACGTAGGCTGGTTGGTTGTCGGCTTCACCTAAGCTTACCCAGCTGGCTAATTTGGCTATAGAGCTGGCAGTCTTGGTCAACCGGGGGAACGGCCTCGTTTACAAGACCATGATTTTCTGGGTATTATAGTTCAAAGATGGTGCGAGTCTTGACAACTCAGGTTGAAAAACATAGAAAAGTTCTGAGATTTGAATAAAGCCTCGAAGTTACAAAGAAAATATTGTTGAAGCCTGGCACACTCTTTCACTGGTTATGCCTATTAAGGAAAGAAAGAAAGATAGAAATGTAGAAGATATAGGAAAGAAGTGAAAATTAGCATCATAGAACTATTGTACGTTGATTGGAGGACTAAGCCGAGTCAAATACTCCACCAACTGCCTCCCATCCTGTCTGCGAAGGATACCAACTCCCTTCGAATGCCTTATGGTACATCTGGTTATCCGTCCCGAGACCGAAAACGTCAAGTCTGCCGTTATCCCAAGAGACAACCTCAGGAGCACTATTGAACACGCCACCAAGTGCCTCCCACCCAGTCGCTGAAGGGAGCCAGGAGTTGCCATTCCACGCCTTGTGGTACATCTGGTTGTCGGTTCCAAGTCCAAAGATATCAAGACGATTGGCTCCCCACGAGACGACAGCTGGTTGGCTGGTGAACGTTCCACCAAGCGCTTCCCAGCCCGTTTGTGAGGGATACCACGCATGTCCGTCCCAAGCCTTGTGATACATCTGATTGTCGGTGCCGAGGCCGAAGATGTCGAGCCGGTTCGGGCCCCAGGACACTGCTGCAGGTGGGCTGGAGAAAACACCGCCAAGAGCCTCCCAGCCCGTTGCTGAAGGATACCAGGCGTTGCCACCCCAAGCTTTGTGGTACATTTGGTTGTCCGTGCCTAGCCCAAAGATGTCCAGGCGGTTTGGAGACCACGAGACAACTTCTGGAGGACTGCTGAACACACCGCCAAGCGGCGCCCAGGCCGTCGGTGAGGGATACCATGCTCCACTCCAGGCTTTGTGATATATCTGGTTATCGGTTCCGAGGCCAAAGATATCCAGTCGGTCCGCGCCCCAGGAGACGGCTTCCGGTGGGCTGGCGAACGTCCCGCCGAGCGCCTCCCATCCCGTCTGTGAAGGATACCACGCACCATTCCAGGCTTTATGATACATTTGATTGTCCGTGCCGAGTCCGAAAATGTCGAGCCTGTTAGCTCCCCAGGACACGGCAGACGGAATACTGGCAAACACTCCTCCGATTCCCTCCCAGCCGGTCTGCGAGGGGTACCATGCGCCGTTCCATGCCTTGTGATACATTTGGTTGTTAGTTCCTAGCCCGAAGAGATCGAGGCGGCCACGAGACCATGAGACAGAGGCAATGGCGGCATGATGAAGAAGCGATAGCGAGCGTGCTGTTGGGATATGCATGGTGGGCTTTGTCGACAGAACTCTATGATTGAGTAAGAATATGTGCAGAATAATTGATGAAAGCTGACTCACTGTTCTATGTTGGACTTAGTTCGGGACTAGGCGCTGGTATCTTCAAGGTCTTGACAGAAGCGTTGATTTAGTTACTTCGAAGTGCAACGAGGATGTAGACTCATTAAATACAGGACGGAGGGTATGGCCGAGAATTCAGGTGAAGAAAAGTTCCACCAAGACGGGATGATCCAAGAAGAGCTGGGGTCTGCGAGATCTTAGGGACGCAGTTTAATCTCTCTTTATGGCCATTCCGGTTGTGTACATGCAACCAGAGATTTATGCTGCAGTATAGGTCTGCCAATTATAATATCTCATATTCCTGGGTGGGTAAGGGCTGAGCCTAAAGCAATACTGGATGCACCTCTTGATCGTGCCATGTGAGCTCCTGTGGGAGCGTTGAGTTCGTGGCTTTATGGCGCACGATGCTGTTCCACAGAGCAGTGTATACCCATCGTGTTCACAAGCCCGGCTGAGAAAACTTATATAAAACAGGATGTTTAGGGAACGCAGCCATTCTCGTGCAAGACTCCTGGCGAATGTCATGGCTCAAGGCGACAATGGGTTTTGGTCGGTCGTGTTTGCGAAATTAGGGCTTCAAACTTATTCCCCGCCTCAATTTGCACTTCCCAAGCCACTCAATTACGAAGTCGCACATATAAGATGAGGAGATTCTGTCGAGTCACCCAAATATCCAATAGCGCGCAAGGGAGGTTTCGTTGACAGCAGCCTCGAAGTCGGGTGAGCTGAACACAGTGGGCGGCTGCGAGAGAATTCTTGGCGAACATTACCACTAGAATGGGCAAGAAAGCTGCGCCTGTCGATAGAGACCACGTTCGCGGTCTGGAGTGCTTTGTGGTGTTGTGACTGGCCGGAACAGCCACACAATGTTCAGCTGCGGCGGAGAAGGTTTACGCCGCAATTTTCATGCCCTATTAGTGCCTCGTTAGATAGCTTGTCTCGATGAGAAAATTCAAAAATAGCGCCGACATGTAACGTTGTCCACCAACGTCTGGCCACACACCTAGTACTTCCAGGAACAATCCTTTGTTTGGGTCTTGGCCCAGGCTTGGCCGTATTCTGCACTAGGCGCATTGACTATGAGACAACTTTTTTTTTCGTAAATTACAGCTATAACTTAGTTCAAAAAAAAGTTACGCGCGGTACTAGTGATCCCGGGCTCAATGCAACAACCAAGCTCAATGCAAACTGAATTTTGTATGAGAACCCCCTATTTTCGCACATCTGCATCTCAACAACAACGCTATAATAATTTATTAAATATATATACTTCTTCTTTTAGTACCTAAATAAGTATAAGGGAACTTAATTTTAATCTTAATTTTTTATTTTATGGCGGTTTTGGCGTCTGCTGGCCTTAAATAAGATACGATAATAAGAAGTATAGAAATATAATAAATATCAGCTTTAAATAAGTTATATTATTAATTTTTAAAGGATTATATATGAGCTTTTAAATTCTTATATAACTTCTATATAGTGTTGTTGAGTTATTCAATTTGGAAAAGGGTTGATTTTGTATGAGACGCCATACAAATACAAAAGTTGCATTGAGCTTGGTTGTTGCATTGAGCCCGGGACCACTAGTAAGCGCTGCTTACTAGTGAGTGCCACGAGTAAGACGTGACAGAATTCACGTGACGAATTTCAAAACACCGAGTTCTAAAGCTCTGCAAAAGCTCTGCACCGAGCTCTACTAAAGCCCTACGAAAGCTCTACACGAAGCTCCGTACAGAGCTCTACAAAAGCTCTACCGAAAGCTCTACCAAAGGCTTTGCAGCACCTCTACCCACCCAGTTTACTAGCCACGCAGTGAATGAAGCACGCAGTGCGCAGGGGGTCCAAGAGGGTCTCCCCCTTGAAACTCTCTCGAAGCTCTGCTCGAAGCTTTACTCAAAGCCTTATACGGAGCTCCAAAGCCCTACTAGCACGCAGCACTAGGAAGGTTCTACAATCAGCCGTATAACCGCCTATATAATTAATCGCCCTACAATCGTCTCTAAGTGGCGTGGTGGATATGGAAGTTTACCCTCTCTCCCGCTATTCACCCCAATGCACCACGGCAGCTGCCGTACTGGGTTCCATGTAAGACACATACGGTAAACCGAGACTCGGGGCTCGAGATTCGGGGTTGTGGGCCTAAACTGACGCTGAAGCTAGTCGTTGGCCGTGCAGAGAGCATGGTGGTGGATGCGGATAAACTCTTCTCCTATGGCTGGTATGTGCCTGTCTTCCTCAAGCTTGTCAGCTAGTGTTCACGTTCGATTTCATTGCGCCACGTGTTTCGATTGCTCGTCTTCAATCAAGCCACCATTGAGAAGTTATTACGGCGAAGGTTGACAATGGCATCTATAGAGAATACCTTGGAAACGCCCGCGAGGTCTTCGCCATCACCGTTATGTAGATGTATATCGTGACCTCTCCTGATGATGTTCTCTCCATATATAAGAACACAAGCCCTGGATTTCAATCCTATAATCAAGGACATCATGGCTGACTTTGGCGTAACATCCGCAACGCTGGATAGAATGTTTGAGGAGAGATTCAAGGGGAAATGCTGGAAGAATCTCACGCATGACGATTTCAAGCTGCAATTGCATCCCGGAGAAAAGCTCGATGTTCTCCAGGGCACCTTCCTCAGTAATATTAACCGCTCCTTGAACTGGGATAGGCTCTCCGGACCCATGGTCATATCCGGCTCTGGAAAAGACGAGAAAGTGGTCTCCCTGTTCAAATAGTGCAGCGAGGTCCTCGTAGACTCCGCTACGTGAGCCTTCTTTGGTGGTTCCATCTACCAGATTGCGCCAGATTTACTCCCAGACCTCTTCACCTTTGACAACGAAAGCTGGAAACTCAGCTACAAGTATCCCCGCTTTGCGGCCAAGGAGATGTACACCGCAAAGGCTAAACGCGAAGCTGCGTTCGCGAAGTACCTTGCCCTACCCAAGGAGCAGAGGGAGGACGCGTCGTGGATCGTCCAGTCCATAGAGCAAGGTATGAGAGATCTCGGCGTCCACAAGGAGTCGCAGCTAGCCCCAATGCTCTTCGTCTTCTCTCCGCCACCCCACCCAACCCCCAAGCTAACCCGCCGCAACCAGCCTCGCCCACCTGCACGACCCCGCCCTCCTCAGCGCCATCCAAGCTGAGATCCAGCCCGCCTTCGACCCCTCCGGCCGCCTCAACATGCCGCACCTGGGCAGCACAGCCCGCTGCTTGCCTCGCTCTACGACGAGCTCCTGCGCCTCGCCAACGCGCCCATCGGCCCGCGCGTCGTCGCCTCCGAAGTCGCCATCGGCCGCAAGCTGCTCTGCCCCGGCCGCAAGCTGCTCATGCCGTACAGGCAACTGCACTTCGACCCGCGCGTCCTCGGCGCCAATGCCGCGCACTTCGACGCCGCGCACTTCCTGAACAATAAGGGCCTCGCGCGCTCCACCAGCTATCGGCCGTTTGGCGGTGCCGCGACGCACTGTCCGGGGAGGTTTCTGGCGCACCGCGAGGTGTACATGTTTGTGGTGCTGGTACTGCGCTGGTTCGATATTAGTCTGGAGGGGGTGGGGGGCGAGAAGCCGAGGTTTCCGAGGATAGATGAGACGATTCCGTCTGGTGGGATGATGAGGCTGGTTGCGGGGGATGATGTGTTTGTGAAGGTGAGGCAGGCGAGGTGTTGAGGGGTGCGGTTTGGAAGTGCGGTGGATGTCTTGTCAATATGGATCTAGGGTTGGTGCTGCTTTTGACGCTTGTATCTCTAGCCCTCCTCAGGTGTACGTCACGGTTGTTAGAGTCGTAGTCATGCCTCAATCCTGGTATTAGGCAACCTTACCGTGATTTAGGCGAAAAATGGATGTGTGGTTCTGAAAGAGCCTCACCTATAGAATCGATCCATCCTATGGCTCATACGAGACGCAATGTTGAGCAGCTGGTCTCGCGGGCATGGTCAGAATTTACGTCGCAGGTGGCATCAGTGGCGCCCATATAGGTCCAGTTATATCCATCGTGCTATCAGTATACCGGGGTTTCCGTTGGCAAAACTGTTGGACATAAATAATTGCACAACTACTCGACAGCTTAACAGCAGGCGGGCTTGCCTATGCCGTTTGCTACGATGCCATCCATCACGTTGACCCGAGGACGACCCAGCAGATCACTGGGAAAGCGATTGATATGGTTCCTCAGCCCACTATCAGCTGTCGACAGGAAATACCAGGTCAAGAACGAACTCGTGTATCGATTGATCTATGAAGGAAAAAAGACTATATATACATGAGGTAGGTGGCGAAAAGCTGACGACGACGATTCGCAATCGCCACTCGGTCGACATCATTGCTTCTTCGGCATTCTGGAGCGAATTCGTTGCCACGGCTCTCCTAGTTTGCATTATTTTTGCCCTCGGTGGTGATCAGAACTCGCCGCTGGGCGCTGGTATGAATGCCTTTATCATCGGCCTGGTCGTTCTGCTGCTTGGTCTAACGATGGGCTACAATACTGGACCATGCATGAATCCTGCACGAGGTACTGGAACAAGGCTTGTGGCGCTGATGGCTGGTTATGGGACGGGGACGTTACGCAACTGGTGGTGAATAGGCGGTTGCTGGGGCGCTACTTTGTCCGGAGGGATGACATGTGCAGCCATATATGATAGCTATATTTTTGTGGGTAGAGAGAGCCCGGTCAACTATTTGTGGCCTTCGAAGCTGGAGGTTATGGAAAAGTTGACGAGAGTTGTTAGACCGAGATCTAACAGGTAAGAGCTTGGAGATTTTGATATTGAGGATGACATGTAAACAAAAGCTTTGATGAGATTGCGTGAATTGGCAAGAGGCTCCTCAGATGCTCGTGAATCGAATATGATATAGATGAAAAGGGGAATTGAATCTACTAGTATTATACAAGAAATACGATAAGACTAAACGAAAGAGACCCGTTTCTCTTACACTATAATCTCATATTCTCACATATGTTCGGCAGTGATGTAGAAAGCCACCTGGGCCAGCCCAAACCTTATCCATGATCCTGCTCCCCTCATGGATTGAAGAAGATACATCTTCAATCATGACTGGGTCGGAGTTCTCCCGGATCAATCCCTTTTTAACGCAGTCCCCAGGAGGCGTATCCCCGGTGTGTACAATGGCATCTCTACCCCTCTTCCCATCACTTCTACGCTTCCAATCCCGCGGAAGCCTCAGTAGCGGATGCTCCTCATCCTCAATATCCAGCACAGCGAGCCGCTGGCCGGGTAACGTCACTGGGTTCTCCTCGTCCGCACGAAGCCACGTCCCCGCGCCGATTTGCTCGTGCGCTAGCCGCTGTAGCTGTAAAGCTGCATTGGTGCGCCACTCGAGGCGGGCATAGGTGTGCCGATCGTTACCGAGGTGCCGTTTCTGGAACCAATTGATGATTGGCTCGAGAGTCAGGTCGAGAAGGATGATTATGCTCCCAAATATCAAGATGATGGCAAGGCCAAGGATGTTAAAGGAGGAGTAGAGGGTGCTGATTATTTTCTAAGATTGACGTCAGGTATCAGAAGAGGGAAGAATACAGCAAAATTGATAGATCAAGATGGCAGAGTGGGGACTATGAGGAGAGATTGTAACAGTGCAAGTGTGGGTATTGAAAGAACGACTTAATTCTAAATCTATGGAAATCAAGTGAACTAAATACATGAAAGTAGACCCGGAACTCCGTAGTCTATGACTCAATATTTAACCGTATCCGAGACATACAAGGGTAGGGTCGATCCTGTCTCGGAGCCTCTCAGGCAACGATCTTGTGTCTCAGCGTAGTGCTAGTGAACTATTACACACCCCCCCAGATTTAACGGTGTAGTTAAAGCTATAGAAAATAAAACAAAGATAGAAGCTATACCAAAATAGGAAATTTAGATATAACTTTAGGAGTAGTACAGGGTAATACTTAAGAGTCTTTATTAGTTATAGCAGTGATCTAATATTAAATGTCCACCAAATTTAATTGCTTTATTTATGCCTCGTGCCTTTAATGGGGTAGGATCTTAGTAAGACCATTAGTAGGCATCTTGTCTGTAGGGACCCATTATATATTAATCTTTTTGTCTTAGACTTCCTGTCTAAGCCAGTGCTAATAGATGTTAATATATCGTAGCTTAGTGTCAAGCTTTGGTGTATCCTATCTTAGAAGTCATATAGTCTGCATATTATCGCATAGTAGGGTAAAATCGCGTTCTAAATTAAGACTAATTACCTCAAAGAAACGCTGCCACTAGATAATTTTAACAGCAGCTGTAGATAGGGAGAGAAGCTCCGCTTTAGTAGTCAAGCAAGTTACTAATTATTATAGGATTGCCTTCCAATTAATTAGTCCTCTAAATAGCATAAAAAGGTATCCTTAAGAGCTCCGTCTAGTCTCTTTATAGTCCATAAATACTGCGTTAAATGCTCCGTAAAAGGTAACGTCTTCTCCTTTAGGGTTTCTAAAGTAGACGTGTGCTCCAAATACTTCGCCAGAGTATTCAATAGCTATAGATTTTGTTCCAAGGCAATAGGCGATAGCTTGGTTTAATGCATTAAGGTGCTTTTAATTTAGATTGGTAAGAAATTCGGCCAGCTTAAAATGCGTCTTTATAATATCAGGTCTTCCAAATATAGTAAGGTGTGTAAGAGAACCAACCCGTTGCTAATAGGCTAGTGTTCTTTAAGGGTTCGTCTGCTAGTTGGACGGAATTAGTTCTTTAGCAGGAAGTAGTGACTTAGGAAATCTTCCTAGTTGAATATTAAATTAACTAGCTATTTTTTTGATATAGAAATCTTGGCAGAGCTAGAGCTTTCTGCTTACACAATCTCGTTTAATTTAAATTCCTAGGAACCATTATAGGTCTCCTAGTGCATGGATCTCGTATTAATATAGAAGTTTAGCTTTAAATTCTTCTAATCTTTAAAGGTCCTTTTTAGCAAATAGAACGGCAATATTATTTACATAAAAGAAGATAATAAGTCATCCATTAGTATAAAGGCAGTTCGTACCTAGGACAGGCTTTAATCCAAATTTGGCTAGTGTACTGGTAAGCTCTTTATACCAAAGTAGTGGTGAGACTTTTAATCCGTATAGCGCCATAAGTAGCTTTAGGATATATCCGTTTTGATTAAAGCCTTCTGGGCAATAGCAGTAGACTAGCTTAACTAGTCTTGTATTCATAAATGCGTTTACAGTATTATACTGTCGAATCTCCAAATCAAATGCAGCTGCTATAGCCATGAGGGCACGGAATATTCGAGCAGCTAGGGTTGCTATATAGGTCTCTTCTTTGGTGATCTGCAGGTCTCCGCGGACACATAGTCAAGCCTTTAGCTTTTAAAGGTAACCGTTGCTGTTAAACTTATATTTAAAGACCTATTTCAGTGGAAGGATCTGCTTATTATATGCTTCTTCTTTTGGTATAGTCTTAAATGTCCCTTGGCGTTTTAGGTCATTGTATTCTTTTTCTATAGCCTTTTAAAAGCCGGCAGTTAAAGGGTACTTTCTTAGCTCTTTAAGGTTCCTTAGTTTAGGTAGAAGATTATCTCGATATAGGGAGGATCTAGTTCGGTTAATGTCCTTTACTAGTCCTATAGCAAAGCCAGCGTAGTAACCAAATAGGGTAGGTATATTAGCTAGTGCTGCTGCGTATGCTTGACGTCAAATTCGTTTAGAACCTTCTGGTAGGACGAGATTGGTAGAAGGATTGGCCGAGACCTTATTAGCTCGTGGAGCTGTATTCAACGGTTCTGGTAAACTGCTTGGCTAGGTAGAACCTGTTTCAATTATATCCAAAATATCGCCTTAAAGTCCTCCCGGTATGGTGTTTATTTCTAGCAGATCCGGAGATACTGTTCTGCTAGATATCGGTAGCTATTTAATGTCCTTTGTAGGAAGCTCTACTAAGTCGTTTAATATAGTCGTTTAATCTGCATTTAAGGTAGGTCTATATAGGATAGATTCATCCTTAGATTTGTCCTTATAAAGAGGTTCTAGTAGACTAATTGCCTAGATAGTGTCTTTTAACGCTTCCCTAAGTAGGTAATTAATATTTTAACCCTTAGGGTCATAGAACGAGGTCTTATTAAATATAACGTCTCTAGTTTAAATGACTTTATAAAGGCTTGGAATCCAGATTTAATAGATATTTATTAAATCATAGCCGACTAGGTGTCTAATTAATACATAAGGAGCTAGCTTATCTCCTTTTCTAACTTATTTATTCAGCGTATAGGTCTTGCAACCGTATTCGTGCATATAGGTAAGTAATGGCAGCTTGCCATAGGCGACCTCGTACAGAGTTTTCCACCCTAGTTGCTTATTTAGTGTTTAATTAAGTGTATAGCCAGTAGTAAGGAAAGCCTCTGGTCCTAGAGATAGGGGTAAAGATGCTTCTAGCTGTATAGACCTTAATTATTCTATAAGGGTTCTTCTAGATCTTTTAGCTCCGCCATTTTATTCCTTAGTATACAGTGCTTGGCATTTAAAGGTAATGCCCTTATCTGCATACTATACTTATAGGGTGTCTTCTATTTATCCAAATGCTTGTTCGTCATCGCTCTAAAAAAAGACAACGTCTTAGTAGAACCGTGTCTTAATTAAGCGGTAAGTCTTACAAATGGTAGGTAGGACGGTAGCTTTGTTTTTATTTTTAGAGGTAAACATAAAGTTAAATTTAGAATACGTGTAATAGAAATGCATAATATATCTATTGCCGTTATACCCTAGTACTCTAAGGTAGATAATATTAAATGCTAGCCGTTCGAATAGTTAAGTGGCTAGAAATTCGTGTTCTCGTTTTTAAGAGATCTGCTACATGTGCTTTGCTAGTAAGCAAACTTTACATTTAATTTTAAGCGGTGCTCATTCGTTAGTTTTAAATTCGGTTAGCTCTGCGCCAATAACATGCTTAGGAAGCTGTGTAATAGCATTAGGTCCTATATGGCCGAGTATCTTATACCATCTTATAGCTATAGCTCCGATTAGTTTATGGGCCATTTAGCTTAGTTAAAATCTTCCTATTAAGAAGGTTAATTAAGTTGTTAAGTCTAAGGTATTTTTAGGCTCTCTGTGCATTAGTGCCCAGTAGCCCCCTAGTTGTTTCGCATAGTAGACTATTTTACCAGTTACTAGACGGTATAGCACATTTCGTCCTAAGTTAAAATGGATGTCGTTATTAGTAGCTCTTAAGAGTGCTATAATATTTATAAAAAAGGTAGGTGCTAGTGCTATATAGGATAGCTTCATTTTTAACCTCCCAGTAGGTGTATTAACAGTAATGGTTACTGTTCCGTAGGCTTAAATTTTTATAAAATTTCCGCCAGCAATTAGGTAGTCGTCTTCTACTACTAGGTATAAGAAGGTAAAGTCTTCTTTATTATTGCAGACGTGGGTATCTGCACTAGGGTTAAGTATCCAGGTGTTCTGGAGTTTGAAAGGAATTTAACCAGTACTAAACATAGCAGCATGGCTAGTTGGTTTAGTAGAAGGTGGGGTTTTAGAATTAAAATTAATTATGGATTCTATATTCTAATTGTTCTCCTTTGCTTCCTATTCTCTTTTTTGGATTTAGTTGATAATGCGTTTAATCTAAGGTATAGATAAGATAGCTTCGTCTACTTTCTTCTAGACGTCTGCCCTTGGTCTCTATCCTTAAGGGCGCTTGTGCTTGGCGATGTAATAGCAGTTATTAAACTGGTGTATAATGCCGCATATGCATTCCTTATTCCATCTTAAATTTGAATTACTATTGGAGTCTGAATTGGAATTGGAATTTGCGTTGCCTTGAAGAGTTGCAAATACGGAGTTATTAGCAGCTAAGGTAGACAATGCTTACTGCATGCAATAGTGCTCCTTAAATTCCTTAATGAGGTTAATAATGGATGGGGCTTTTTCGTCTTTTTAATTCTTTCCTAATTAGGTCTACTTCTAGTGCTCCTACGAAACTAGAAGAGATGGCTTTAATGGCTTATATAAAATTATAGTAGGGCCTAAATCCCTGTACGTCTAAAAGCTCTAATTCCTCTACTAGCTTATAGACGCTCCTCTAGTTATTTAACCATTTTTTAATGCTCTGCTTTTTGTTATAGGCTTTAAGAGCCGTGTATTAATTTAGGATATTGCGCTTTTAACCTAAGGTGGTAGGGGCGAGTATAGTCTTTAACTCTTAAAGGTGTTTGTATACTATTCTAAGGTCTTTAATAAGAGGGAGGTAGGCTACTGATGTTATATAGACGATATAATTGCTGATATTATTTATGGCTTGCTCTTGCTTCTAGTGCACATAGAGGTCGTCCTTATATTCCGCGTATAGTTAATTATAGGCAATGAGTTGGTTTGGATCTAGCTTGGCTATTAATATAGCAGTAGGAAGCATGTCTTTTAGTATAGGCTAATTCAGAGGTTCCAGCTTTAGAAGCTTGTCTTTCTTCTTTAATAGGTTGATGTACTGCTATATATTATTTGTTTTAGTAGTATCTTAAATAATAAAGAACCATTGCATCTAATTAGATGGCTTTTTAAGGATAAGGTTGAATTTTAAATAAGGTCCGTCTGTATTAGTTGTTATTTTTAGAATTTAATAGGTCAAGCAGGGTCCTAGGTTAGCGTCTTGGCGAAACCTTATTTTGACGTTTTTTGATTCGTCAGTTCGTTTGTCTGTTAGGTACGTTTATTAGTCAGGTGCGACCGTCCGTTTGTTTGGTAGGTGAAGAAGCTTAAGACACTTACAAAGGTGGTAGAAGTAGTGACTTTGTAAATAAGGTAGTAGATTAATTGGTTTAGCAGGTAGTGCAATCCGGACTCATAACTGTAACAGTGCAAGTATGGGTATTGAAAGAACGACTTAATTCTAAATCTATGGAAATTAAGTGAACTAAATACATGAAAGTAGACCCGGAACTCCGTAGTCTATGACTCAATATTTAACCGTATCCGAGACATACAAGGGTAGGGTCGATCCTGTCTCGGAGCCTCTCAGGCGACGATCTTGTGTCTCAGCGTAGTGCTGGTGAACTGTTACAGAGATACGTACCTGATTCGTGCACATGGAGTTCGCTTGGGTGTCATTTGGTCGATACTGGAATTCTTTAAGCTGCTGTGTAGGGGGTCCATTTGCGGCTGAGACGAAAGCCCCCTGTAAGGATGCCATAGACGCCCCGACGAAGTGCTCAGCCTCCAGTTGCCACTGATTATCAGGGATGGGTCCTTGAAGGCCGTACACAAGGCCGTATCTAGCCGTTAATGTGGTAACGCCAATATATTCCGGGATGGAGGAGATGCTGTAGAATCCTTGCTCGAGCACTTTGATCGTCCACGCTGCCGTATTCTGCTGTGCTTCGCTATGCCAGAGTTCCGAGGTAGGGTAGCTAGTGTCCATGAAGCCTCTGAGTGGCTCGCAGCGAGTAGCCTCGGGTAGGTTTGGGTTGCAGAATTGCATCTGCACGGTACAACCAAGGACGCTCGCCGGCTCATCTTTGAGATAGAGCGGAGAGGCCTTGCCGTTTGAAGTATTAATTGGGCTTTTCCAAAGGTGATGCGCCCCGTACCAGGGATCATCAACTTTCTCCGTGAAGCCAATTCCTTCTGCGGTCAGAAAGAATAGCACGACATCTGCATCCGGTCGTTGGAGTTCTAGGATAGGCGAAAATTCGCAAATATCCGCCTCCTCTGTATTATTCAGGCCAGCGTACGCAATAAGAAGGCTAGATCCTAGATTAGCTTGTTGAATTTGTTATGGTCAACTGCAGTGCCTGCTCACCCAAGGCCATAATCCGGTCTAGCACTTGCAGCACTAGAGTATCCTTCAATGTGCATATTGGAAAAGTTGTAGGGAACTTCATACGAGAAGCCGGTGTAATTGTCTGCATTTGGGAAAGTTATATTTCCATAGTAATACCGCATGACAGGTAGCTCGGGAATAAGTGAGCCGTTCGAGGCATAGAACTCAGCATTGTATATTTCGCTGAATCCTTCAGTGACCACAGGAGCGCATTGGTGGACAAATCTCAACTGGAAGCGGTCTTTCGGTGGTGCGTTAATACCAAGATCGTTGTGACTATCTAGATAGCCGGTGTCCAAGATGATATTGTTCGACTTCGATTTGCACATGTTATCCGCAAAGGGACAACTCGCGTTCGTGTGAACAGTTATTGGCAGCCTAGACTTGACATATTGACTGCAATCCTCCGAGTTCAAGGCGTCTGTATAGCATTGCAATGCATAGTTTAAGTGGGATGTAGCACCCTGAGCCAAGTATGGCTCTAGTATCGTCAACTCTGCATCGATATCGTCTGCACCGCTATGAAGTGGACCACAGTTGCTACCAGAGATGAGCACTTCGTTTCCAGTGTCGGATGTGACGTGCGAGGAGAAAATACTAGCAATCCCAAACGAGCCAGAGACGAGAAGTGCAAATGCAATGATGGGGAAGAGGCGAAGATGTGGACGTCGAGCGTTTCTTTTCCACACCCGGATGGCATTTGCTAGTTGCCAGGCACCATCTTCAGCGGAGCTAGAATTTCGTAAGATAGCCTGTCGTTGGTGGTAAAGGCCGTCTTCTGGCGCGGTGGATGAGTGGAGACGATGAAAGACAAAGCAGCCGATTCTCCAGAAACTCTTTCCCGTGGCGGCGACGATGCGAACATTGGATCTGCAGTTGGCTGGCACGACCATGGGGAGGGTTGGTGCAGATGTCCAGGGATGCAGCCACAGAGCGAGATCCAAGTGAATCTTGGCCTTTGATTGGCTTTGACTGCGGGCTGGGTAGGGGTGCCAGCGGGCCGGTCTGAATATTGAGATCTGACGTTAGCAATGGCGGCTAAGGGGTCGTTCGGTTGCAGCTTCAGATTGAATCTGAAGGGTTCAGAACAGAACCGATCTGAAGCTCAAATCTGATTCTGACGCGATCGTTCGGTCAATCTGACGACTTTCTGATCTGAAGCTCCTCCAGATCGGCAAGCGCGTCAAAGTCGTAAGCTATACCGTATATAGAATCTAAACTGAGGTCTTGGCGTCAGTTTAAATCTGGAGCTCAAAGCTCCTTATTTTAAACTCCAGATTAAATCTGAAGCTTTATATACGCGCCCAATCAACGACTCCTTATAATATGGCGTCTCTGCCCACCCCAATCGCGACACTGCAGTCGCAACTGCACGTATTTTATAACGCCCTTATTCTAACTTTCGTAATCGCAATAATACTCCTTCCGCGGGGCGTCCGTACTCAGCATACTAATATATAGCGAGGCACGACGTGGACGGCGCAATTACTTTATAGCTATAAGGCACGACTTCTAAGTATCACCCGGATAAGGCCAGATGTGTTTAATAAGCTCCTTAATTAGCTATAGGAGCATAGTAGCCTTAAGGATACAAAGCTTCTATTAGCGGCTAAAAAGCTCGTGATATTCCTAATAATATTTAGTAATAATGCGTCGTATAAGTTACTAAGTAAGGTAACGCAGCACTTATCAGCAACAATCTACTGGTAAGTATTTAGCGACTAGCTAAACTTCTTATATTAATTTACTGCCTTATAGAGCCGTATATAAAGTTCTTCCTGGCCTTCTAAAATTATATAAGGAAATTATTTAACTTCCTAAAAATGTTACCCTAGAAGAGATTGCTAAGGATCCTAAACAATATCTTTTTTTTACTGATTATATTAGAGCTCTTAACAGTACTCATCTTCCTATTTCTATTAAGGGTAGGTATACAAAGCAGGCTCCATAGCACAGTAAGAAGGGAGGTGTCACGGGACTCACTCGTTCTCACGTCTCTGCGCGTCTTTGACGTTCTTGACCCGTGCTCACGTTCGTCCCGAGACACCTACGCACGTTCCCCTACAGCCCCTATTTATACCCGTACCTGGCACACGAAGACTCTTCTTCTTCATCCAATGTCTTTGTATCAACCACGCATAGTTACGTGTACGTAGCCTTCTCAATTACTACCTCGTTTAGTGCATTGTATCCCGGCTCGTGCCTACTCCGTGACAGGAGGATTAATATAGAACGTACTTATAGCTATTAACTTCCAGATAAACTTTATATACGTCCTAGCTAGGTGGGAGGGTACTGCTTATAATAGCAGAGTAATTAACTCGGCCAAAGTTAAAGGATTTAAAGCCTTACCTAGTAAATACTATATCGTAGATACTAGGTACTCTAATACGCCTATAACACTAACTCCCTACCGTGGCGTATAATATCATTTTCGCGAACAGGCATAAGTAAATATAAGGCCTTAGAACTCTAAGGAGCTTTTTAATCTTTAACATGTGGCATTAAGGAATATAGTAGAGCGTACTATAGGTGTTTTTAAGTATCGGTTTAGGTTCTTTAAAGCTAGCAGGCGCAATTTACCTTTAAGGACGCAGATTAAGGTAGTGTATGCTTTAACAGCCATCTATAACTTTATTAATATGTATAATCCAGACGATCTAGATAGCTTTCAAGAAGGGAAGAATAAGGATATAGATAAGGATATAGATAAGGAAGACATAAGGCTTGCAAAAGAAGGAAGCGATATAGGCATAAACTAAAAACGCGATAAGATCGCGCGACTTATATAAAAGAGTTACTGCCAGGTAATTGGTAGGCCAATTAATTAAGAATCTATAGTAGATTTAGTGTATTTACTATAGAAATCTATGTATTTTCCCTCTATATATTGCTCCTTGATTGCGTATATAGTAAGACATTAAAGAATAATCAAAATCTTACCTAAATCTTGCTTAGATATTACCTAAATTCTAGCCTAAATCTCACTTAGATTTTAATTAAATCCTATCTTCCTAATCGTCCTTCCTGCTAGTTAGAATATTGTTAATTAAGCTTTACCAAAGCTCTATAACTCTAGCCGTTATAAGAAACAATCTAGCAGTTAACTTAGTCTTAAAAGCCCATAGAACAACTAGCTGCTCTACTAGATCTAGGTAACTAAACTCCTTAATAAACTCTATAGAGGCCTTCTCTTAAGGAGACTTCTAGGTAATTAACTGTCTAGTAGCTTTTATCTCCTTAGTAATTTATTCTACCATCTCTTCTAGAGAATCTATTACTCGCCACATTCGCTAGCGCTTTAAATTAGATTTAGCCTCTTTAGTAGCTTATTTAATAGCCCGCTTCCTTATTACCAATAAGAAAGCTTAACTTGGCGTTAAGAAGGAAGATCCTACTATTAAAGGAGTATTTAAACGCTTAACAAAAGGTAAGCTTAACTAACTGCGTTTAATAGAGTTGCGAGCTAATCCTAACTTAAAGTCCTCTTTATCTTCCTCCTTACCTTCCTTATCTATTAAATCCATCACCTGCGAGGCCGCGGTTGCGAGAAGCTCTGGGTCTATATAGCCTTTAATTACCTTATTAATCGACCTTATATTACTCCCTGTCGCCAGAACTCCCTCAAATAGCTCCTACAGTATATTTAGGAAGGTAGGTGGCGTATTACGAAACTTCACAGCTTTAGGATTAGCATTAAAGTATATATCTATAACTTCCTTACTAGTAACGGGCACGCCTTTAGCTTCGTCCCACCCCTAGCTAGAGAGGGCGTAGAGCTCCTTCCGCGTCTTCTAATTCTTCTTATGGCTATCGTGCTTACTTTTAACGTGCTTTAGGTTAACTACCTAATTAGTAACAGCTAGCGTACGGTTAAGAGCAAGCTTCCAACCCTTAGCTTTATAAGAGCTATCTATATAATATCCTTTCTAAATAGCCTTAATAAGGCCTTCTAACATCACCTCCTCTATTTTAATTATCCATTTTATACGCGACTTCCTTGAGCTTGTAGGTGTTACAAGCGTTGCGGGCGTTGTTATAGCTCTGCTTCGGCTCCTACGGGAGGTAGAGGAAGATATAGAAAACGTTAATTAAGTAGAGGGCGTCGATTAAGTAGCGGTAGGAGTAGGAGACTCTATTGCAACACTATAACAAAAAGTCGCGATAGAGGCCTGGTGGGAGAGGTGCTTATTTGGTCGCTCACCAAAATTAATCACGTATTGTGCAAAGTCAAAATTCTGAGCCTCATCTGGAGCCTCATCTGGAGCCTTACCGAACGATTGATTTAATTTTAGATTCAACCAAGCCTTAGAAGTAGACGCCACTAATTACTAACTAGTTAACACTAAAAGGTGCACAGATTAAAGAGTTTCTGAACTAAAGTCAGATTGCAACCAAACGACCCCTAAGTCTTGGCAGCTCATCTACTATGTATATTAACCCGTAGTTCTTTTGTTCCATCTCCTATCAGTGCCATTGGAGGGAAGACTTGAAGTCGCACAATCTTTGAAACAATTACGCCAAGAAGAATCGACATTTTCTCCCCCATAGTCGGGATCTAATTGCTGGGGGGCCGAAAGCGTTATTTTACCCCACAAATACCCGTCCCACCAATACTATCCTATGATGCCGGAGAGCAGATGCTTGCGGCATTTCTATTCCTCAACCACTGCCAACAAACTTTCCTATCTCGGCCAGGCATTCTATTTTTAGCCTTTAGAGTTCGACTGAATCCCATGGCATTTTACTTTTTCTGGATTATGATTAGCGATTGATATGTCTGAGAACAGGGTAATGAAAGTTTCGAGTAGGTGAAAATTTATAAAATATCTTGTGATTGGGGTCGGGCACCTAGGCGACCAGAGGCGACATCAGCATGGGGCGAGGACATGTGATGGTCGTTTTGTCGAATCTTGATGATAAATGATGAGCCCGCTATTAACAATGAGATGTAGATCGTCAGAGGCTATAGGGACTTATTTGAAAGACTAGGAAGCCGGCTAAGTCCCCCCGACAAATGCTAGCAGTCTATCACTCCCACCCTGTTGATATCCCTTCCCAAAATAATACACAGCCGCGCCAAAAGCAATTATGCACCCATCGTCACAAAAAGGCTCAGCATCTCAGCCGACATCCACCCCTATATGGAAACCCATGCCTGAAGACCACAACATACGATGAGCCCGTGAGATTAGACCTTCATCCTCATTAAGTTCTTTATCTAGACTATTCGGTCTGGGGAGTGAAGGTGTAGATTTGCACCCGCTCATGCTGTAGAACCAGAGCTTGTGACACAAGCGACAGCAGTTGTGCATCCTCTAATCCATACTTATCGCCCACTCATTAAGGAAGGACTCACAGAAGACATTTCCACATACAAAAAGATGAAAGGCCTAATGAGATGAGAATAGATCTTCGCTAAACTTCAGGTAAGTTATCCATTTGCTGGATTCCTAGGGAGTCAAGGTCTCGTATGTCTCGTATTTCGACGTTTATCTAAGTTCGTATGACTTACTAACTGTCGACCTGAGTCAGGTCGTCTTTCCACCCGACTCAGTTACCTGCCCCTTGACTCGGCCACCGACTCGGTCACCGACTCCCCCCCCCCTGTACCTGCATCTACCTTATGTATATATAGTCTCTTTT
>Ga0307507_10004810_pt1 | contig 23269 bp, 2 predicted proteins | sample 7_EM_MG_FD_207223 | JGI IMG/M metagenome (GOLD analysis project Ga0307507, IMG submission 207223) | Populus trichocarpa ectomycorrhiza microbial communities from riparian zone in the Pacific Northwest, United States - 7_EM | ecosystem: Host-associated > Plants > Roots > Unclassified | place...
AAGTTAAGGTAATCTATACTAGCACTAGAGGGTCTTTATAGGTACTCGCTGCTAGTAATGGTAGGTTCTCTATTATGTTTATAACTAGTATCTCTATATCTAGAGGATCTATACAGGTATTTGCTATTAGTAATAATAGGTTTTTTATTATATTTATAACTAGTATAAAGAAGGAATCTTCTAGCTATAGTAAATAGACTGTTTTACTAGCTTTAATGTCTACTAAGAGAGTATTAAGGGTAACTATTTAAAGGTGCCTGGGGTCTAAAGTACCTTAAATAAATTATCCAGAATGGAAGCTAATTAATAGATTTGCTTCTGCAAGCTAATCCTATCTAAGAACTATATTATAGCTATTAAATAAGCTACCTTAAAAGGTCTAGGGGCTAATAGTGCGAGGGGTACCCTAGGAGTTGCTAGTGGTAGCCGTTAGATTATAAGCATCCTAGATTATTATTTAGTTGCTATTAAAGAAATGTGTAATAGGCTTACGTAAATATAGCACGTAGCATATAGGTAGGCTAAACCTATAGACGACGTCTTAATTAATAAGGTTAATTTAATACCTATTGTTATATAAATAATGTAGGTAGACTTTACCCTAGGGCGTATTTATCGCGATATATACTATAATGCGTTTCTTCTCTCCCTTTATATTAGGCCCTAATTGTAGTTAAGAGAGATGCGCTATTAGGGCTTTAGGTTTTTTAAAGGCCGGGCTAACTTCTCTTTATTAACCTGCTTCTAGTATTCCTTATAGTGGCCGCCTATAGTCCTTTAACTTATATATATAGCACTAGCGTTTAGGGGGTCCCCTAAGCCATCTGGCTTTTAGGTAGTCTCCTTAGGAGTTTACTTAAAGTATTGCCCTTTTTAGGTTCTATTCCCTAAACCTAACTCTATAGAGCCTATACTGCGACTACGCTTTATATATAATAATTTGCCGTTACTACTTACGCGATCTTCCGTGAGCTTTATAGTATTAAGCAATTGCTCTATATAGTGGATTTTATTAAAGAGGTCCTTAGCGGTTCTTATCTATTAGGTAAAGTTCTGGCGGAAGAGCTCTGCTTATAGGTAGGTTGGAAGATATAGGAACTAAAAGTCTACCTATTGCTTAGAATTAATAAAAGGGGTATATAAGAAGAGGTCCTCTAAGCTATATATATAGGCTAAAAAGATATTAAATCTCTGGTTCTCCTTTATAATAGCCATATAGTACGCAGTAGCATTATTAAAGTGTCTTACTATAGGGTTCCTAATCTAGTCTTAGACTATAGTTTTAAACTTATTTTATATAAAGAACCTTTATTTTTAGTGCCTAGCTAGCAATAAATTAGTTAGGTAATTATCTTCTCTTTTATAAGACCTTTAATAGCCTAGTACGTATATTACTTATAGTTATAGTTGGCGCTATTAACCTTAAATCAGTTATTAACTATAGCAATCTAGCGGTTAAAATGCTATTAAGTAGTACTGCTAATATTAGGTAGTAACTTCTTAATCAGGGCGTTAAGATTTATTTAGCATATGCGTTTACTATATAACTTATACTCTTTACTAGAGAGGTAATAGGAGGGCTTTATTAAATTAATAATACTCTATAAGTTAGCTATTTTCTTAGCCAGCTTATCTAACTCCTTTGCATTAGCAGTATTTAATAGGATGCTAATAATCTTGCTAAGCTCTTATTAAGCCTAGGTATATAAGTTAAATTAGTCTCTAGTGTTTATAGGTAGCTAATTATTTTAAGGTTTAGAAGGCAGCTTAGATCCTACTAGTATATTTCTAGCGGTTTCGTCTATATTAGATCTTAAGGCGTTTAGTGGCTATATTATTAGCGTATTACCATTAGGTATAGGCGTTAGTTTTCTTTTAGAGATATTATAGAAAAATTAAACCAGCTATCCTTCTAAGGGAATTAGTAAGAATTTAAATATAAGGTAAGAATATAGATAGGAAGCTTAATAATGGAATAATAGGATATATTATATAGATAGATAAATCTTTAAGGGAAAAGGAGAAGTCTGTATATAAGGTAAGGAAGGGTTTTCCCTAGGTATATATAGCGCACGTACCTTATAGGTAAGTTACCCCTAGGTTGCCCCAGGGTCGCCTATACCTTGCGGCTATATAACTATCTACTTAGGTTTTACCTAACAGCTTCTATAACGATTTATATACTAATACTAGTAGCAATTAACTCCTACTTAAAAAGAGTTGCTTATAAATTGGATCCTTAAATAGGATTTATAAGGATTTACCCCTTTATATACATATATATAAAATATAGCTACCTAAACTCCTTACTAAAATAATAATATTAAGCCCTTAGATAAATTAGAGAGATATAGGATTTTAAACTATAATCTATATAATTATTCATTGCTTAACTGTTACGGACGCTTTAAGTACGATGTTACGACTACTTAGAGAGGAGTCGGAAGAAGCTAGTTAGTTGATTAAGGCACGGTCCAGAATGGAACCCGTGGAACCATGTGACGAGGAATGGTAAGCGAGTCACATGATATTGTACGCAGAGTACGCGGTGTACGGACAGAACGTACGTACAATATGTATAACACGTACTTCACGTACAAGGAGGATTTCTTAGGAGTACGGATGTGTATTTAAGGACCCACAGTCCCTACCTAGATAGTTCCTTTCCTTATAGTGAATCTCAGAATACAATTGGAGTTAATCTATTAGGCAACCACTCCACCAGTTGTTATTTGTTACTATTACGTTGTTGACCTATTCGTATATCTACACACCTAGCCTAATAATGAGTCCACCGTAGTTCCTGCTACAAGGCTCCGTTACATTAACGTCCAATTTAGATCCCTATTAGGCCTACGCGGACTACTCCTTATTTACATATAGGGAGAAAACTCTACTTGAAAAAACCCTATAATCTATCTCCCTACCTTTTAGGACTTGCCTACTTAGCGCCTATAAGTCGCCTATGGTGCTCTACTACCTTACTTTTTAATCTTCTTAGGAACCACTGCTGCTGTAATAAGCCTACGGACACGCTAGTATTACAAACTTTACTCTACTACTGTAGAGTTATCAGGAGGCGCCTATTGCACTATAATCTATATATTAAATCTGTATATAGCTAACTAATAAAGGCTATATAAGCCAAATATATATATTATAGACCAAATTTAGGAGTTTTATAGATATGTTAAGTATATTTAAAACTAAAACAAAATATAGATAAAAGTATTATTATATTAAAGGTTAATATTAATATAATTTAGAGACTTAATAAATTAGAAAACTCTTATATAATTACTATAAAATTATAAATAGGTATTTATTATAGGGTTTATCTCTATAACTAGTTCCGTAATTAATTTAGTTATTACCCCCAATTAAAAGGAGCTTTAAACTACCCAGTTTTAATATAATAAGGGTACTAATTAAATTTATATTACTTTTAAGAATAACTGCAAAGTAGATAAAATAATATTTATATAGTTTGCTGCTATTTTCTTACCTAAAATAAGGCTATTTAGTAATAAAACTCAATTATTCCTACTTAATAGGACTGTAAGGTACTATATATATAAACATTTCTAAATATATAAGTAGAATAATATCTATTTTACCATATTATACCCCTTATATAACCTATATACTTTAGCTACTAGATTAATTATACTTTTTACTAATTAAAAAGGTATAAAAATCGGGTTATAGGCTCTTACCTCTATTAACAATATAGCCTATTAATTATAGCCCTATTTTATTTAATATTACTATTAGACCTATAAGGATTAACTTAGCACTAAAATTATTAAATTTAAGTAGAAAGCCTTTAGTATTAACCCTTAAAACCTATATAAATACCTTTAATTATTATAAGCTAAAATAAGGGAATAACTAAGTTGCTAAGGCAAAAAATAGTTTAATTTAATAAGATTAATACTTTCTTTACACTAAAATAACTATAGGATATCTATAAACCAACTAGAGCCCTAATACATAGTATATACTTATAGGCACGCTTAAAGGAAATAAGAAGACGATTTAATTAAGTCTCTACACCAAATATAATTGTTAGTATCACTTCCGGTAATACGTAATGCTATTGCAATAGTATGGGTGGTAACTGGGTTTTGATTGATGCTTAATTAATTCTCCTATTCTATAGGTGGAATTTGGTGGATTTCCTGAGCTTGCTTAGCTTACGTGATCGCGTGCAGCTGCATTGCGAAACCTTGTTCAGACAATAATATATAAAAGTTAAATTTATGGCTTATAATTATAGCTTAATATAATCTAAGGCTAAAAACTTAAAAATAGTTTATAGTAGCTCTAAATATAGAGTGTACTAATATATATTTAATTAAGAGAGCTAAGGAGGAAGTAGTAGACTAAAAGGTATAAATTAAAGCGAATATATTTAAAAAAAAAAAATAAGCGAAATAGGCCATATGGGCTGTAGAAAGGGTAAATATATAAACTTTCAAATTTTGTAGTAAAGTGTTTAGATTTAGTAGTTATGCGTAGGTTTTAATAGGGGGCTCCAATTTTAGTGAGGCGTCCAATATAACAAAGCCTTGTAGGAAATACTATGGTAAACTTATTAATAGGCTAGGTATATAGGTAAATAAAAAGTTAATAACGTAAATATAACTGGTAGAGTAGCTGCCTAATAGATTAACTCTAATTATATTCCGAGATTTACTATAAAGAGAAGAACTATCTAGGTAGGGACTGTGGTTCTTTAAATAAATAATACTGCGCCTAAGAAATGTACTAAGTACATTAGTATATTAGTACGTTAGTACGTCCCGCGTATCTATATACTCGCGTATCTATATACTCGCGTATTTATATACTAAGTTGCAATACATAATTTGTTATATAACTCGGTTACCTCTTATTTTATAATTTAACTAGTTCTAGCGCCTCCCGCGCTTCTACTACTAGCCTATTTATATCTTTTCTAAGTAGTTATACTACTACCGATATAAGGTCTATAATACTATTACCCTCCTCTTTATCTTTGTCCTTAAAGATATCTTATATCTCTAAGTTATCTACTAAAGATATAGCATTCCTGTCTTTAACTTAATAACCTTTATTATTCCTAATGCCTCCTATTAGATCTTCCTAGTCTAATTATTATAATTAGCTTATAGTTACTATCCTCTTATTAGGTAAAGTAATACCTTCCTGTTCTTGTTATATAGAGAAGAAGTTAGTATATATTATAATCGCGGCTCCGTCTAGTCGCAACCCTTCCTTTTACGCTAAGTATTGTTACAGACGCTTTAAGTACAATATTACAACTACTTGGAGAAGAGTTAGAGGAAGCTAGTTAGTTAATAAGAGTATAGTCCAGAATAGAACTAGTGGAACTATATAACAAGGAATGGTAAGCAAGGTTATATAATGTTGTATATAGTATACGCAGGGTATAAAGGGAATGTATATATAACTTATATAACACATACCTTATATATAAGGAGGATTTCTTAGGAGTATAGATATGTATTTAAAGGACTACAGTCCCTACCTAGATAGTTCCTTTCCTTATAGTAAATCTCAGAATATAATTAGAGTTAATCTATTAGGCAACTACTCCACTAGTTATTATCTATTTATTATATTATTAACTTCCTATTTACCTATACAACCTAGCCCAATAATAAGTCTATTGTGGTATTTCCTACAAGGCTTTATTACACATTTACTACCTAGTTATAGTTTTAATAAAGTCGAATAATATGCTACCAAAAGCACCAGTTATAATGCCATCTACAGCAGCTACGACCTTAGGGTTAGGAGGAGACACTAGTATAAGAGATACTAATTTACAGCTAGTTACGGTGGATTAGTTATAGGAAATAGTTAATTAATTAATAGACAATAATTAGATACTTAAAGACTAAATTAATGGAATTAGAGCAGCTAAGGTTAAGTTACTATCTATTAAACGGTTCTTAGGAGAGAGGTTAAAACTTAAGAGATTTCTTATGCAAATACACTTTAAGGTTATACAAGAAGTAGCAAAGTTAATAACACTTATAGACTAAGTAGTATATACAGGACTGTTCTTAACCAGAAGAGTACTTAAGTAGTTTAAATCTTACCTTACTAAAATCTAAGCAAATAGAATAACAACTACTAATTAGGAAGTATAGTATATGTTTACTAACTAGAATGGGTTTACGGAAAGACTAATATAGATATTTAGCGACCTAGAAGTAATAACTATAGTAGGACAAAAACTTTAAAACTTAGTATAACATACTTTAGCAATTAAGTATATAATATAGTTGGCCGTCGAAAACGGACTCTGCACCTGTACGTGGTGACGGCTACGAACCTAGGTCTTTGAAGTTCAGACCCAGAGCCAACGCAGAGACGTTGCACAGCGTGCGATACGACTTCGTGGTAGTGGTTATAAGCGTTGGGGCGGTGGTGAAAAGTTTTCAGATGGTAAGATCTCGAAAACCACCACTGTTGGTACCCCTTCACGATAACAGCTTATTACTACGGTACTCTATCAAGGCACCTGTACGATCCAACATAGATGCATAGTATTCAATATCATCCCCTTACCCCCAATGGAAAGCATCGACGACCTCACATTAACGGACGGGCGGACGGTTAAGCGCGAACGAACAAGCGAATATACGGCCCCTCCTAACCCCTAGGGCGATCGCCCGTGGAGCATGCGGTTACTTGCCATTACCATAATACTGCCTGGCAGCCTGGATAGCGACCTTGCGGTTTTTTGTCTCCTCCCTATAACTAGCCATCCTAGGGAGAGCCTGGTTGGGGCCTAGGCACAAAGACACCTAGTACACAGTACACAATGTCCCGCTAGCTTTTCGGTATTATAGCTATGGATAAATCCCCCTTACGCCTTCAATAGCTTTAGGGGGGGGGGAGGCATGGTGTATAGGGCAATGGTCAACAAGAGATAGCATATAGGGGGTGGTTAAGGCATGGGAAACAATAAAGCAAAGCACAGCAATTAATTAGCAAGGCCTAGCTAGGACATAGTGAACCCCAGCTTAGATAAGCTAGAGAAGGAAGCAGTGGTTCCCAAAGAGTTTAAACATCTAAGGAGGACAGGACGTAGCTGTAGGCCCGCAGGGCCGCTGCTACGGACGGACATAGTAAAGCAGGGGTTTTTTATCCTACTAAGGTGGCTTATAGGGTTTTTCCGTCCCCTATATTAATAAGGGTTTTCTTCCTGTTAATTTATAAGTTTCCCTTATGTACGGAGTAGTCTGCGTGGGCCTAGATAGGATCCGTATCAGACGTTAATCAAAGAGTTACTATATAATATAGTTTTAGACACTTATAATATAGGTTAAGTAGAATAACAAGGCGCTTATAGTACATTATAAATAGGGACTTAAGGCCAAAGTCTAGGACGTAATTATCCTAATGGAAGATATGGACACTCTAAGAGAGTTAATAGATTAGTTAATTAAGATTAATAATAGGATCTATTAAAGGGAATAAGCCAAAAAAGGGCAAGATAGAGTTTTATAGTTATATAAGGTATAAGGTATATAATAATAGATATAAAGTTATAAACTATAAAACAGTGGACTAGAGCTAATAGACCTAAGCGGTACTAGAGAATCTAGAAAGTGGAATAGAAAACTATAGAAACCTAGAGGTTAAGAATTAAGTGATTATAGGACTAAGGAGCAGAGGCTAAACCAGGGATCTCAGCAGTAGAAGACGTTTAGGCAAACTCTATAATAAGAAAAATGGTTTAAAGAAGGAGCTTATATAAATTACGGAAAATAGGGTCACTATACTAGAAACTATAAAGGAGGTTAGAGTAACTATATAGTAAAAGGAACTAAGTAAAGAGAACTAGGATTAGTAATAAAGAGATTATAAGGTATAAGAGAATATTTAATTAAGTATTTTACGTTTTATTATAATAACGCATACCAAATTTATAAGGACGCTAAGTATAGCGCAAGCTATTAGCTATAGAAGCTAGAGTTATAAGAACTTAGAGGAACTAAAGAGTTAGATAAAGAATAGTATTAACTCTATAAGCTAGATTAAGATATTATAGCAATATATAGATAAAGATTAGTAACTATAATAATAGAGTCGGAGTACTTATTAATTAATAGCAATAAGGAAGAAAAAGAGGCTAGCTAGGGGCGCTTAAACCTTAATAACGCAATAGAAGTAGAGACTAAGACTACTATAGAACACGGTTTAGTAATAGGTATTATAATACCGTTGAATGTAGTATCTATTACTTTGTAAGACGGAAGGAGCAATATCCTAAGACAATTAAGTAAGCAGACGACTGCTAGTACTAGCTTACCATTTAATAAGGGCAAAAAGCTATAGGCTTAAGATTCTTAGGGAGAGATAAAAGACGCTTAAGATTTTTAAGATAAGATAAAACATACCTAAGAACCTATAATAGACAAAAACTAATAGGAAAGGGTAATAATTTAGTTTAAAGACAAATAAATAAGTATAGGATGATAGTTCCTAGGGAACCAAGATTTTAAAAAAATTAATAAGGTCTATAGCAGTTCTAGGGGAATATAGTATTTAGCCTAAAGGTTAAAAAGTTAATATAGTAATTAAGAAGCAAGATGACTTTAAGGATCCCTTTAGAAGAAGAAAACCAAAAGAAAGTATAGATAAGTTTAGACAATAAATTATTATATAGCAAGAACAGAAGCTAGACTAGAGATTAGCTATGCCAGGATATATAAAGGACAAAGCGCCTATATAAAAAGTTACTAATAGGCCGAAGGTAGGTATACTAAGAGCTAAGTAATTAAATAACTTAGAATAAGAAGAGAATCTAGGGATTCTAACTAGGTTTGCAGAATGGTATACTAAAGGTTACAATAATGTAGTAATAAAGAGATACTTCCTTATAAATAGACTATATACACTTATAGAACTATACTAAAAGTGGCACTAGCAACGCGGAAACAATAAGTGCAAGGACTTCTGTATATAGTTAGACGAAAAGGTTATACTAGATTAGGCTATATTAGAAAGATAGATAAGTTATATTAAAGAAGCATTAATTATAATGTTAAAGAATCTAGAAGAATAGGCTATAGACTAGAGAGAGATAATATAGATATTGGTACCAGTAAATAATATAGCAATATTCAGATTAATATAGAATAGGTTTAAACTTAAGGGTAAAGACAAACTAAGAGTTAACCTAAAGCACCTAGTATATTATATATTGGCATATATTATATATATAGATAATATATATAATATATATAGAACACCTAAGGATAAATATCGCAAGTATCTAATAAGAATATATTAGATAACGGACAAAAGTAATACAGAAATACTAAGTATATACATAGTTAGCACCTAGTAGAAGTTTAAAAGCCAGGAGACTTAATACTTTAACTAGGAAGATTCCTTATAGAAGAATGCCTAGATAGATAATTATAACGGAGCCTTATAGTAGGGACTACGGTGGACTTGTTAATGGGCTAGGCGTGTAGATATTAAACGTGGTCAACAATGTAACAGTATAATAACAACTGGTGGAGTGGTTGCCTAACAGATTAACTCCAATTATATTCTAAGATTTACTATAAAGAGAGAACTATCTAGGTAGGGACTGTAGTCCTTTAAATACACAACCGTACTCCTAAGAAATCCCTTCGCTATATAAGATATGTAGTGTATATAGTGTACGTAAGTACATTTGCTATGTTCGCTACGTCTGCTATATACAGGTTATATAACTTGCTTACTATTCCTCGTTACATAGTTCTACCGGTTCCATCCTAGACCATGCCTCTATTAACTAACTAGCATATTCCAACTCTTCTCTAAGTAGTTATAACATTGTACTTAAAGCGTCCGTAATACTATCTCCCTCCTCTTTATCTTCGTCCTTAAAGATTCCTAATATCTCTAAGTTGTTTATTAGAGGTGTGATATCCATCTAATTAATTTAGTTAATATCCTTGCTTATTAGGCCTAAAGCACTTTTCTTTTCCTACTTATAGTGTCGTGCCTATACCATTACGTTAATCCTTTTAACTGGTATAGTAATGGGTCCTTGCTCTCGCTGCTCGGTTAAGGGGTTAGTTTATATTATAATCGCGACTCCTTTTGATCGCCAATCTTCCTCCTGTTTAGAGTGCACTAAGTCTAACATATGCTCTGGTTGTGATATTTATTTAGTATCTAACGGCGAATATACGCGCCTTACTACTCTTAACAATCTTTAAGTGCCTTTATTAATTGCTACTAGGGTCTTATGTTTAATCTACTGCTAATTCTCTTAAGCGGGAACTGTCGCAAGCCCATGCCAACCTCTAACAATTGCGAGATGACGAAGACCGCGCCCAGGAGGAAGAGCGTCGCCTCTTTAAGGCCCGTCTCTCTACCTCTACTCGTTTATCTTGTCTTAAAAAGGTTTATAAGAAGGTTCGTTCTAAGGAGTAGAAACTTATTTAACAGGGTTTATCTAAGCTAGGTAATAAGAGAGTAGCGTCTTTAAAAAAGGAAACAACTCTAAGTAATATAGTAGTTGCTCTTCCCAGGTCCCCCTTAAGTAACTTATTCTTTAGTAATCCTTTTTTATTAATGCTGCCTAACCTATTCTCTTTTAATACTCCTATACCTTTCCTATAGTGTTCTTTAAGTTGCTTAGTAGTTTCTAGGTAGTCTTACTATAGCCTATCCACTTTACTTTATACTATATTTTATTATCTACGTTCTTATAACTAATAATCTTTAAAACCTACTATTTGTCTTCTTCTTATCCTCTATATATGTCTACTTTATACACTAGTGGCTTAATATTCCCATATGCTGGCTCTAATATTACAATATGCTATATAGGGTAGATTTTTATTTTCTTTAGTAAGTCTAACTTGTATATAACTTCTAAGACTTTTGCCTTAACTATAAATGGTCCTAGTTTAATATGGTTTAACTTCTTACTTAGTTGTTAACTCTTAAAATTTTTGTATAGTAGCCATACTTTATCTCCCTCCTTAAGATTTGGTCCCTTAGATCTCCTAGTATTATAGTACCTTTTTATTCTCTGTTATACTATCTTAGCTGTTTCTTTAAGGTGATTATAAAGACTTATTAATATCTCCATTCTTTCTTTAGCTGTGCTACTTGTTTTCTTTACTTGCTATAGTGTTAATAACGTTCTTAGTTTATATCTGTAGTTTACCTTAAAAGGTAACATATCTATCCCTTCCTATGGTATTGTATTATATGCAAACTATATAACTAGTAGTAACAATACCTAATTGTTTTATATATAATTAATATAATACATTAGATACTATTCTAGTATCTAGTTTAGTCTTTCTATTTATCTATCTGTTTGCGGGTGATATATAGTTAATATTACTACTTAAACCCCTTATTCTGCTAAAAATACTTTCTAAAATACTGCTACGAATCTTAGATCTCTATTAGATATAATTTTACTTAGTGCTCTATACCTTATAAACACTTCTTTAATATAGATTCTAGCCATATCTTCTACAGATATTTCTTTTATATACGCTATAAAGTAACCCCACTTAGTTAGCTTGTCTACTATTACTAAAATCGCATTATAATCTTATCCTATAATAGGATCTCTTAACTTTAATAACTTAATAATAAAGCCCTATAATATAACCTCCTATAGTCTTTCTAGTATTTTAACAGGTTATAGCCCTCTATACGGCTTATATCTTATTGGTTTATTTCTTTAGCAATCTAAATATTTCTTTATAACTTTTCTCACTAGTCCCTAGATTCCTTAAATAATATACTCCTCTTAAAGTTTTAACACTAAGCCTATTGCTCTATTATGTCCTTATATTATTCCCTTATAAAACTCTTTTATAAACTCTTTTACTATCATTTTTAGAATATAGGTTACCTCCCTATTCTTATACTATTTTAACTCTAAATCCTCTGCCTATGCCTCTTAGATCCTTTATGTCTAATTACTTTTTAGTAATTTATAAACCTAACTTTCTTTAGTTATTATAATCTTTGGATAATTATACCTAATTACTCCATCTTAATCCTTTCGCAGTAAAGCCCCTAACGGCTTTTTATTGTTCTATAGTTTAGCTTTCCTACTTAGAGTATCTACTTGTGCGTTATCTGTACCCTTAGTATACTAAATTTTGAAATAATATTCTATAAGCATTTCCGCCTATTTAATCTATCTTTAGTTTAGTTCCTTTATTATTAGGAACCCTATTAGGTTCTTATAATCCATTTTAACCATAAATAGTTTCTCTATACTTTATAAGAATGCTCTCTATTCTTTAAGTGCTATAACTATACCTAACAACTCCTTGTTATAGATATTATAGTTTAACTCTAGTGGTGTTATCTTTTAACTATAATACGCCACTAGGTGCTATATATCTTGGTGCTTCTATAGCAAATATGCTCCTAGTGCGAAGTCTAATACATTTATCTTAACTATTGTCTCTAGTTGCGGTTGGTAGATTTTAAGGATTAGTTCCTAGGTAAACAACTCTTTAAGTTCTTTAAATAACTTTCTTTACTTATCCTTTTATACCTACAGTTCCTCTTTCTTTATTAACCTTATAAATAGCTTAATACTTTTTAACTATTATGCTATAAACCTTTTATAGTAATTGTGTAACGGAACCTTGTAGCAGGAACTACAGTGGGTTCTGTTAATAGGCTGGGTATATAGGTACGACAAGTTGACAACATAATAACAACTGGTGGAGTAGTTGCCCAACAGATTAACTCCAATTATATTCTAAGATTCACTATAAGGAGAGAACTATCTACAGTAGGGACTAAGGTCCTTTAAATACACAACCATACTCCTAAGAAATCCTCTCTTGTACATAAGGTACGTGTTGTCTGTATTAAACATAACGTCCCTTCCGTTTAACACAGTCAATACATTCAACACCATGTAACCTTGGTTACCATTCCTCATTACATAGTTCTACCAGATCTATCCTAGACCGTGCCTATATTAACCAACTAGCTTCCGCTAACTCCTCCCTAAGTAGTTATAATATTGTACTTAAAGCGTCCATAACACCATCTCCCTCCTTTTTATCTTCGTCCTTGAAGATTCCTAATATCTCCAAGTTGCCCACTAGAGGTGTGATGTCTGCTTAATTAGTCTGGTTAATATCTATATTTATTATGCCTAAAGCTTCTTCTTCTCTTTCCTAGGTTAAGTGTTGCCTTCGTACTATTTTCTCCATACTATCGCTTGGTGAAGTAATGGCGATTCCTTACTCAAGGTGCACAAAAGAGGGGTTGGTCTGTATTACGCTGGCGAGTCCTTTATCTTAATAACCCTCTTCTTGCTCTAAGTGCACTAAAGCAAACGTTTAATCATCCTGCGACGTTCGCTCTATTTCTAACGCTAAGTATACGCGTCCTATTACTCTTAACAGTCTTTAAGTTCCCTAAGTAACTTGTTATAGGGTCTCATATTTAATCTACCACTATAAAGCTTAACAGTAAGCTGGCCTCCGCACTGCTTAAGGTTTAACATACCTTAGAAGAGTCCGCACGTGTTCTTAAAGCTTAATATTTAGCTTATGCTCGTCTTCAACGTCTTAAACATGTCCGTAAGAAGGTTCATTCTAAGGAGTGGAAACTGGTCTAATAGGGTTTATCTAAGCTAGGTAATAAAAGGATTGGCTCTCCTCCTACAAGGGAAACAACTCCAAGTAGCTCAGTAATTGCTTCTCTTGGGTCCCCCTTAGGTAACTCATTCTTTGGCGATCCTTCTTTATTAATACTGCCTAACCTGCTTTCTTCTAATACTCCCATACCTTTCCCATAGCGTTCCTTAGGTTGCTTAGTGGTTCCCAGGTAGTCTTACTATAGCCTATCCACTTTACTTTATACTACATTTCGTTATCCACGTCCTTATAACTAATAATCTTCGAAACTTGCTATTTATCTTCCTCTTGTCCTCTATACGTGTCTGCCTTATAGATTGGTGGCTTAACATTCCCGTATACTAGCTCTAGCATTACAATATGCTATATAGGGTAGATTTTCATTTTAGCTAGTAAGTTTAACTTATACATAACCAATAAAATCCTTTGCTTAATTTTGAAAGGTCCTAGTTTGACATGGTCCAACTTCTTGCTTAGTCGTTAACTCTTGAAATTTTTGTGTAGTAGCCACACTTTATCCCCCTCCTTAAGATCTAGTCCCTCAGATCTCTTAGCGTTATAGTACTTTTTTATTCGCTCTTATACTAGTTTAGCTGTTTCTTTAAGGTCTACATAAAGATTCATTAACGTCTCTATTCTTTACTTAGCTGTGCTACTCGTCTTTTTTGCTTAACGTGGCGATAACAATATTCTTAGCTTGTATCCATAATTTGCCTTAAATAGTAATGTCCCCATTCCTTCTTATGGTGTTGCATTATATGCAAACTATATAACTAGTAATAGCGATACCCAATTGTTCTATACGTAATTGATATAATATCTTAGATACTGTTCCAGTATCTAGTTTAGTCTTTCCGTTTGTCCGTCCGTCTACAGATAATACGCTGTAGATATTACTACGCGAACTCCTTATTCTGCCAGAAACACTTCCCAAAATATTGCTATAAATCTTAGATCTCTATCCAATATAATCTTATCTAATGCTCCGTATCTTGCGAACACTTCTTTTATATAGATTCTGGCAATATCTTCTACTGATATCTCTTTAGTGCATGCTATAAAGTATCCTCACTTTGTTAGCTTATCTATTATTACTAAAATCGCGTCATAATCTTGTCCTATAATAGGATCTCTTAACTTTAGTAACTTAATAACAAAGTCCTATAATATAACCTCCTATAGTCTTCCTGGTGTCTTGACAGGTTATAGCCCTCTATACAGCTTATACCTCGTCGGTTTGTTTCTTTAGCAATCTGGATATTCCTTAGTGACTTGTCTTGCTAGTCCCCAGATTCCTTAAACAATATACTCCTCTTAAAGTCTTAATACTAAGCCTATAGCTCCGTTGTGTCCTTATATCATTCCCTTATAAAATTCCTTAACAAATTCTTCTGCAATAGACTTAGGCACATACGTTGCTTCTCTATTTTTATATTACTCTAAGTCTGGATCCTCTACCTATACTTCTTAGATCTTCTATGTCCAATTACTCTCTAGTAACTTATAGATCTGACTTTCCTTAGTTGCTGCAATCTTTGGATAATTATACCTAATTAATCCGTCTTAATCCTTTCGCAACAAAGCTCCTAATAGCTTTTCACTATTCTATAGTTTAGCCTTTCTGCTTAGAGCATCTGCTCGTGCATTATCTATACCCTTAGTATGCTAAATTTCAAAATGGTATTCTATAAGCATTTCCGCCCATCTAACCTGTCTCCAGTTGAGTTCCTTTATTGTTAGGAATCCTGTAAGGTTCTTATAGTCTGTCTTAACCACAAATGGTTTCTCTGTACCTTATAAGAATGCTCTCCATTCCTTAAGTGCTGTAACTATACCTAATAACTCCTTGTTGTAGATATCATAGTTTAACTCTAGTGGTGTCATCTTTCAACTATAGTACGCCACTGGGTGCCATCCATCTTAATATTTCTATAGGAAGCACGCTCCTAGTATAAAGTCTAATATATCCATTTCTACAACCGTCTCTAGACCTGGTTAATAGATCTTAAGAACTGGCTCCTAAGTAAACAACTCTTTGACTCTTTTAAACAGTTCTTGTTATTCCTTTCCCTATGCCTATAGTTCTTCTTTCTTAGTTAACCGCGTAAACGGCTCAATGTCCTATAACTATTGCGCTATGAACCTTCTGCAGTAATTGCAAAACCCTAGGAACGATCTCAACTGCGTAACGTTCTCTGGTTCTTGCCAATTCACTATAGCCTCGATCTTCTTTGGATCTATACTAAGTTGGCCTAGTTCAATAATAAATCCAATAAAATCGGTCTTCTTAGTAAAGAACTCGCATTTCTTAATTACTACTAGTATCTTTTCTTCTTATAGTCTCTTTAAGACCCACTTAACGTGTTCTCCGTACTCTTCCTTACTCTCTAAGTAGATAATAATGTCGTTAAGGTATACCATAACAAATTCATCTAGGTATTCTCCTAACACACTATTAATTCGCTTCTAGAACGTTGCTAGTGCGTTTATAAGCCCAAATTGCATAACTAATAGCTTATATAGTCCTTCCTTTGACCTAAAGGCTGCCTTCTATTTATTACCTTCCTTAATCCTAATCTGATGGTACGCCTATCTCAGATCTATCTTTATAAAGATCTTTACGTTGCCTATCCTGTCTTGGATTTCGCTAATTAAGGGTAAAGGATACCTATCCTTCCTAGTAATGCTGTTTAACTATCTATAGTTTATACACATCCTAAGTTTTCCATTTTTCTTTAGGATAAACAGTACTGGATATCCTACTAATAACTACAATGGTCTAATATATCCCTTTCATAAGTTCTCCTAGATAAACTCCTTAAGCGCTACTAACTCTGTTTCAGTAAGCTTATAGATTGGAAAGAACTTTGGACTTATTCCTTCTTCTAATTCTATTTTATGGTCCTAAGCTACATGCTCTAACAGCTTCTCACTTTCTAGTAACTATAACTTTTTTCCATACTTGTAGTATCTCTTTGGTACATAACTTAAGCCTCGCTTAGTCTCCTCATATATCGCTCCAACTTGGTACTATACCAACTTGGTTTACTGTCGCACTTTGCGTTATTATATATTCTTAATATTAACTTAACCTATAACCCAATCAATCTTTAGATTATACTCCTATAACTAAGGCATTCCTAGTATTGCCTCGTCCTATCCCAATGGTAGGATATTAAAAGACACTTTAACTGGTCTCCCTTTAATAGTTATCTAAATAGGTCCTGTTTTGAGATTAATAATACCTCCTCTATAGGCTATCTAATCTCCTAAAATTGTTATAAGTGGATACAGGTGTTCCTTCTGTCTATATAGTAACCCCATTCTCTCTACTACCTTTAGTAATATGTGGTTTCTAATTGCTCTACTATCTACCAACGCTTCAAACTGCTGATCTTGCCACTTAGCTCTTAAATTTAGGTATCGTCCTTAAATTCCTTTAAGGGTCTAAGGCTCTAACACTAGTTCCCTCTAGTCCTATACGCCTCCCCTTTTCCTAACTATTGGCTACTTGATCCTGCCTATACTTAGTCCAACTTTGGCCAATACTTAGTTTATTTCTTTTCCTCTATATGCTATAGACAAGTGTTCTCTAGGCACTCCCACTACTATTATCCGTTTAGGTATTCTTCCATAAGGAATCTTCCTAGTTAAAGTATTAAGTCTCCTTAACCTTATATTTCTACTAGGTGCCAACTATGTATATACCTAGCGTTCCTAAACCGCTTTTCCTCTGGTGCCTAATATATCCTTAATAGGTACTTCCGGTTCTTATCTTTAGGTGCTCTATACATATTACACATATTATCTACACAAGCTATCCACGATAGTGTATAATGCGCTATATGTTTTAGGTTAACTCTTAGTTTATCTTCGTCCTTAAGTTTAAACTTATACCTAGTTAACCTAACCACTGGTATCTCTACTATGGGTACTAAGATTTGTCGCTTACTTCTCTAGTCCCTGGACCTCTCTTCTAGGTTCCTTAACATTATAATTAATACTCCTTTAATATAACTTATGCGTTTTTCCGTAATAGGTTAGTCTTAGACAACTTTTTTATCCAGCTATATATAAAAATCTTCCTATTCATCATTATGTCGTTGCCTATACCACTTTCCGTACAACTGGTTTAGTATATATAGTCTATCCATTAGAAAGTACCTTATTATTGCTACATCGTAATATCCTTTAGTATACCTTTCTTCGAACCTAGTTAAAATATCTAGATCCTCTTCTTATTCCAGTTTATCTAACCACTTTGCCCTTAGTGTCCCTGCACTTGGCCTATTAGTAACTCTTTATACGGGTACTCTATCCCTTATATAACCTGGCATAGCTAATCTCTTGTCTAGCTTTTGCTCTTACTATATAATGATTCTTATTCTAAACTTATCCATAGTTTCTTGTTTTCTGCGTCTTGCAGCTGGATTTTTGTAGTCGTCTTACTTTTTAATCCTAGTATCGACTGTTTAATCTTTAGGCTAAATACTGCGTTTACCTAGGATTGCTAATATTCTTATTTATTCCCCAAACTTGTAGTTCTTGAACTTGCGTCCTATACTTATTTGTTTGTTACTAAACTAAGTTACTACCCTTTCCCATCGGTTTTCGTCCATTATGGGTTCTTAGGTGTGTCTTATCTTACTTTAAGAATCTTAAGCTTCTCTTATCTCTTCTTAAAAATCTTAAGCCTGTGGCCTTTTACCTTTATTAAGTAATGAGCTAGCACTAACAGTCGTCTACTTACTTAGTTTCTTCTAAATATTGCTCCTATTGTCTTATAAAGCGATGGAAATTGTATCTAATAGTGTCGCTATACCCGTTACTAAACCTTGTTTGGTAATGGTCTTAGTCTCTACTTCTATTACGTTATTAAGGTTTAAGTGCTCCTAGTTAACCTCCTTTTCGTCCTCGTTGCTATTAATTAATAAGTACTCTGACTCTATTATTATTACTGCTAATCTTTATCTATATATTGCTGTAATATCTTAATCTAGCTTATAGAGTTAATTTTATTCTTTATCTAACTCTCTAGTTCCTTAGAGTCCTTTTAACTCTAGCTCCTGTGGCCAATAGCTTGCGCCGTACTTAGCGTCCTTATAAATTTGGCATGCGTTGTTATAACAATATATAAAACTGTTAATTAAACACTCTTTTGTTCCTTATAGTGCACCATCGTCCCTCTGTATATATATGCCGTCTGCTAGTCTGGTTCCCTTTACCGCGTAGTTACTCTAACCACCTCTGTAGTCTCTGACGAAATGACCCTATTTTCCGTAATTTATGCAAGCTCCGTCTTTAAACTATTTTTCTTACTATAGAGTCCGCCTAAACGTCTTCTACTACTAAGATCCCTGGTTTGGCCTCTGCTCCTTAGTCCTTTAATCACTTAATCCTTAACCTCTAGGTTTCCATAGTTTCTTTTCCCATCTTTAGGTTTCTTTAGTACCACTTAGGTCTATTAGCTCCGCGCCATTCCATAGTTTTTAACTCTGCGTCTATTATTGCGTACTCTGCGCCTTATACAACTATAGAACTCTATCTTGCCCTCTTTTAGCTTATTCCCTTTAGTAGATTCTGTTATTAATCTTTATTAACTAATCTATTAACTCTCTTAGAGTATCCGCATCTTCCATTAGGATAATTACATCCTGGACTTTAGCCTTAAGTCCCTGTTTATACTATACCATAAGCGCCCTATCGTTCCACTTAACCTATATGGCTAGTGTTTAAAACTGCGTTATATACTCAATAGTTAAAGTGCGTTATACTAAGTTCTGAAGCTTTTATTCCGCTATAGTTATGGCTTCCGGGTCTCTAAACATCTATATTAATTGCTCTGCAAACCCGTTCTAACTAGTAAATATATACTATATATCCTGGTTAGTAGTTGTTATGCCATTAGCCTATATTTCCGTGAGATACGGCTTAAACTACTTAAGTGCCCTCCCCGTTAGGAACAATCCTGCATAGGCTACTTGATTTAATAATATTGCTAACTTCACTCCTTCCTGTACTACCTTAAAGTGCATTTATATAAGAAATCCCTTAAGCTTTAACTTCTCTCCTGAGAATTATTCAATTAAAGGTAACTTAATCTTTACTACTCTAATTCCATTAATGCGTTTTTTGAGTATCCTATTATTATCTTATAAGTGATTAACCATTTCCTATAACTAACCTCGCGTAACCACTTAAGAATCCCTATTATCCATACTAGTATTACCTGGCCCTGAGGTTATAGCTCCCGTCAACACTGTCGTAACTAGTGCTGCTCTTAGTGGCATATTATTCGAGTTTATTCCAATACCATAACCTTAGTAGTGAATGTGTAACGGAACCTTATAGCAGGAACTACAGTGGGTTCTGTTAATAGGCTAGGTATATAGGTACAACAAGTTAACAACGTAATAACAACTAGTGGAGTAATTGCCTAACAGATTAACTCTAATTATATTCTAAGATTTACTACAAGGAGAGAACTATCTATAATAGGAACTGAGGTCCTTTAAATACACAACTATACTCCTAAGAAATCCTCTCTTGTACGTAAGGTACGTGTTGTCTATATTAAACATAACGTCCCTTCCATTTAATATAGTTAATACATTTAACACCACGTAACCTCAGTTACCATTCCTCGTCATATAGTTCCACCAGATCCATTCTAGACCATACCTATATCAACCAACTAGCTTCCGCCGACTCCTCCCTAAGTAGTCGTAACATTATACTTAAAGCGTCCGTAACAAATTGCAAAACCCTAGGAATAATCTTAACTATATAATATTCTCTAGTTTTTACTAACTTACTATAGCTTTAACTTTCTTTAGGTCCATACTAATTTTTTCTAGTTTAATAATAAATTTAATAAAATTAGTCTTCCTAGTAAAGAACTTGTATTTCTTAATTACTACTAGTATCTTTTCTTCTTATAGTCTCTCTAAAACCTATTTAATATACTTTCCGTATTCTTCCTTACTTATTAAGTAGATAATAATGTTATTAAGATATACTATAATAAACTCATCTAGGTGTTCTCCTAATATGCTATTAATTTGCTTTTAGAATATTGCTAGTGTATTTATAAGTCTAAATTATATAACTAATAGTTTGTATAGTCCTTCCTTTAACCTAAAGGCTGCCTTCTATTTATCGCCTTCCTTAATTCTAATCTAATAGTACGTCTATCTTAGATTTATCTTAGTAAAGATCTTTATATTACCTATTCTATTTTAGATTTTACTAATTAAGGGTAAAGGATACCTATTCTTCCTAATAATGCTGTTTAACTATTTATAGTTAATACATATCTAGAGTTTTCCGTTCTTTTTTAGAATAAATAATACTGGATATCCTACTAATAACTATAATGGTCTAATATATCCCTTTTATAAGTTCTCCTAGATAAACTCTTTAAGTGCTACTAATTTAGTTTTAGTAAGCTTATAGATTAGAAAGAATTTTAGACTTATTTCTAGTTTTAATTCTATCTTATAGTCCTATGCTATATGCTCTAACAGCTTTTTACTTTTTGGTAACTATAACTTTTTACTATACTTATAGTATCTCTTTAGTATATAACTTAAGCCTTACTTAGTCTCTTTGTATATTACTCCAACTTAGTACTATACCAACTTGGTTTACTAGTGTACTTTATATTATTAAGTATTCCTAATATTAATCTAACCTATAACCTAATTAATCCTTAGATTATATTCCTATAACTAAAGCATTTCTAGTATTACCTTGTTCTTTCTTAATAGTAGGATATTAAAAGACATCTTAACCTGTCTCCCTTTAATAGTTAGCTACATAGGTCCTATTTTAAGATTAATAATACCTCCTTTATAGGCTATCTAATCTCCTAAAATTGTTATAAATAGATATAGGTATTTCTTTTATCTATATAGTAACCCTATCCTTTTTACTATTACTAGTAATATATAGTTCCTTATTACTCTACTATCTATTAATGCTTTAAACTGTTAATCTTGCCACTTAATTTATAGGTTTAGGTATTAACCTTAAATTCCTTTAAGGGTTTAAGGCTTTACTACTAGTTCCCTCTAGTCCTATAGGCCTCCCCTTTTTCTAACTCTTAGCTACTAGATCCTATTTATACTTAGTCCTTTTTAGGCTAATACTTAGTTTGTTTCTTTTCCTCTATATACTATAGATAAGTATTCTCTGGACAGTTCTACTACTATTGTCTATTTAAGCATTCTTCTATAAGGAATTTTCCTGGTTAAAGTATTAGGTCCCCTTAACTCTATACTTCTACTAGGTGCTATCTATATATATACTTAGCATCTCTATACTTCTTTTTATCTAGTGCCTAATATATTCTGGTTGGATACTTCTAGTTCTTATCTTTTAGTGCCCTATATATATTATATATATTATCCATATAAGCTATCTATAATAGTATATAATACGCTAAGTAACTTAAGTTAACTCTTAGCTTGTCTTTATCCTTAAGTTTAAACCTCTATTTAACTAATCTAACTATTAGTTTCTTACTTATAGGTACTAAGATTTATTATTTACTTCTCTAGTCCCTAGATCCCTCTTCTAGGTTTCTTAATATTATAATTAACGCTCCTTTAATATAACTTATGCATTTTTCTATAATGGGTTAGTTTTAGACCACTTTTTTATTTAGCTATATATAAAAATCTTCCTATTTGTTATTATATTGTTACCTATACCACTTTCTATATAACTGGTTTAGTGTATATAGTCTATCTATTAGAAAGTACCGTGTTATTACTATATTATAACATCCTTTAGTATATCTTTCTTTAAATCTAGTTAGAATCCCTAAATCCTCTTCTTATTTTAATTTATTTAACTACTTTACTCTAGGCGTCCCTGCCTTAGGCCTATTAGTAATTCTTTATATAGGTACTCTATCCCTTATATATCCTAGTATAGCTAATCTCTTATCTAGCTTTTATTCTTGCTATGCAATAATTCTTTACCTAAACTTATCTATAGTTTCTTATTTTCTATATCTTATAGCTAGGTCCTTAAAGTTGTCTTACTTCTTAACTCTAGTATTAACTTTTTAATCTTTAGGCTAAACACTGCGTTTACTTAGAACTAACGTTCTTACTTATTCCCTAAACTTATAGTTCTTAAACTTGCGTCCTATACTTATTTATTTATCCTTAAACTAAGTCACTGCCCTTTCCCATTGGTTTTCTTCTATAGTGGGTTCTTAGGTATATCTTATCTTATCTTAAAAGTCTTAAGTATTTCTTATCTCTTTTTAAGAATCTTAAGCCTGTAGCCTTTTACCTTTATTAAGTAGTAAGTTAGTACTAGCAGTTATCTGCTTACTTAATCTTTTTTAGATATTACTCCTTCTATTTTATAAAGCAATGGATTTTATATCTAATAGTGTTATAATACCCATTACTAATCCGCGTTCTATAGTGGTTTTAGTCTCTACTTCTATTGCGTTATTAAGTGTCTGTATAAGTAGAGGTTGTAAATAGTGTTACGCGCAGAGCGTATGCGGCAGGGGCCGTATAGCGTAGCGTAGGTCACCTGACCACCTACGGCCCGATAGATAGTCCGACCTCAGCCCCCCCTAT
>Ga0307507_10004811_pt1 | contig 23263 bp, 22 predicted proteins | sample 7_EM_MG_FD_207223 | JGI IMG/M metagenome (GOLD analysis project Ga0307507, IMG submission 207223) | Populus trichocarpa ectomycorrhiza microbial communities from riparian zone in the Pacific Northwest, United States - 7_EM | ecosystem: Host-associated > Plants > Roots > Unclassified | place...
ACAGATTCACGGCCTTCCGTATACGGTAACTCTATGCTGTGGCTAAGCAGCTTCCCACCAATAAAAGTTCGATATTTCATCGTTGTTTTTCAGGCAAAGTGACTGAGCCACAGCATAGAGCTACCGTATACGGAAGGCCGTGAATCTGTATGTCTCATCCGTCCATGGGATAAGTATTGTAGGGGGTGTTTGTGCTGTACCTCTGTATGCCGAACCACTAGAGTCTATGCCTCTCTTTTCTTAATATTCTAATATAGTACATTCTAATGAGGCAGAAATTTGGGAAACCGATACTGATGACTGGTTCAAAAATACCGGTATTTCCACTCTCATTACTCTCGACATCCAATTCTGGTTGTTGGTGCTTAAACGAGCGGGCGCTAAGGAACTCGTCAGCTAGTCGCAAAGTCCTCGTCCTCACTAAACCTCGTAGGCCTTGTAACAAGGGACCACCCCAACCCATTTCTAGCGGCAAGCGATCAATAACCAAAACCAGATTTTACTTTCTCCATTAAAATTACGGCTCAAATCATATTTTTCGAAAAACTCAGCAGTAAGTTAGTGGTTTAGCTTGAGGTATGATATTGTACAGTACGTGGACAAAATTAACCGAACATTAACGAGGGGAAAAAACTTCGGTTAATTTCGTCCACGCACAATAAGCAGAACTTGAAACGCAAGATGAGTATGTATTAGTAAGGGTAATCAAAGTTACTCACCGAGAATTTAGGTCGAAAACGGCGTTGGAAATCGGAGTACACTAGTGGGGACAGCCGGCCAAAAAAGGCTAGTCCACCTTCAAATGCATAGTTGAAGGTTCACGTTTTGGACAGATGCCTTGAGGTCAGTTTTCAACCTTCGGTTGATGTCTATGCTGCTCTCCAACATCACACATGATTTCCAACCCACACAATCTATCTCTTTGCCCTACAATCAATCCTACCTGATAAACTTTTCCTCTAATTTTTCCTTCCTTGTTTTCCTGTTCCGCTTAAATTCTTCTTGTCTCTCTCTTTTTGTTTTTTGTTTTCTCTTCCTAATTATTTTTACAGCTTGCTTCTCAATTTTCTCTCATACTATTATAGTAGAATAATGGACTTCAATAGCCACTATGCAGATTCAAAGATCACAATACCCTAACATAAAATGCATTTTTCAAAGGGGGCAGCAACTTTGGATACCTTTCCAAAGTTATATGTTGTATACGGCGTCCTCAGAGTTAACTCTATCTTCGGTTTCTATTGATTAATTCTATTGGTAGGTTTACCCTTAGTGCAACATGTGATCGGAATGCAAACTCTCGATGTAAAGTGGCAGTTATTAACTTTGAATACCCTTAGTGGGATGGTAGAGAAAGGATGCAAGCTCGGATAGTAACGGTAGACTCAGCTGAACGCCTTCGAGACGTTGGTAAGGAGCTAGGTTTGGAAGTCTACAAGATAGCTGAGGTTCGGTGCAAAGAGCATAAAAATATCTTGAGCCATATTCTCCAAACTTACAGCACTCGACTACGCTCTTATCCGAACTATCGAATTTAGTGCAATGGAGCTGGCTGCTACATACTGCTTTTGGACACGATATTCACGCGGCAGTGATTAATCTCATGGTCGCGCTAGAAGTAGTGATGGGCACGATCATGATCGTGCATAAAATGGGGGTATGCTCGATCATGATCTGATCGAGGAGAACCTATGATCGAATGATCGATCAAATGGGTAGATCCTGATCGAGTGATCGAGCATGGCCACTGATCGAGCATGGTCGAGTATAATCGATGATCATCGACTCTGCTCGAGTATGATCCATTTTGTGCCTATCAAGAATGAAAAATTCACTCAATGGGGATTATGAGTATTCACACTCGAGTTATAACAAGAACAAAAAATCCCTATCCTATCGTCCACCTAGTGTATTACGGTAATTTGTGGCTGATCCAGAGTTCGCTAAATTCATTAGCGGCGGGATGGGCAGGTTGAGTTGGCTTACTCCGGGAATGCAATGCCGTTCGGCGGCCGCAAGCCTGGATTGGCCGTGTTGTTTTGCCCTGGGAGTACGGGATTGGGCAAGACATATCTGAGGTAACTGTAAGAGTTGCTTGAAAGGGAGGATATTACTGACGGCTTGAAATACTAGTTCTCTGGTGATTGACGACCTTTGTGATCAGACTGGGAAAGAAGATATCGCCGTTACGGGGTTATACTGCGACTTCCTTACCCAGCAAGAGCAGACAATTGCCAATATGATTGGAGCCATCCTGAAGCAGCTAGTAGGGATAGGGAGCTAGTAGGGATAGGGGATATCGCAGAGTATGTACGTGAGGCGTTTCAAGAAGGGCAAAGGAAGTTTGGTGGTAGAGGACTAAGACTCACAGATATAATGAGAATGTTGAAGCACACTATTAGTTCGGCGCCACAAGTTTTCATCGGTATCGATGGCCTAGATGAATGCTTACCAAAGTATCTGCCAGAGATTCTTGGGTCGCTGAGAGATGTTGTTCGGGAATCACCTAGGGCGCGAGTGTTCCTCACCGGAAGACTACATATCACGGAGGATACTTAGAGATATTTTGCCTTGCCGTTTGATACCCATCGCTCCTAACACGGATGACGCTAGGAGTTACCTGGAGATGAGGCTAGGCAGAGATGCCGAGCCAGAGGCGATGAACGGTGGTTCACGAGCTGATATTATGAGAACTGTCCTGGAAAGGATATCCGATATATATGTAGCAGTATTTGCCACTTCTACTCTCTCAGCTGCTTACTTACGAATGATTCAGTGTAGATTTCTTCCTGCATCGCTCCATATGGACTCTATTCTGGGAGTGCTGACAATTCGTCAGAGACGAAGGTAACTTGAAGACGTGACCCAGGGCAATGGACTCGGTGATGCGTACACGGCAACCGTAACCTGGCTGAAGGCACAAAAGGGCAATAAATCCATAGTCGGATTAAAGGCGCTGATGCGGGTGTCGGATTCGGAACGACCCTTACTGGTGGAGGAGCTCTGTCACGCCTTGGGTATGGAGAGAGGATCTGGTGATATGGATCCAGACAACGTTCCTGCTTTACGAACAATCTTGGCGTCTTGTCTGGGTCTTATCACAGTCGAAGCGTCTTCGTCCACAGTCCGACTAGTGCACTTTACCCTCCAAGAGCACCTCTTAAGCCATCCGACACTATTCCATAGCCCCAACTCCACAATTGCGGAGGTTTGCTTGACGTACCTGAATTTTGGATGCGTTAGGGATCTTTCACCAGCTCTTTATTCCGCTCCCGCAACAATGCCCTTTCTAGAATATGATTCTGGTTACTAGGGAGAGCATACAAGAAGGGAGATGACGGAAAATGGGAAATGCTTGCACTGAGGCTTCTCGATAGGTTTGATAAATAGGCAATCTTAAAACCACTATACCAGAAGAACAATTTATCACCCAGAAATAAAAACTAGATTTTCAGATTCTCTACATTTCAAAGTACTTGTAGCTGGATTTTCAAACTAGTATCTCTATTATTTATTGATATAATCAAATTTAGAATTTATTTTTACTGGTTGCTATGGGTGAGTGGGATCCCGGTCCAAATCGGTTTCCCTGTAAATGACGTTACTGCGGGCTATGAGAACTGAAACAACCACAACGCTCGAACATCAAACTTTAGATTTTCGAAATGGAAACCACCACAAGAATCGTTAACCCCACCCCACTCCCATTATTGGAAGGGAACTTCAAGCATTTTTTTTCTTCAGACATCATTGGTCCTTCAAAAAACAAACGAAAAAGACCAAAATGAAAAAAAGAAAAAACAAAAGGAAGTAGCAACATTAGCGAGATAACAGTAATGAAACAAAACAAGCAAGAGGTGTGAAAAAAAAAAAACATGACAGAAGGAACTAGGCTCGTGTGAAAAGGTGAATAGGAAAGAACTTCTCCACTCCTGAGTTGTGTGCTGGCGATCGGAGTGATTGGTGCTCGGTGTTTCGTTTAGTGTTGCCGTAGCCGCTGCTATAGTCGCTCTCTCGCTGTTTCATTTCGCCGGCGCAGTTTAAAAACATTGTGAATTTCTCACAGCAATGACGTACTCAAAGAAAGAAAAAATCCTCTGATCCTATCATAATCACACCTAATAACTCGATACAGTAAAAACTAAAATAAAAGAAAAATGTGCTATGTAGTTCGGAATTCCCTACTTTAGAAAAGGGACAAAAAACAGTGCAAAGAATAGAGCTGCTCCCCGCTCTGAAAGACATATACTTGTAACAGCAAAAAAACACCAGAGCACATTTTTCGTTTATTTAGGCCCTGTTCGGTATGCCAGAAATACCATAGTATTTCTACTTTCATGGCGTACCTACTGGTAGTGTTTGGCACTTTCACTCTATTAGGCTTAGCTCCCTGTGCGTTTCTCTGTCTACCTATCGACGGTGTTGCACAGTATCTATCCGGGGTCAAGTTCACCTTTCCAATCTCCCGGCACAACGAGTGGGTCACGAACGCATTTTACCTTCACAAGCAGTCCCGGTCAGACCACCATCCACCCCCGGGAACCCTTCAGAAACATCCCATTGGTAAGCGTGCCAAGGTTCCCACCCCTTCGAAGGGCGCTTAAGGAGAACCTTTGCACGGTTAGGCCTATTTGAAATGCTATTGGTCCAATAAGGATAATCGCTTGGAATGGATGTGAGCGGATAGCAGTTGTCCGACTCAAAGCCTCACAGCCCCGCTTTATTTCCCCCTCTCGCCTAGAAAGTTCACCAGCTTCCTCGATACCCCTATAAGCCGCTATACCATTTCCACATTCAATAAAACCTTCTAAATAATATCATGGCACAGAATACACACATGCTATCGGTCAACATGGGCGACGGTAATATCCAATCCGGAAACATAACGAGTAGTTTCAACAGCTATGTCTACGAGTCCGACAAGGATGCAGGGATTATGCGCTGGCTCTCTCCACTAGAGCCAAATAACCGACACCAAAGCGTGCGCACAGAGCGATTCGGCGGGGTTGGGGGTTGGCTTTTGGAAACGAATGAGTTTCGGGAGTGGAGAGGTGGTGAGGACGGAGCGGATAACGCTGTGATGTTTTGTTCCGGGAATCCGGGAGTGGGAAAAACATACCTATGGTAAGTGGCGGGCTCTTTACAAAAAGTGAGTGTTGCTCATGGCTTGAAATACTAGTTCCCTAGTGGTCGACAGCCTGTGCGATCAAGAAGGGAACGAGGAGATTGTCGTCGCGGGCTTATACTGCGACTACCTTAGCCAGCAAGAACAGACTGTCATCCACATGATGGGAGCCATTCTCAAGCAGCTGGTAGGTAGAGGGGATATCCCCGGGTATTTACGCGAGGCCTTTCAAGCAGGGAAAAGGAACCTTGGTGGTAGAGGACCACAACTTCCTGATCTGATGCGAATGTTGAAGATTACCCTTGCCTCACTCCCTCAAGTCTTCATCTGCATTGACGCCTTGGATGAATTCCTGCCAAAACATCTGCCGGAGCTTCTTGGGTCGTTGAGAGATATTGTTCGGGAGTCCCCTAACACGCGAATATTCCTCACCGGAAGGCCTCATGTTACAGAAGATATCCAAAGATATCTCGCCAAAGCAGTTGTAATACCAATCAGCCCTAACAGGGACGACATATGGGATTATCTGGAGATGAGATTAGACAGGGACACAGAGCCAGAGGCGATGAATGATGCCTTACGGGCTGATATTCTAAGAATTATCCTGGAAAAGACATCGGATATGTGCGTAGGAGTACCTAGAATTCCGACTCCACCAATCATATTTTCTGTACTTACTAACAACTGTGCCTAGATTCCTCCTAGTATCGCTCCACATCGAAGCTATTCTGGGAGAAGTCACAATCCGTCAGAGAAGGAAAAAACTTGAAGAGATAACACAGGGCAGCGGACTAAGCGATGCATACACGGCAACTCTAACCAGATTAAAGGCACAAAAGGGAAATAAATCAATGCTAGGACTAAAGGTGCTGATGTGGGTGTTGTATTCGGAACGGCCATTAAGGACGGAGGAGCTATGTCATGCCTTGGGAGTGGAGCTGGGATCTACTGATCAGGATCTTGAAAACATTCCTGCGCTACGGACACTTTTAGCATCTTCTCTGGGTCTTGTCACGGTCGAGGCATCCTCATCCACCTTCCGACTGGTCCACTTTACCCTTCAAGAGCATCTCTTGAGTGACTCAACCCTATTCCATAGTTCCCACTCAGCAATCGCAGAGGCTTGCCTATCGTACCTCAATTTTCAATGTGTCACGGATCTTTCGCCAGTTCTTGACTCGGCTCCCACGACAATGCCCCTTCTCAAATATGCATCTTATCACTGGGGGGAGCATACAAGGAAGGGGATTACGGAAAATGTGAAAATACTTGCGCTGAGACTGCTCAATAAATTCGACGAACATATCTCGGCTCAGCTGATATTATTGCCTTACGATCGTTTCTTGTCCATCCCCCGTTTTTGTGGCAAAGAAGGACCCATAGGATTTACAGGACTCCACGGAGCAGCATTTCTTGGGATTGTGGAGATATTGGCAGCTGTATTGGAGATGAAGGAATGGGACGTTAATGCAAGGGATAGTACGTCGTGTACGCCTCTCATATGGGCATCGTTAAGAGGTCATGAAGAGGTTGTAAAAATGCTTTTGGAACGAGGGGACGTTAATCCCGACCTCGCAGACGAATGTGGTCTAACACCACTCTTGTGGGCAGCTATGAAGGGACATGAGAGGGTAGTAAAGGTGTTCTTAGACCGGGGGGCTGCCAATCCCGCCCAGGCAAGCCCCGGCTATTACCAAAGAGCGTTCCACTTTGCCGCTACACATGGGCGTGAAGGGGTAGTAAAGATGTTTTTGCAACGAGGGGATATCAATCCCAACCTGCCAAACACCGAGGAAGGCCGCACGCCACTCTCGATTGCCGTTGAGGATGGGCATGAGAGGGTGGTAAAGATGCTTTTAGAACGAGAGGACGTCAATCCCAACCTGCCAGACACCAACGGTGGCATGACACCACTCGCACATGCCGCTAGTGAGGGGCATGAGGGAATAGTAAGGATGCTTTTAGAGCGAAGCGATGTTGACATCGACATGCCAGATGACGACGGCAACACCCCATCCTCATGGGCTCTCATTCAAGGCTACAATACAATCTCGTGGATGATATCAAAACGAGGCGGTACCAATTCCGACTCAACAGATCCCGGTGGCCGGGAATTACTCTCGTGGTTGGCTAAGGGTGAGGTAGAGTTTATGGCGTAGATTGAACTCGGAGACGATCACGCCAACACCGACCTCGCGGGTACTAGCGGGCAACCTACATTCCCACTAGCAGACCCAGCGCGTCGGAAAGGTACCAAGCGGCGAAGGCTCTCCTCCTAATTCTACTAATGGCATCATCTCCTCTACCGAACCGCCCATCTCGCCGCACTCCCCTTATCGTATAGCCTATGAAGCCCTAGTATTCCTAAACTATCACTCACCCCGACGACACCCCGTCAACTCATTCGATTGTGGCTAACCAACGTTTTATCATCGCCTCTTTCATTTGTACTTTTTTATCTATTCTGCATTATCTCCTTCATTGTTCGTTGCCGGACCTATTCTCATTTCCATAGCTAGTTGCCGGATATGGGATCGCTGTCAGCAAGGCCTTTAGATATTTAGATGTATAATAACTAGACTTTTATAAAGAGTGTTTCCCAGTTTCATACAACCATCCAGGTAATTTACTTCAAAAACCTAACCAACTCCCTTACAACCCAAAAACTCGGGGCTGAATCCCTGGTATCGTTGGTAACGACGACAGGGGGGTGCAGATATTCAGGGACGGTGTTCTCCATCGGATCACTTCCGTGTTCTATGCAACTATTACGAGAGTACGGGCTTGTCTGACCTCTATCAACCTACTCTTCGCCGTGGGAAGGCGTAGGACGGCAGCTTACCCCAATATTGCAACAGAGGAGGGGGGGTGCATCAAAAATACTGCCACATCCCGCTCTAACGAAGGCCAAAATTCGGAATTTTTCGTTCGTTATAGCGAGGTTTTGGAAGGAATTCCTTATAGCGGGGGCCATTTGTATTCCATCAGGGGTGTAAATTCTCGGAGAGTTTATTCGTATAGTTTAAGTCCTCTAAAACGTGTAATAGGCTGAAAAAGATGTGTTACAGGTGGCTGTGCCAGTTAAAATGCCAAGAGATGATGCTTGGCATGAAATAGAGCAATGTCATTGGACCCTGTAAGTTAGATGATCTTAAAGCCATTAGTCAGGAATTAAGGTTAATTCATCGCAAACTGGTTCTATGCAACTAATTCAGTATTACTAAGCCCAGAATATGCGGCTGATGTAACACTTTTCTCCTTTTACACCAAAAGTAGCAACTTTTAAATCCTTAAGGCTTTACCACTATCAGACTAATTAGCAAAAAAAAACCTGTTTATTATTGTCCTTCACTGTCTTTTCAGAAACAGGTTTTTTTTGCTTATTTGGACTTATTGTAAAGCCTTAGGGATTTGAAAATGATGAAAAATCAGGTACACGTTTTGGAGGACTTGAACTGTAATAGCGAATTTTCCCGTATAAGCGATTTCTTATACCGATGCGACCGTAATACTAGGAACGCCCTTTTTCGAACGGGGTTATAAGATGGAACCCTTCTTCAAGATATTTCTCGACATCAAATATTAATTTTTATGTATTCCACTATGTATTTATATTTTATATATTTTCTTTGATTTCCATGGCAGTAAGGTTGGTGGGGGAGTGCTGTTGATGTGGGGTTAATTTTGTTAAGGCACAATGCGAACTTTATTATTATCTGGGGCTGAATCCCCGAAGTTATCGATAGCAAGAACGGGGGGTGCATCCGAGGGCCCAGAATGAGTTGCCTCACAGTTCAACGATAGTCACAGCCCAACGATAGATTTTATTTGTATGTGAATTTAAGAATTTCAAACCACTACCAAACATTCTCTGATGCTTTAAATGTCCTTTTGACTTTCTCACTCATTGTTTTAAGCCTTTGCAAATAAGTCTTTCACATTTTTTTTCTCTCTTTTACAACTTTTTATTTTCCTGTGGTGGGGCTTTGGTTTGGATTAGGCGTAAAAGTATCGTTGGTGACCATCTTTGAAATTTGAGGTACTCTCTCTGAGAGTGCCTAAGATTCCAAGCGAGCGAGGGTTGTGGCGGAGCCACACAACCTTGGCACGGTTAGTCTTTGGTGGGATTCCAAACTCACCTCCGACGCAAGGTTACGTTTTACCCGTCTAGCTACAAGAATTTAGCACGGTAGAAAATTAGCTAAACGCTTTTGCACCGTCTAGCTTCATTAGCCAAATTTTAGAGCTAGACAGTTAAGTAAACTAGCCCTTTAGTCGGAAAAAGAGTTTCTAGGATAAAGAAGGTTCAAATTACCCTAGTGCGAGTATGCAAATCTCGATATATCTGAGGCTGAATTTCGGCTGCGGTAGTTTGGTTCACGTGTGGGGCTGATAGATGTATTAGCTACCTGTGATAAGATAAGCAGAATTAGTGATTAGCATTACAGTCTGCAGCGAGGTAGAAAATTTCAAATGAAGAGAAATGACCAAGCGAAGGAGCCGAAGCCCCCCTGATCGTCGGTGCGCCGCATATCACCCGGAGGCCGAGCCAGGATTGAAACGGAATGAGTGGAAACTGCACTAAATTGCTGCTGCTTACTTAACATTATCAGAGGCCCTACGATGGATGACAACCCTGCTAGTTGACCGAGTATCATACACACCACTTTTACCTAGTATCCTACTCGAGTATGCTGCGAATATTTGAGAACCCGTTTGACACTCTCCCGAAATCTTCAAGTGTACATTAAATAGGCTCTACAAGTTCTCACTTCTAGAAAAAAGAAAAACCACTGCTGGTTCCTACTGGTAGATCTTAGCTATCATGTAGGGGATTTATTTTCGTAAAATTCTGATATCCATCGATTTCATGCATGAGTCATTTTGAGGTGAAGGTTTTGAGCTATTTGGACTATATCGTTTAGCTCGTAGCTGGATAGTTCCTTAAACCTCACCCGAACGCTACACGCACCAAACCAGGTATTGTAACCATTATTGGTTCGATCGGCACCCTTAAGCCTGTGCTACCCTCCTTCCTGGCCCCAAGTGTTGGGTGAGGGGCGCCTTATTTACCGAATTCAAACGTATTTTAGCCGGTATCTGGACCACTCGTTGCCATTGGTTCAATACCAATACCTCCTTGGCATAGATGTGGTAGAGAGCGGTTGTCAGACACAAAGCCTCATCACCCCGCTTTATTCCCCCCTCTGTTTATACAAAGTTCACAAGCTTCCTCAATACCTCCATAACGCGCTCTACCATTTCTACATTCTACCAAAACTTTCGAACAAACATCATGCCACAAAATACACACATGCTATCCGTCAACATGGGCGACGGAAATGTCCACTCCGGAAACATAACAAGCAGTTTCAACAGCTATGTCTATAAGTCAGACGGGGACGCAGAGATTATGCGCTGGCTCTCTCCACTAGAGCCACATAACAGACACCAAAGCATCCGCACAGAGCGATTCGGCAACGTGGGGGGCTGGCTTTTGGAAGTAAAAGAGTTTCGGGAGTGGAGAAATGGTGAGGGTGGAGCCGAGAATGCCGTCTTGTTTTGTTCCGGGAATCCGGGAGTGGGTAAAACATACTTAAGGTAAGGGGCGTGACCCTTAGCAAAAATCGAATGTTGCTGACGGCTTGGAATACTAGTTCCCTAGTGATAGATAGTCTATGCGATCGGGAAGGGAGGGAAGACATCCTCATCGCGGGCTTATACTGCGACTACCTTAACCAGCAAGAACAGACAACTACCAACGTGATGGGAGCCATTCTTAAGCAGCTAGTAGGAAGAGCGGATATCCCGGAGTATGTGCGTGAGGCCTTTCAAGCAGGGAAAAGGAACTTTGGTGGCAGAAGACCAGAACTTCCAGATCTGATGCGAATGTTGAAGATCACGATTGCTTCACTACCTCAAGTTTTCATCTGCCTTGACGCCCTGGATGAATTCCTACCAAAAAGCCTGCCAAAGCTCCTTGTGTCGTTGAGAGATATTGTTCGGGAGTCACCCAAGGCGCGGTTGTTCTTCACCGGAAGGCCCCATGTCACTGGAGATATCCGAAGATATTTCGCCAAAGCTGTTGTGATACCCATCAGCCCTAACGGAGATGACATAAGGAGTTATCTTGAGATGAGGTTAGAGAGGGACACCGAGCCAGAGGCAATGAATGGTAGTTTACGGGCGGATATTGTAAGAATTATCCTTGCAAAGACAGCCGATATGTATGTAGGAGTATCTAGCATCCCTAATCTATCAAGGATGTGTACTTACCATCGATCGTGTGAAGATTCCTCCTAGTCTCGCTCCACATCGAAGCTATTCTGGGAGAGGTCACAATTCGTCAGAGAAGAAAAAAGCTTGAAGCAATGACACAAGGCAACGGGCTTAGCGATGCTTATATAGCAACCCTAACCCGACTAAAGGCACAGAAGGGAAATAAAGCAGCACTTGGACTGAAGGTCCTGATGTGGGTGTTGTATTCGGAACGCCCATCAAAGACGAAAGAGCTTTGCCATGCCCTAGGAGTAGAGTTGGAGTCTACCGATCTAGATCGCGAAAACATTCCTGCGTTACGGACACTTTTAGCATCTTCTCTGGGTCTTGTCACGGTCGAGGTATCTTCATCCACCCTCCGACTGGTACACTTTACCCTTCAAGAGCATCTCTTGAGTGATCCGGCCCTATTCCATAGTTCCCACTCTATGATCGCGGAGGCTTGCCTGACATACCCGAATTTTCCATCCGTTCGAAATCTTGCGCCTACACTACGCTTCCCTCCTGCAACATTGCCTCTTCTGGAATATGCATCTTTTTACTGGGGAGAGCATACAAAAATAGGGATGACGGAAAATGTGAAAATGCTTGCGTTGAGACTGCTCGATAAATTTGATGAACATATCTCGGCTCAGCTAATATCATTGCTTTATAATCAAAGTAGAGGCAATACCCCAGGTTTGGATAACAGGAAAGGTCCGATCGGATTTACAGGACTCCACGGAGCAGCATTTCTTGGGATCGTGGAGATATTTGCAGCTGTATTGGAGATGAAGGAATGGAATGTTAATGCAAGGGATAGTGCGTCGTGTACGCCTCTCTTGTGGGCAGCGATAAGGAGTCATGAAGGGGTTGTACAAATGCTTTTGGAACGAGGGGATGTTGATCCTGACCTGGCGGATAGCAGATGGAATCAGACACCACTCATGTGGGCTGTGGAGCTGGGGCATGAGGGGACAGTAAAGGTGATTTTGGAACGAGAGAATGTCAATCCCGACCAGGCAAGCCCCATATATGACCCAGCCGCACTCTATATAGCCGCTGCATATGGGCATGAGGGGATAATAAAGATGATGTTAGAACGCCGGGACATCAATCCCAACCAGATACCCACCGGATATTCCTGCACACCACTCTCGATCGCAGCTATTATGGGGTGTGAAGGGGTAGTACAAATGTTTTTGGAACGAGAAGATGTCAACCTCAACATAGCAGACACGCGAGATAACCGTACCCCACTCTCCGATGCCGCTGTGAGTGGGCATGAAGGGATAGTACAGATGCTGTTAGACCGAAACGACGTCCGCATCGACATACGAGATAACCAGAACGAAACCCCTCTCTCGTTGGCTCTCTCTAAAGGACACGATAAAATCGCGAGGCTGATATCTGAACGGGCCGGTATCCAGTCTGACACAGCGGATCTAGGTGACTAGAAATCACTCCCGTCATCAGCCGGAGGACGAGGATGAGTTTAACAACATTTATAGCAGATAAAAAACTCAGAGATGATTACTCAAACACCAACACAAAAAAGCCTAGCAGGGAACCCAAATCCCCACCAGCCGACCCAATGCGCCGGAAGGGTATCAAGCGGCGAAGGCTCTGCTCCTAATTCCATTAATAGCATCCTCCCAGTTACCGAATTGTCCCCCCGCCCCCGCCCCTTTCCCCGTGGTCTCTCAAGTTGCGGTATTCTCTAAATAAAACCGCCACTCATCCAAAAAACACCCCCTTCAGTTTTCTTGATCGTGACCAATCAACATCTAATCATCGCCTCTTTCGTTTGTATTTCAGCTTTTCCCCCCCATCTCCTTCCCTTTTCATTTCAGGATATATTCTCATTCCCATAGATAATTGCCAGGTGTGGAATCAGTGTTAGCAAAACCTTCACAGATTCAGATGTATGATTAGTGATGGACACGATCAGGTCATGATCGATCATTGTAACTATGATCTGATCGATTTCATCGATCATGGTACTACTCGATCATAGTCGACTATGATCGAGCATGATTGACTAAACTCGATCATAATCGATCACTCACCACCAGATAGCTTCCTTTGTGCAACTTTAAAGCCAACCCTTCATGTATTCCAAATTCTTCTCTTCAATAATAATGATAACATCTAACTAGAATATATATACAAGTTTCCAAGTCAAGAACAGCTATCCATTTTAAGACTCTTTAATCTCAGGTAACTTTAACCAAATACTCGTCCAAGAATAAAGGTGAAAAGCCACTAAATTTAAGCCAGATTTTGGACCAGGAATAAAAATGACAAGCCACTCTGTATTCACAGGTAACCCACTCCTCGATCACTGGATCATGCTCGAGCAGTCCTAAGACGCAATCATGGTCGATCACTCGATTGCTCGATCATGACCCCCATAATCTGATCGATCATGATCGTGCCCATCACTAGTCGGAATTGTAGAAGTTGTTGTTAAAGCTACCCGTTATGTTCCCGGAGTGGAGATTTCCGTCACCCATGTTGACCGATACTTGTGCCATGATATTCGCTCTGAAATTTTGGGCAAATGTAGAAATGCCAGAGCGACTCATACGGCAATGGGGAGGGTTTATAAACTTTATGTATGAAGAGCTGAAGAAAAGCGGGGAGATGAGGCTACTGTAGCTGTGCAACAATCTCTGCCCAATTACTCGAGTACTAGTATCTCCATGCCAAGAAAATACAAAGGCGGTGCAGGGTTCGAGAAATTCTAGTTACTAACACTAGGCTCTTAAGTATGGATAACCATAAAATACGATACTCTACTCCTTCACAACCTAGTGAACCGTAATTTACGATATATTACCCTTACATGATATCGCTCTTCCCTACCCCTCTGTTTCTGCGGCAGAATAAGATGGGATGATTAGTTTCATCCTCTCGGCTGCCGTTACGCCAGCGGCTGAATTCCTGAATTTCCAGCAGCGAGGCTCCTACACCGTCCACCCGCCGAGCTCCGACATATCGACCCCGCACCCGCGGTACTAATGGGGATGTCTAGGCTAATATTTCAGATTCATTATCGGGGGTGATTTAATTAAAGATATTTGTGGTGTTTTTTTCAGAGTTTGTTGTGGTGTTGAAAGAGTTAGGGTTATCGCTGTGAGCTTGTAACATTTTACAATGCTCAACGCGATGAGTGTTGATGAAAGCAAGGTGTTGATTAATTTCGTGCAATGACTAGAAATCGAGGGAAAGCGGGGGTGATGGTAAAGCCTTGTGCCTTGCTAGCAATATTCCAACCACCAATCTGAAATTCGTTACACGGACGCTCGAGGGCGATTTATGTCAGCTGTCAGTAACTACCAACAGACTTACATCCCTTTAGGGGCCTTATGCCGGACCAGGCAGTAATTCCCCTGCCTTTCGTTTGATACATTCTAAAGTAAAAGAAATTTGAGGAAGTGATACCAGTAGTTCAAAGCCTATTTTAACACCTACCCGCAATACCATGGATCGCTCGAAAACCATGTACAGTATTACACCAGCATGCCACACCCCAATGCTGCTCCTCAAGCGAGGGCCAAGCCATGTTGTGCCGTATGGTGGAGAATTTAAGACATGGGCACACTCTTGTGTCGCCGACTGAGAATGCTGCAAATGGCAAATTTGGCTGCAAATACCGTACCCAGGGTAAATCCTTTTTACTTACTAATACGCTTAATTTTTCTAGTGATGCGATATTATCCTGGTAACATTATCCTATGATGCTCTTTAGCGATGCAGGGGTTACAGAGTTGTTCAAAAACAAGAAACTCTACCGTGGACCTGTCGCCCAGCACAGCAAATTTTGTTGGAGCCTAAAAAAGGCGTGAAAAAAGGAAAGAATAAAATTGCAATCGCAATGGGCTCTAAGCTTAGACTAGTGGAGCATGGAAGAAGAGTGTTGGCTACCATACTCCCTTTTCAAGCTAAGGATAGGCTAGGAGATATCGGTATATTTATTCGTCTAACCGACAAGACCGCCAAACCCCCAAAACTCAACACACTCGAAAGAGGCGCGCTGGGCTAGCAAATATTCAGCCTTAGCGATCTCCAACAACTTCAATCTAGAACTACTCTGATAATGCATGATCCTCTGTGATCCCTGAAGCTAATGTCGTGCTAGTGTGCTAACTCCTGTATGTCCAAGGACGTGGGGTGTGAAAGAAACAGAAGGAAACCAAATACCCGCTAACCGTATATCTCCAGCCAGGTGCCCGCCTATCCCCATACCCGCATTTCAGCATATCCGTACAACTACATATCTACACATAACCGCATGTCCTAACTTATAGGCCATCTAACAAAACTATCCTACACTAGAGAAAAGAAAGAAAGAATCTAAGCTGAGTCACCGCCGCTCACTCACCTTAGCAGGGCCCCGGGAAAGGCATAGCGCTTTGAGTGTCACAATAAATCCTCTCCATCACTTCCCCAAACCCCGCTTCCACAAATTTCTTAATATTAATAATGTCTCTTTATATTCCTGAGATTTCTCCTCCGTCAAATACCACCGCATATTCTCGACATCACCAAATGCCCAGCCAAACAGACACACGACATCCCTGTATGCCCATCCCTGTACTTGTGGCGGTACCAAACGCCACCTTTTGTCCCACAGTTGGGGGTTTTTTGTCCACTGCAGAGCCGCGCCAAGTCTCGCAGAGCCTCTACGAAGGTACATACAGCGCCTAAGTTTTGAATATTTTACTAGCAGGGATGTTCGACTAACAGGGGTGAGGAGGTGAATTGGGTAACCACTATACCCAATTCGCTGTCCTTATACCCAATTTGCTGCCTTGGCCCCTGCTAGCGTAACACCCCCTGCTAGTAAAATATTCAAAACTTAGGCGCTGTACCTTCGTACATACCACAATCTCGCTTCTGGAGGCTCTTTGGAGAAATCGTCAGAACCTTTCTGATCACCAGCAACCTCGGCAATTGCAATAACCTTTCCAACTACACGCAACACTGACGGCAAAAACGGCACTACATCCCTCCCTCTTATGCGGTAAGTTGGGGAGATGCTATAATTGAAGCCGCTCTGAAATATCAAACCTCCAGCATCCGCGATTGTCATCGGCAATGGTTTTGGCAGTGAAACGTCAATCTCCGATCCCACATTCGACCCATACCGAGAGCCTCTGAGGCCTGTTTCCCAATACGCAACACCCGTTACCTCGCTCTTAGCATATTCCAATGGCACTACCGACCCTCAACACTTCCGGCCCATTGCAGGGTTGATGCAGTCCCTCTCCGTCGCAAAGCGCGAGACTCGACTGCCAGGACCTACCATCTCAACACTGGCCCTACTTTTTTGGGCCCGCAATCCCGTGCTGTGCCCTCAGCCCTAAGCAAACCAAACACCTACCTATTCTCTCTCCTCCTCCTAGTTCTCGCCCTAGCCCTACTAGAAACCTCCTATGAAATGGCCTGGCCCACGGAAGACAGCAGCGAGGATAATGACTATCTCCCTATAGGGCTGACTAGCGCACGGGTTACTATCCCGGCGGGGGTTAGGTTACCTGCTGCGATGCCAAGGGAACTTTTAGTGCCGAGATAGGAGTGGCCCCCATACTCCCGGGCAAGGCTGAGGAAACCTTGTGGGGGAAGTTTCGGAAAGAGAGCTCTGTCCTTTTGTTAAGACCGCGCGCACCTACGATAATACCTTCAAGCAACTAACCGGAGATTGCAAAGGTCTATTGGGAGGAGATCCCGCACACAATCTGCTTATCCAATCGCGGTGAGGGGAGTCAATAATGAAGGGAGAGTTTCGCTGGAACTGAGGGTCGGTCGGTTGGATGACCAGATGACGTGTGGGGAGTTATCCAGGACAAGGTTAGGTGTGTGCTAGATGTTTCTCTAAGTTTCCGGAATGGGAAACATAAAAGCGATCGACTTATTGTATTATTCATATTTTCATCGCGCTGATATTTGTGAATACCACCATAACCTAAACCACCGACATATAACTGGCCTTCGGGAGACCCCCAAAAACGTCGAGTAATGTAGGTATTAGGAGGTATGCGGAAGAGAAGCTTGAGGAGGGTACTCATTTATTAGAAATGGGAGCCACTTTCCGTAGGAGGGTCGGTGAAGCGATTTATCGCTATTAGTGTTACACCAATGTCTCCATTCTTTCTCCATTGAGTTTCTTACTAGGGGGAAGATAAGTGCGATTTTGAGCCTATTTTACAAATTCACTCCTTCCTTTTACCCTCACTTTTTCCGCTTCTAGTTATACCTGTAAATATAGTCTGCATTTTTGACTAAATACTTATTATATCCTGTACTGAACCATAAACACCCGTGGTCCCCATGGCTGCGAATTCATAATTACTTTAAAACAATTATAACAATGGGGAGGTAATATACACTAAACAGATGCAAGAGGCGCATATTACACCATGTGTCAATAGAAGTCTTGGTCAATAAACCGGACTCAAACTCTTCATATACCATTGAGCTTTATTACCGGGAATGCGGATTTGTAGGGTCTGATCTAAACAATATACCCATCAGCCATTTTCTGGGCTCTTGCTTTAGGAAAATATATTATACTGGATATTGACTCGCAAGATTTGGTTCCACCGTCAAGTCCTGTGGCACAGAAATGGACTCCAAGAAGGCGACGCTTGTATGCTGACTGCATTCCCTTTACCGGTGGGATTTTTCCTCCTGAGATTGTATGGCGGTGGGGCAGGGTACCGACTGTACTGCCACCTAACTGCTTCTCCGAGATTGATATATTAATGGTTTTGTATCATTCTAATATTTGTATGGCTTCTCGGGGCTACGTCTGATATTATCATACTTCGTAGATATTAGCACCATGACGAGCCAACTGATAATTTTACGCCCATTCGCCAATGGTCTTCCGGAAAAAAAAAAAGAGAACCTCCGATCATACATTACAGCATCCAGGTTTACAGACCTGCACTATACAAAAACATCCTCCCCTTGTGGCCGATGCCACTAGACCTTTTACCGGTATTAGGGAGATATTCACTAAGGTAGGGTTAGGGTTACAGTCTAATCATTTGAGGACCTCCGCTAATTGTATCATATCATGGGTAGCAGAACTACAGGCACGTTCGGAGTATGATAGTCTGGGAAGGCAGCCGCTGGCAACCGCTTGGCCCAGTGAGGGATTACCGGGACGAGATAAGCTAGCGGCTCTCTGTAGCTCACGAATTTAGGATAGTGCCGTTTTTTCAAGCTATCATCTTTTCTTATCCGATTGCATGTAGCGTACTCGACCATTATACACCACCGTCTAGAAAACGTGAGACAAATATCAACTGAATGAACAATAGAATAGCAGAATGGAGTAAGAAAATCACATAGGGCCAAGCCCAACCAGACCTCCAAGGGAAGAAACAGGAGAAAAAGAGGAAAATAGAAAAAGCGGATGAATACCCAGGAACCAGAAGAAATTAGAAAAACGCCCTTATCAAAGCCTATTTATGTTTAAACCGACGGAAGTCCTGCCTATACCAATCGCTTTGCAAGTGCTTAAGAAAGGAGGCGCAGGGGAAAAGCGAAAAGTGAAATTATGCAGGCCACGACAAACTCGGGTCCACGGCAAACAAGAGACTGATTGGGCATTAGGATGGGTGTTAGTTTGCATGAAGGGTAACCGGGGCTTTTGGGACTAGGTGGGAGGGTGTTGTGATTGTTTAGATGGTTCGGTTGAGGGAGGCTGTTATCCATGGACTTGGAGATAGAATCATTGAGGTCCAATAATCTTGGTCGGTTGTCGGGGCTTGCTGAGAGGAGCGCGGGCTGACCACTGAGGTTTGCGATGTCGGTATTGCGACTATCATCTCTGAATTGCATCTCTACCACGTGGTAGCCCCCAGGGCCAGCGGGCAGGAGGAGGGATGAATGGCCACTGGAATCAACTCGGTCGGAATCGATATTGCCCTGTCCCGTAGAATCCTCATGACTTCATGATGTCCGTTGGAGAGAGCTAACGACAGAGGGGTTTGGTTCTGGTTATCTGGAATGGCAGTGCGGACATCGTTCCGCTCCAAAAGAATCTTACTACCCTCACATGCCCGTTCTTAGCCACCACCGTGAGTGGTGTCTGGTAATATTTGGTGGTTGCCTGGTTGGGACTGAGGTCGTCTCATTCCAATAGCATCTTTACTACCCCGTCATCTTGTTGCATGGCCACTCAAAAGAGTGACGCGAAGTGATATTTGACGCTTCTCTAGTTGGGATTGACGCCCCCGCCTTCCAAAAGCATTTTTACTACCCCCTCATTCCCTCTCTTAGCCGCCCACGAGAGTGGTGTCTAGCTAGATTTGATGTCTGCTTGGTTGATATTGCCGTCTTCTCGTTCTAAAAGCATCTTTAAATTTCTATTACATCATACTCATAACTAGCCACCAAGAAGAGTGATGTCTGACCATTCTTGATGTCTACCTGGTTGGTATTGACGTCTTCTCGTTCCAAAAGCACCCTCACTACCCCCTCATGTCCTTGCAGGGCCGCCCACGAGAGTGGTGTCATGCCATAAAAGCTGTCTGCCTGGTTGGGATTGATGTCCTCTCGTTCTAAAAGTATCTTTACTATTCCGTCGTGCCCATTATCGGCCGCCCACGAGAGTGGTGTCCGGCCATACTTGGTGTCTGTTTGGTTGGGATTGACGTCCTCTCGTTCCAAAAGGACCCTTACTACCCTCTGATGTCCTTTTCCAGCCGCCCACGAGAGTGGTGTCCGGCCATATTTGATGTCTGCCTGGTTGAGATTGACGTCCTCCCGTTCCGAAAGCATCTCTTCTACCCCCTCATGTCCATTTTCAGCCGCCCACGGGAGTGGTGTCCGGCCATATTCGATTTCTGCCTGGTTGGGATTGACGTCCTCTCGTTCCAAAAGCATCTTTACTATTCCATCATATCCATTTTTAGCCGCCCACGAGAGTGGTGTCCGGAAATATTTGGCGTCTGCTTGGTTGGGATCAACGTCCTCTCGTTCCAAAAGCATCTTTACTACCCCTGAGTGCCCTTTCTCAGCCGCCAACGAGAGTGGCGTCCGGCGATATTTAGTCCCTGCCTGGTTGGGATCAGTGTCCTCCAGTTCCAAAAGCATCTTTACTATTCCCTCATGTCCATTCTCAGCCGCCAACGAGATTGGTGTCTGGCCATATCGGGTGTCTTTCTGGTTAGGATCGACTCCCCCTCGTTCCAAAAGCATCTTTACTACCCCCGAGTGCCCCCTCTTAGCCGCCCAAGAGAGTGGTGTCCGGTCATATTTGGTGCCTGCTTGGTTGGGATTGATGCCCTCTCGTTCCAAAAGAATCTTTGCTATTCCCTCATGCCCTTTCTCAGCCGCCCACGAAATTGGTGTCCGGCCATATCGGATGTCTGCCTGATTAGGATCGACGTCCTCTCGTTGCAAAAGGATCTTTACTATCCCCTCATGTCCTTTCTGAGCCGCCCACAAGAGTGGTGTCCGGCTATATTTGGAGTCTGCCTGGTTGGGTGTGACGTCCTCTCGTTCCAAAAGCATCTTTACTGTCCCAGAGTGCCCGTTCTCAGCCGCCCACGAGAGTGGCGTTTGGCAATATTTAGTATCTGCCTGGTTGGGTTTGACGTCCTCTCGCTTCAACAGACTCTGAACGACCTCCTCCTGCCCTCCTCTCGATGCCCACGTGAGAGCCGTCATTCCCGTACAATCATCTGCATTAACGTCCCATTCCTTCATATCCAATACAGTAGAAATTAACCCAGCAATCCCGAGAAATGCTACTCCGTGGAGTCCTGTAAATCCGATAGGTCCTCGCGCGCCGCCAAAGTACGGCTTGTTGCCTCCATCCTGACTATGGCGCAGTAACAGTAGCTGAGCAGATATATGCTCATCGAATCTATCGAGAAGCCTCACTGCAAGTATTTTGATATTTTCCGTCATCCCCATTCTTGTATGCCGTCCCCAGTAAATAGAGGCATATTCTAGAAAGGGCGTTGTTGCGGGGGCCCAATAAAGACGTCGCGAGAGATTCCTGATGCAGCCAAAATTGAGGTATGTCAAACAAACCTCGGCAATTGTTGAGTGAGGACTATGGAAGAGAGTCGGATCACGAGAGAGATGCTCCTGAAGGGTAAAGTGTACCAGTCGAACTGTGGATGAAGCCGCCTCGACTATGACAAGACCCACACAAGACGCGAGGAGTATCCGTAATTCAGGAACATTTTCCGGATCCAGATCTGCAGATCCGATCTCCACTCCCAATGCATGACAGAGCTCCTGGGCTTGTAATGGTCGTTCCGAATATAACACCCACATCAGGACTTTCATCCCGAGTGCTGACTTATATCCCTTCTGAGCCTTCAATCGCGTTAGAGTTGCTGTGTAGGCATCGCTCAATCCATTTCCATGTGTCGTCTCGTTGAGTTTCTTTCTTCTCTGACGAATTGTCACCTCGCCTAGAATAGCGTCGATGTTGAGCGAAACAAGGAGGAATCTGCACAAAATTTTTGATAAGTATGCATCATTGATAGAATGGATATGCCAAATAGTCCTACGCACATATCAGATATCTTTTCCAAGATAACCCTCACAATATCCGCCCGTAAATCATTACTCATCGCCTCTGGCTCAGAATCCCTGTCTAACCTCATCTCTAGATAATTTCGGATATCATCTATGTTAGGGCTGATGGGTATCACAGCTACCGTGGTGAAATATCTTCGAACATCATCCCCCACATGAGGCCTCCCAGTAAAGAATATTCTCGTGCTAGGGGAATCCCGAACAATATTTCTCAGAGACTCGAGAAGCTCTGGCAGGCATTTCGGTAAGCACTCGTCCAAGGCATCAATACAAATGAACACCTGAGGCACCGAAGCAATAGCAATCCTCAACATTCGCATCAGATCCGCGAGTCGAAGCCCTCTACCGCCAAACTCCGCTTTCCCTTCTTGAAAGGCCTCGCGTAGATAATTCGGGATGCTGCCCCTGCCCGCTAGTTGCTTCAGAATAGCACCTAGGATATTGGTGATGGTCTGCTCTTGCTGGGAAAGGAAGTCGCAGTACAGGCCTGCGACGGCGATATTTTCCTTCTTTGCCTGATCGCACAGGCTATCAATCACCAAGGAACTAGTATTTGCCGCTCAGTGGTATTCCCTTCTTTCAAAAGATCCTAGCTCTTACCTCAGATATGTCTTACCCACCCCTGGATTCCCTGAGCCAAACAAGACGGCCTTATCGGATCCACCCTCACTACCCCTCCACTCACGAAACTCGCGAGTCTCCAAAAACCAATCCCCTACACCGTCGAACCGGTCGTTGCGCACACTTTGATGTCGGTTATTTGGCTCGAGCGGAGAGAGCCAACGCATGATCCGTGCGTCCTCGTCGGAATTGTAGAAGTTGTTGTTGAAGCTACCCGTTATGTTACCGGAGTGGAGATTCCCATCGCCCATGTTCAAGTGGACTGATATTTGTGCCATGATATTGGCTCTCAAATTTTGGACAAACGTAGAAATATTAGAGCGAATTACACGGCATGGAAGGAGTTTATTAACTTTATTTAAGAAGAGCTGAAGAAAAGCGGGGAGATGAGGCTTGTTGTGCGACAATCTCTGCTTAATTATCTCTACGCTAAGAAAATACAAAGGCGGTGGAGGGTTCGAGAAATTCTAGTTACTAACACTAGGCTCCCAACTATGGATATCCACTCCTGCACAAGTTAGTGCACCGTAATCTACGATATATTACCTTACATCCCTTACCTTGTGGCCGAAATTCATGGCTGCGTAGCGTCGGTTCTCGGCTAACAGGGGATTTTTCCGGTGCCCATCACAACCTATTTTACTACCGGGGATCAAATCTACGCGGCCACTCTCGTTTCCATCA
>Ga0307507_10004812_pt1 | contig 23259 bp, 18 predicted proteins | sample 7_EM_MG_FD_207223 | JGI IMG/M metagenome (GOLD analysis project Ga0307507, IMG submission 207223) | Populus trichocarpa ectomycorrhiza microbial communities from riparian zone in the Pacific Northwest, United States - 7_EM | ecosystem: Host-associated > Plants > Roots > Unclassified | place...
GAGTGGTGAACATATTACTCGGACTGGGAGACATCAACCCCGCCATATCAGATGTGCTCGGCCGAACGCCACTCCAGTGGGCCAAGAAGAGAGGGCTTGGGGGAGCGGTGAAAGTATTCCTCAGATGGACGGCGCCAACCCCACAAACCGCATAGGCCCTGCCAAACACGGCTCTATCTTGCAATGGGCACGAGGGAATGGTGAAAATAGTACTCAAGCGGGGCGACATCAGCCCCCAAAAATACAGATGTGCTTGGCCAAACACTACTTCATTGCGCTACTGAGAGAGGGTTTGCAGGAGCGGTGAAAGTGCAGCTCGGACAGGGCGGCGGGGCCAGCCAGACAAATCCGGCCAAACAGCGCTCTGTTTTGCCGCTGGGAATAAGCGCGAGGGGATGGTGAAAATACTACAGGGACGAGACAAAGTTAACTCCGGCAAATCAGAAGCTCGGCGGAACACCAGTCAAGTGGGCAGCTGAGAGTGTTTGAGAGAGGGTGAATGCATTGCCCGGGGAGGCGGCGCTGTCCCCGACAAACCACATACGCCAGGCTAAATACCACTTCGCGCGGAACTTGGACCACCTCCTCTTTCTTGACTTAATGATGGTTCCCACTCCGTTCTCGGCCTCCCCCCACATAATCCGTGAGGATCAAGCCAATAGACTCATCAACGGTACCCTGGCTTATAGCTATAGAGGTGCGACGGAAAAAGTAAATAAGCACAAGCGATTTTACACCATGGATGGGCCAATTTCACAGACTTATTCCAGCACCAATACTTGAAATTAAAATAGGATAGCTACGTAGAGTGTTCATAAAAGGTGTACAGTACCGTGAAAACTCGTGAGATTCATTATCGAAGACCTCGATTGCGCCATTTCACCAAACCACAACAAACTTAGAAGAGTAGGTTAACAAAATAATGACTACCAGTTAATGGGATCCAACAAGCTCAGCCACTATTCCTTCTCGGAGTGCTTTGTCTCGGATTGCGAACGCCAAGGGCATGATTGCCTGCAGCGGACCTAACAACTTTTTACGGTAGGCTATTTGACTTCTATTGAAACTGTAGTTGGGTTTAGATTCTGAGGAGTAGTAGCAATCAGGAATAAACCTTCCCCCAAAACTACGCCAAGTGGGGAATAGAGTGGATGTTTATATAGAAATGATGTCCTTAAAGCTTTTAGTGGTTCTATTGAAGGTTTGTATTTTTGTGAATTTCCCCCAGTGTAATATCTTGGTGCGAAATCTGCTATTTTTGCTTTAAAATTGGTGATGGCCACCATCATAATTTTTTGGTGCGATCGAGCTCGATTTATGCTCGAGCATGGGCCAAATTTTCTGCTCTAGCATGATCGTGGCCATCACCATGTAAAATCGCTTGTGCCCACTCACCTTTTCAATCCCACTTATATCAACATCTTAGCCACCTTAACGCCTCCATAAGACAAAGTATTCTATGAATCAAGGGATATGACAATAGGGCTATTACCGAAGTACATAAGTGAGTTGCTATCAACATAGCACTGTGGATACTGAGCCGTGGTATGATAGTGTGTTTATTTATTTTGCAGATCGCTACTAAGAGGGGTTAGAGTTTGCTTACCGGTATCCCAGGATTATAATGCCGTTAGGCTGCTCGTATACCTGGATTGGTGGTAGCTCTCGGTTATAACGAATGAAAAGAGTGAAACTCACACTAAGGAGTCGCTCAACTTTCTTATAATGCCAGCTATCAACACAGAAGGCCTTGCTGTAGCAGAGCAAATTTTGAACCAATAAGCCATCACCTTATGAAAAATACAGAAAAACAAAAGTTCTTATGATATAGACCTAGAGTTGGGCCTATTGACGGTTCCATTGATCTCTACACTTGCTTGAAACTTTTACGGCCCTATATTGCTTACCCTCATTCCAGCAGTGCCATGAATTCCTGCACCTTGATGATTTCCTTATGTTTGCTTCTCTACAATGTGCCTCCCTTTCTTCCCCTTCTCCCTCTTCTTCTTTCCTTTCTGAATAACAACCTCTTCTTCTTTGGGGCCTAGCGACCGTGCATAAACCTGAGATCTTATTCACTTGGCCCAAAAGAATTCGTAGCAACAATAAATCATTTGATTATCGCTTGCTCTCTTGTTTATATTCACCTACTACAACCCTCTCAAAATTACGCCACACCCCGATCCTTCGTGTTTGCTTCATTCCGAGTATAACAGGTTAAAGTGGTAGCTTCTCATGTGAGGGACAAGCTTGCAGTGTTGCAGCTAGCAGATCGCACAGGAATTCGGGGAGTAGTCGTATGACACTCATTTAAAGAGCACCCATGAGATACTGTTCACTGCTGGTTTTTTTATTGTTTTGATTACTTCGATATTGTATTGGGCTAAATTGCATACCCACCTTGCATTTACAATTTTTGTATTTAAATTGCTTTTTGAATTTGTTTGAATATTTCCACACTGGCCCCAACAATGTTGGTTTCCGTGAGGCGGGGATTCCCGTCATACTCAAAAAAGTAAAAGGGAAGCAAAACTAGAATTGAAGCTCAACTAGTATACATCCATGTTAAAGTACGGGCGCAAAAAGATTCGTCCGATGCCCTTTTTACACCAAAAATGGACACTTTTAAACAAACAATTCTCAACACTGCTTGTATAAAAACACTTGAAATCTTTCCATCGGCTAGGGAATGACTATATATTTAAACCTCCACAAGTAGAAGTGTAAGGAATCAAAGCTGTCTTCAGTGTTCATGATTGCGTCAACTAGTGTGAAAGTGACTTAAATTTTTATATGGGGCTCCATACAAAAGAGGACATAGCAACCGCTGCAAGAGACTTAAACGACCTTTTCTCGATCACTTGGTAATATTTAAGGATTCTATAACCTCCTTCATGTTATCTACGGGTTTGCTAATTCAAGGATAAATTTTCGCTGATTCTCATAGACATTGTGCAATGAGATAAGGGGGTGAAGATGGGCACTTTTGGTGTAAAAAGGGCATCGGACGAATCTTTTTGCCCTGGTACTGTATTTGTGTCTCGTGTGAGGGAATTAGAATAACAGCGGCCAAATTTGAAAGTCACTGTCTCTTGTAGTATGTGCGTGTTTGCTGCGATATCTCTTTTTTTAAACAAAAGATTTGAAGAACAGAACTCTAGCCAATGACAGTGAATATTCTCCTGCACCTGAAGAATTTGTGGGTTCCATTTTAGGTTCAAAGAAAACCGAAGGACATGTATAAAATATCCTATCTCCAAGAGAGTTGAGCGAAGAACACATAGAACCGAGAAACCACTCACAACCGCGAACAATTATGATAGCCGTTCACGTGCTGTAGAGCCTTCATTTAAGCGGGAAGTCACGTTTGGATGCTATCATACCATATTATAAAATGTCACCAGCCCTGACCCACAGGCTCTATGTTTCCCCCATTGAAAGAAATGGTTAGTACTTTGAGTTTATCAGCGGCTAGTAAGTCACCAGCTTTGCCCACGGGCATTTGTATAATACCACAAGAAGTTTCTCATGGAAAATCACTCGATTTAAATCTTCAACCTTAGAGACGGTAACAGATTAGCGTTCTGACGAGATAATTCTATTAAAAAGCTTCTCCGCGGCCCACTGTGGCGCTGAGAGTAGTCTAGGGGTGAAACTCCTGTGGATATTAGACCCCTAGCAGCTCTAGCACTTCTCATGACGGCAAAGACAATGCAACCTGAAATTCCTCTTCTTTAACTTTCTCTCTCCAGATAATTATCACCGTTTACTTGTTTTTCCCCTGATACCGGTTGACACTCATCGAGAATCACTCCATTGTAAAGAATATTTTCTTTGCGCCCCTCTTCTCTTATCGCTCTCTTGTCAGTAGTCTCCCTTGTCACGGATTACGAATCGAAGAGGGGTAATGGGTATACCTGGTTTGTATACTGTACTGTACATGAGTGCCCTCCTGCAAGGCCAGAAATACTCGGAGAATAGAGCGGAGTGTCGATCTGTATGCTATGGGCCCAAGACGCCGGAACGCGGCAGCTGTCTTAGTATCTCCGGCAAGATTCCCGCCAGCAAGGGAATTACTTGCACTTTCTGGTTGCACTGGTGGCAAGAACGTGGAGTCCGGAAGGGAGAAAGATTGTTGTATCGTTTATATAAAGCCTTTCCTTCCCCGGAGATAAAAAACAAACAAGCGGGATGTCAATCTGGAAGACCTCATAGGCGTTACCTCCTTGTCTTCATCCCTTCTTTCCCTTTTCCACCAACTTGCTTTTCCTCGATCGGGACTTTATGACAACAATGCCACTGCCGCACTTCTTGTCATGGCCGCCCTCCTACTCGGTGCTAATTTTAGGAGTATATGGGAGGAAAGCTTATCCGCTTTGGAATGTGGGCTTGGCACCGATGGGTCACTGGGATCCTTTCGACGTAAAGCGCGGGGACAAAAAAGCAGAACAGATTGCCGGCTTATACGGGATGAAGTTGGCGGAAGTAATTTTGGTGCCCGTGGAGTTGAGCACAGCGGGGAGGGCGGGGAGAATAAAGTTAGCCACCGCTTTCCTAACGTCTTATAGCCACCTCATAGCCCAATTTTCCAAAGCGAGAGACGAGTGTATTAAGAAAGTAAATGACCGAAGAAAAGAAATTGCTAAGAAAAGACCCATGATAGACAATGCTGAAAGGAAATACAGGAACCCTATCCTATGATACATTGTTCTCGGTTATGATGTTCCACTGCGGGAGGCTTTGGGGACTGATGCCGCTGCCCTTGCCGGGGGGATTGTTGCCACCGCGATATCCCAGTTTGAGGCAGGTGTGTGGACAGCAATGAGAACTAGCCTGCCGTGCGGTGGTAACATCCTCCCACCCTTCGGAGGCAGGCTGATGGGGATGGTTACTGGGCCTGAGCCTGTGGCTGGGGCTGCTGGAACCTTGCTGATAGTGCAATCCGCAGCTTGCGTGGGTATTCGATGTACGACTTGTATGCATCAGATTTCCACCGGCTGAGGATCTGAATTTCGGCTTCAGACATCTCGGCCTGGGCAGCTGAGGTTGCGGCCCCTCTACGAAAGGAGTGTCCGTTCCATGTCCCTGGGCTAAGGCCAGCTATACGGGCTAGGTGTTGGAGTTTTGATACGACATATTCGCATGAGAAAGGTCTTTGGTTGCTAGTGTGTTGGCCGACGCAAAAAGGTGGGGCTGTAGCGGGTCTGTGGGTATCCCTTTCCTGGAACCGTTTCATGGCCTCTACTGGGCACCCCTCATCCAGGGTTGCTGCTATGGTAAGCTTAATCCCTTTCCGGAAGGGGTCTGTCTTAGAAGCCGGCAGGGTTGATTCCATGTAAGTACTATTGTCGGATATTTTTATACTAGCTTTGGTGATAAACCACTTGTAGAAGAGAGTGCCAAGGTGTGTATCTGCTTCACGGTAAGTAAATTCCCCCACTCTGAGGAAACCAGCAAAGGCAAGAGTAAACGCAGCCTGAAGTGTAATGCAGTCATAATCTCGTGATGTGAGGTGAGAGAGGATGCGGTGGAGCTTGGGGCGGGTAAGCGGGGTTCTTGTCTGGCGTTCAGGTTCGTAGTGATCCCACTTAATCCCTGGATAGTCCTTTCCAGTCGTGTATCTGAGAAAGCTGAGCAGTCAATTCCCAAATCGAGTTGATATGATTTGATGCCTGTGAGATAGAGTTTTAAAGTTTTCACTTTAACTGTTCCGGCTAAGGAGCATAACCACTCTATTAACCAGGTGGTCTCAGCCGGGAAGCATCCCACCTTTGAGTGCCGGTAGTTGGCGAGTGAACAAAATACTGAGAACCGGGATCGCGGTGTGTCATAGTTCCGTCGCGTTGAGGGGGTCAATCTCCGCCAAAGGTAGTAGGCTGCTAATCTAGAGAGCCCCGATTGCTGTATCTCCGTAACCCATGATTGGGAAGGCGGCAGACTTCGGGTAACAACTGTGGTGCTAGGTTAGTCACTCTGTCATGGTCGAAGCGCGAGAGCACATCAGCAAGAGCATTTTCGTTAGTGGAAATCCATATCGGCTCGAGCTCCAAGTCATATTCGGTGGCAAGCAGCAGGCACCATCTGAGTACTGTCATTGATGCGCCACGTATTGTTCCGTTTACTAACCCGTGGGATACTGCGCGATTGTCGGTATGCATAACCAGCCTCTTTCCCTCCCAAGACTTCCCCATGTAGAGCAAGATCTGTTCCACAGCTCGCTTTTCTTCTGTATTGATATGCTCTCTTGCGTGAACCCTCGGGCTCGGGAGGGCTATGGACAACACCGAGTCTGGTTGTGGGTAGGGTGGTGCTGGGCAAGTGTTGTATTCGCCTAGTCCCTTTGTGCTTGCGGCATCAGACCAAGGACGGATTATTTTGCGTTTCCGGAGGGCTATCGACCGCTGTGGGCTATGAGCTAGTGCCTCGGCCCACCAAGCAAGGTCCTTCCGTGCCTCACTGGAGATATGACATCTGTGTTGTCCGCTGCCTGGTGGGAAATATAGCTGCATATTATAAAGTCGCCGGAGGAAGGTACGGCCTAGTGGCACTACGGTTGAAGCAAAGGTAAGGTAACCTGTAATCCATTGAAGCTCTAGAAGGGAAACTGATGCCTTTTCCCTGGTGCTCTGTACAATAGTTTGAGCTTTGAGTAACGTTTTGTTTGGGAGTCGAATCGCCCTCTGTCGGGTATCTAGCTCGATGTCTGCGAAACTAACTTTGGTGCCCTCTTCGTTCTTTGACTCTTTGATCCTTAAGCCAACTTCCTCGCAGAGTCTGGCGAACACAGTAGTATATTTGATTGGTTCCGAGTGTGGTGGTAGGACAATTAAGAAATTGTCTAGGTAGTGTATGATTCTTGCCGGAAGCCCTAGAATTCGAAGTTCCTTCCCTAAGATCCAATGGAAAACTTCGGAGAAAAGGGTAAAAAGGTATGGTGCGGTTCTGCGCCCGAAGGGTAAAAAGCGCTCAGCATAGTATTTGCCCTGCCACTGGAATCCTAGAAGGGGGAAATCTAACGGGGAAACAGGGATATGGCGGAAAGCGGACTCGAAGTCTCACTTGACGAGTAGGCAGCCTACACCCATAGTTTGGATGGCCTGGATTGCATCGTGCACGCTGCTATAGGCAATGGTCCCAAATTCTTCCAGTATTCCCCCATTGATTGAGCCGGTTGTCTTTGTGGGATAAGAGAGGGGGTCGATCCTCCTCTTGCCGCCATCTGACTTGTCGATTAGGCCTAGAGGGGATGCAGTATAGTGGGTCGGTAGAGACTGTGTATTTGGGTATACAAGCAGGCGGTCTAGATTGAGCTCTTGGGTGATATCGGCCGTTACCTGATTGGTATCTGCCTGGGTAGTGCACAGATTGGGGTGGATAGTTGGTCCCCTCCGAACTCCTTCGAATCCGATTCGTTCTCCATACCTGCAGATTCCCATAATGGCCTGGGTGACCCGCTTGTCTGGGAAGTTGGCTGTAAGTTTCTCCCAACCGGCAGGCTTTAGCCGGCCGGCCGGTATTGGGAATGAATACAGTGTGAATAATTGATAGTGGATACTAGTGTTTGGGTGGGCAATTGCTTGGCTAACGTGGACCGGTGAGGGGGTATTATCAGCGCTTTGGGGAGTAGAAACTTGATGGGTCGGGGCAGTGGCAGCATTTGTAGCTGTGGGAAGGACAAGCTTAGCTATTGGGTTGTGTATATAGGTGAAGGAAAAAGGGGGTGGAGGGGAGGGAGCCGGTTCCCGGGAGTGTGATGCGCAAAGAGAGAGCGTGGAGGGAATGCGGGCTAAGGATGCATTAAGACTGGGGGGCTATCTGCCATGGGGGTAGAGAGGACTAATGTCCCAAGTGCGCATTGCGTTGTGTGTGCGATAGACTGTTGTTTCCCAGTGTGCATTGCGACGCACGGTGGCTGCTGCCACATGTTATACCGGAGTGTTGATAGTGGCACTGGGCCAGCTTGCATTCTCGGAAGTTCCAATTGCGGCAGGACTGGGCTGTGGGAGGTTGAGGCACGGTGCTAGGCATTGCGGTGATGGATGGGATAGTGCTTGGCAGGGTGTAATTGCTTTTCCGCTCACCGGGGGGTAAGGTGGAGTGCTGGTTAGCCGGGTTTGTCCTTGTATTGCTTTCAGTGATTGGGGCCAGGATGCCCGAAGTGCAGGGCGGGCAAAGCATTTTGCCGCGATCAATTGACTATCTAGCTGGCGCCACTCGGTTGGCTGGAATATGTTCTTTCCGCTGGCCACCCGCTTCCGGTGGAATTGAAAATGATAGGCCTTAACCCCCTCTCTGGTATACTTCTTTAGCAAATCATCGAGATTTATCGTGTATATGCATAGGGCGGTAGCAAGCTCCCCTTGCATTCCATAAGGCCCGAGTTTGATCAGGATTCCGCAGTAGGCAGCCCAGGCTTTAAAGAAACTACTCACCCGATATTCGCTTTCTTTTCCATCCCGCTCGGGCTGTTCGAACTCAACTCCCCCAATATCAATTGTTCGGTCGGCTCCTGCGCGCTCTTTCTCGCTAGCTAACAAACGGTAGATGTTTGTTGCCTTGAAACGGTTCTCAATGATCCGTACTAATGTACTACGTTCCACCCCTGCAAAGAGGGTTTCCACGCTGTCTACCACGCTGCTTGCGCTCTCGCCTTCTTCTATAATAAGAGGTTGGATCGGATATGACGTACCAGGGGCTCTTAACTCGGGTAAGGGCTGCTCCCTTTGGTTTGCTACTCTCAATTCCGCAAGCTGACTCTAACTCCCCTATTCGTATGAGGGTGGGGTTTCCAAAAGATGCGTGAGTGCCAGGAGGGCGGTAGTGTAAGGCTGATTGGGTATCTGACGGGGGATGGTGAAGCCCTGGCGGGTTTGCTGGGATTGTGCCAGGTTGGGGAGTGGGTTGGGTACGTAGTTGGAGAACAACACGGTCGACAATGTCTTGTTCATGGGAACGAAGTAGTTCTCTCATGGTCGTCAGGTTGATTGAGGCTTCGGATGGGGCTATGGGGGAGCTTGAGATCCTGGATTCGTTATGTGACCTCGCGGGTTCTGAGTTTGGTCTGGTATTACCCCTGGAGTCAGGGCGTCTGCTCAGGGTTCTGGTGTTACTTGGCGGATAGTGGCTGTATTCGGGAATGCTGGGGTCAATTTCGGCACTATTGCTTGCGGAGTCGTTCGCTACGCTGCTCCCTCTGGGTATTGGAGCAGTGTCTGTGGGCTTGCCGTACCGGCTTGGTGGCTGCCGGCTACGCGTGCTTTTCTGTATTCTATTTGCGGTGGCTCGTGTGTTTGTTCGAGTAGAGCTTCCTCCACGCGTCGAGGATCGTCTTGGGGCCATGATGCACTGGCTGGAATGTGAAGCTGTGAGTGGGCTAGCTGGTAGGCAGGGTGGGATTGGGTATTCAGTCTTCTTCTGGAATGGATTTGGTGGCAAGTAACGAAAAACGCGAAGTGTGGAAAGCAATGAAACAAGAAAGCCTGATGATCTCCTAGTCTCGGGGGCGTAGGGGGGTATAAGTATAGCAGGGTTCACGGACCCCGCGTCTCTGAGATAGGACCCCACGCTGGCCGGGCAACCAGATATACCATTTTCCGATTTTCCCCCGAACCGTGGCTCCTGTGTCCTTAGAGCTGCCCCTTGCGCTTTGCCCAATTGGCAATGGGTTACTTGAACCCGCCATTAAATCACTTGTATCATGGATTGCAAACCCATACAGTGGGAGCTACCGTATTTGGCATTACCAAGGCCCATAATGTTGTTGGGAAAAACGTCCAAAAAACTAGAACTCGCCCCCATAGCGGGATTTTGTGTCGCGTCCAACGAGACATATTACAGGTATTTCTCTTAATTCCATGCATTCTTATATGATCGCAGGAATGATCCACGCAAAATTAGATACAGCAATTAAAACAAATTCAAGTGGAAAAGTAGGAAAACAGTGTTGCACCTTTAAATAACAAAGGGCGTCTTATCTATCACAAGAAACAATCATCTAAAACTCCACAAATGCTGTTTATATCTAGTAAATCTAGTACAGTTAGTTTCGCTATCGTAAATGGCAGGTCAAGAGAAACTTACCACTGGTAATTTGAGATGGCCGAATCCCAGAAACCGAGAAGCTGATTACCAGAGGCCGCAATATCGCTTGCGCAGGTACCTGAAACTTTCGAACTAAGGTTGGTGAATATAGCTGCAGTCTTGGCTCTCATATTGCTCATTTGACCCCTGATCGCAGCCGTGCCCAAGCCACATGCCATAAAATCACGTTTCTGTAACCAATTAATCTGTGTTCACAAATTTCAAACAGTTGAAGGGGGGATAAACCTTGGTAGCAGTCAGGTGGAGCCCAGCCTCATGAACTGAAGCAAGTTCGAGATTGCGGCCTTAATCTGATTACACCCCTGGGTAGAAAAAGATCCAGAATTGGCTGCGATATCGGTGGCTACCTGCTGGATCTTGTTCTCAACCTGAAGGGTTTGGCTGAGAAGCCCACTAAGGACCGAACAGCCGGAACTGGTGAAAGCGCCAGTTTGCGTTGTCAAGGCTCCCATAGCGCTTCCCTCTGCATTAAGAGAGTTGAGTCAATTGACTACGGTAGTGGTATCGCGGGTTACAATGGCGGAGGCAAATACGATGGCGAGGAGAGCGCAGAAAGGGAGGATAATATTCTGGGGGCGGAACATTTTGAAATTGGATTGGGGGAGAGGGAAAATTGGGGGGAAAGAGTAGATATGTGTTTGTCAATGTTGTTTAATGTCTCTGGAAGAGGTTGTATCGAAGTGGAGTGAAAAGGTGTGGGTGAGGAGGAAATAAATGAGCAGGAAGGGGAGATGGTAGAACTTTATACCAGTGCCTGTTGGCTAAATTCCTAGGTGAGAAAATTGGAGAAAACCTGTAACATCGTGACCTCGTCCAAATGATTGTGAATTCGTTGGGAACGTAGTAATTGTGGAGGATCAAAATGGTTAAGCCCACTGAGTCCACTCCATCAACGACTCACCCATACTGAGGGCATAGCTGTCTCTCCCATGCTTTCCGTATATTTCCTCACAGTCTTTAATCTAGCCCATATATTTCCACTTAATCAAAAGCGAACCCTGCCTCTTGATCAGTTACTTAAATGGATGTCAAAAGGCTGCTAAGCTCCCTGCAGAAGACCATAAATCTCGCAATGAAAGGGCCCCGGTTCGGTTACTTGATGATTATGCTCACTTCCAAAAGCTATCTCGGAGATAGAATATTCCAGTCAGTACTGAAAGGACGATTACCCCCGCTCCCACCTTAATTCGAACAAAGTACATATGGCCACACACGTGGACCAGATCTTCCAAAATGCTCTAAGAAGCAAGAGCTCGACTCCTTTAATCTCAAAGATACACGGAAGATGGGAGAAGTTTAGATATCAGATTAGGGTGTTTGTGACCTATTGGCATGGTTTTGTAAGGGTCGACAAAGAATCGCACAAGTCAAAAAAATAAATAAATAAATAAATAAAAACAAAGCAATTCCCCCGTACGTCGTATTCCCGTTCGCCAGCCCCCTCACATAGCAGGATGCTGACGACCGACCTCCCTGTCAATCTCGGGTGATTTCTTTTGTCTTGTCGTCATCTCGGCTTTTTTATATACTCAAGAGGCAGGTGGAGGGAAAAAGGTTCAAGTGAAACTAGTTCACCCACAGTCACTCCCCCCGGCAGGCGTAGCACGACCCGCGAATGTGGGTATCGGCGCAGAAAACTTAATTTTCCCCTCAGTGCTTTCACCAAATGTGTGAGCGTTCCTGTTTCACTGCAATACCTAAGATTTGTCCCCAGGCTACGCCCTTGTTGATGTAAATTATCCCCTATGAGGCTTGTCTAGGCCAAATTATATCTGAAACCAGGATCCTTGTATGTTTAGAAACAGCGTGGTAACCCAGTCAGTGTTTCCTCACGCTGATTGAACCCAGCCTACATCCGACGAGGTTGCCCATTAGACTAGCCTGCTTTGTCCAGGTCGTAGCCTATCAGGGACCTGGCACGCTGAAAATACTTACCCCACTCTATTGTATTATATCGCATAATACTCTTTGTAAACTTGCCGGACACCAAGTAGTAACGAGTGAGATTCTATGACCGACTCCGGCCCACTGACCGGCCAATACCACACCGTCATAATATTATTGCGTCAGCCCTCCACTGTTTTACATTTTTTGGGTCTCAAATGAGAACTAACTTTTGGTGTGATTTCTCTGCCCGGTTCCCATGTGAGAATTTCAAAGATCTAGCACATTTCTCTTGTATGTGAGTACATACTAATAGAGTAATAGCTTACGTTACGGTGAGAACCCGAATAACGGAACCCTGTCCCCGGGAGTTAGCATGACCGTCTCCCGTAAAGTCTGGCACTTTTTTGGTTTTTTCGCCTTGGCTTGGGGCCGGGGGGGACAGTTTCCGCAATGCTTTCGCCCACCTTCCCGAGAGAGGAAATTTTTTGACGTCTTAGCGAGAGTTTCAATTATTCAAGTTCTTACACTCCCATGGACACGGCTGTAATTTTTTTTAATTCTCTAATCAACAACTCTTGTTTTACCCCCTCCGGGAGCTCTACTATCCTTGCCGCCTCTGAAACCAGCTTTTCTCTCACCTCCGTATTTTCCCAAAAATTTGGACATCGTGTCATACTTTTTAGCATAGACTGGCAATTCTAAAGAGGTGGGTTATCAGAGCTCAACGTATGAAAAACCTCCTAGACCCACGATTTCCTACATTCACCGTACCTTAGAGTGAGATCCACTTCGTCACCACACTTGCCAGGTTTTGAAAACAGAATCAGAGTACAGGGCACCTGCAAGAGGGCCTCACAATTCGTGTGAAAAAAATAAAAGAGGATCAAATATCTTGGAACCCAAGAAGTCTTTTAGGTGAGTATTAGCCTCTAACAGGCTAGAAATAAACCTGAACGCACGCCAACCACCGGCACGGTACAACGCAGTGGAATATCAGGATTGGAAAACAATTACAAGATGAATAAGGGTGGCTTACTCTTTATATTTTGTGAAAAGGCAATTATTTTCTGAGAAAATTTCAAATACAGGCCCCAGCTACTAAAAAGTTGGCCGATTTCTTGGCAAATTATCTACCGTACACTTTAAACTAGCAAAACCCTACTCTAGACTTCGACCGTTGGCATTTGCTCCGGTAAGTAGTTTTTTATTCACTGTAGTGTTTTTACTTATTGAGGTGTTTCGCATGTGAATTCCCCTTCCTTCCTTCCTTCCTTCCTCCCTTCCTTTGTTGCGCCCCGCCCGCCTCCCCCGTGTTGCCGTATTTTTAGCAGCTGGTGAGAGTCTACTATAGCAGGAGGTAAGAAAGAGAGCTTAATGTCCAGCCGCGGGCACAGGGCAGCAACCTTATAAGATTATCCCGACATACTTTTAGGCCCGCTCAAGAACAGTATGATACGAGAAAAAAGAGCGCAAGAAACAAAAAATGTGACAATGACATTGTGCAGCCCTGGTTATGGTAGGAGTGGACTCTGTTAGATAAGCAAATGTTTGTCATCAATCTTAGACTTGGCATCACAGCATCTGGTTCAGTTATCCGATGATCAACTAGCACTTCTTGGCACTAGAGTGGCGTAAACTATTGTGCGGGTATGATACTGCCTGAGGTGTTGTGGGACACGAAGCAATGTGCGAAGTCCGCATAAACTGTTGCTTCGTCAGAGTCTTTGACATTTGTTGGTGGATTTACTGTGCAAAAAGGGGCTCTGAGGCTTTTAAGTGAAGCAACAAAACAAGAACTCGAATGATCCTAGGGAGCGGGTATTGTTTGACGCTCGTTTCTTTTATATTTTCCACCCAGCTTCCAGAACCATTGTTATCTATATAAACCTTCGTGCCAATACCCATAAAAGAATACTCATTCCCGAAAGACATTCGAGAGTCCATAGTTAAGATTGCCAAAAGTTTGATTCTTCAAAAGGGGGTTTTTTTTTTACCTCGCTAAAAAAAAGCTGCAGCGTAAACCGGGTATCACTCCCTCCCCGGCTATTTTCAGTTAGTTGCGACTGGCAAAAGTTACCAGTAGGATCGGGCATCCCCTCCTGCAGAGCTTGCTATTTCTTCTTTATCCACGTGATGATAGCTCCTTCACCGTTCTTGACCACCCCCCACCACGTGACACATAGGGATCAGGTCTGCCAATGCGCCAATGATACTCGTCTCCGTGCCAAAAATGGGTACCGGTTCTGGAATAGCCAGTAGTGTTCATGTTGTTTGAAAGAGTATGGTGAACAATCCCAGCAGCCGGTGAAGGTCACACATTACAACAAAATTAGATGTATGAAATCAAGACACATAATTGCTTGTCCAAACCTGTGGAGGGGATAATAGGTTCAACGGTTAATGGTGGGATCGAGCGCATTGTTTAGAAGAACTTAACCCCACCAATTCACTCTCACTGCTAGTCCTGGGTTGTGGCCGTATGTCTAGATTGGTGGTATCCTGCGCATGGCTCAGAAGACGCTATTCCAAAATTGGAGCTCATTCTTGGCGCGGAGCCACTAGTGCCCTCGCTTACGGCGATCTCAACTTCTCAGCCACTCTAACGCCTCCTAGGGACAAAGTGTTCTGTGGATCATCCAAATGTTCTGGAAACGGGTTCACATCCCCTTCCGCTGCATGTTTATCCTTCACACTCACTGGCCCCAAAAAGTAGTCCTCACACCTGCTCTCGTCACTTCTATTTGTAACGCACCTACTTGCGCCCCCCTAGCTCTGTTCAGAAGCTGGGGCTCAGCTAGCGCTGTGGGACAAGCCCTCGGATACCCCCCTCTCTCTCGGACGACTAAACTTGAACAGGAAAGTTTCCTGCGGTAAGTTGGACGGAGTGCCGCAACTGAAGAGGTGGATCTGCCTGGGTGGGGTATCCGATGGCTTGCGAAGTCATCTACCATACTGTTCGGTTCGGAGCTGGCTTTTCATTGTTTTGATGATCTTGATTTTACAGGGCAATGGCTGAACGGCGGACGACGACGAAACGGCGAAGCAAAATGGCCGCACGGCAGCTATGAAACGAAACGCCAAGATTAACGCGACACAAAAGACAGATCGCCAACACAACTCAATGGGGAACTTCATTTCTATTCAACTGCCCTCTCACGCTCACTAACGCTCGCGACTCACGACAACTAACTAAACTAACTAGCGGTGAAGGCAGGAGTATAAATAAAAACAACGAAGCCTTCCAGGCTTGTCCTCCCATCCTTCTATCGATCGCGACACAGATCCATTACCTTCCGCGCATGTCCCCCTTTCCCTTCCGCAAACTCCTATGCTAACAAAGGAAATACAAATGTCATAGAACCTCCGCTCGCCATAGCCTCGCGCGTCCGACTCTTTCCCATATCCCTCCGGCGCTGCATCGATCCTAGGCGCATATCCGAACAATTTGTCCGGACGGTAAACAAGCTATCGCGCGAGCATGCCATGCAAGATTAAAGAGTTTAACACACTCTGCCGTATTGCTTCCGGGCTTCCGCTTTCCTCCTAGTGGCCGTATCGATCCAGAGCGCATATCCGAAGCCATTCTTTGATCGATAAAGGGATAAGCTACGCGCGCGAAGGGCCGAGCACGCCGAGCAGCATCATAACTTCCAACATTTGATGCGGCATGGGGCTATTTAGGCGTAAATATTATCACGCACGTACAATGAAATCTCAAGTTTAGCTATTTAAAACACCCGGTCTGATCACAATAAAAACTGAGCTGGACCCTTTGCCCTGACCTAAATTCCTAGCTTTGCTTGACCGAGCACACTGCCGTAAAAACCCTTTGAATCCACCATGGCCCATTGGCCCCGAATCCCCCAATAAGAAAGAAACACCCCAAGGAGCAATATTGTTATCTAGACAGTAATGCATGTATTCGAGTACTACCGTATTCTATTCCTTGCCTATCCTTCCGCATAAACGAGATAGAATCACGAGCAAAGCTCATCCATCCTGCAGATTCTAATAATATATGGAAATTGCGCCCCGGCCATTTTCACCATTGCCGTTCCATTACCGACTCCTGGGGAGCGAGAAGCGAGATTGAGAGGAACCAGAACTAAAGGGATCATCGGAGACTCCTCTTCCTACGCTGCACGAGTGATTATCTATGAAGACCCCTGGAGTGGCGCGAGAAGCTGACTCCATTAACTATCCGGGGTTGAGCCTGGAGTAAAGTGCGAGCTAGGGTAGAGACCTCACAAGTCAGATAACGATACCTTTGGTAATTTTGTCAGAGAACGCATCGCGTTGCGGAAGTGTTTCCTGGATAAGAAGAACAACTCAGTTGAGATAGACATGTTCCACCCTTGAATTATTTCTCGAAGGGTGGAGGGATGTGTAAGGCTATGCGTTGTCTCCTCTGCCTTTCTCTGGTTTTGAGGTGTTGTCCTTTCTATTACTACTGTTACTACCGGCACTACTTCCCCTGCAAGTCCTATCTTGGACGGGGGAAGAAAAAATAATAATTCTATGATACTACGGTTACTAGCTCACCTCTGTCATCTGACAAGTAAGTAGCTCTCCGGGAACACAATCAAGAGGCCAGCGCGATAGCTTTCCATAATTAATGCTGAAGGAGAATTTGCAGAATATTAGTTTGTAACCTAGACAGATCAGATGTTGTAGGATATTATTTTGTGGCTAGGACGGGAATTGCAGGATACCGGTACAGTACTGGTTTGTGGGTAGAATCCAAGAGGATACTCGACTTTTTTATCTAGCGGTTGCTTCGACACGATACTGAGCTATGAATCAAGATGATGGGTCCCACCAACCCGAGCCGAGGATTGGATGTTTTCCGGAAGCCTGGTTGGTCGCCAGTTCGGCCGTTGTACCCCCGCTTCGTACTTAGCAGATATTTTTTTGTGCGGATTTTGCCCAATTTATTATACTGTCACACACCGTTTGGATATTTTTTTAGATGCTTATGATACCACTACCGTACTCTCCTCTTCAACCATACGGTCCACATGGTATGTTGACAACATTCACTGTGTAGGAGAAGTTTCGGCCATCACAACAGCGCTCCCCCACCAACCCCACTATCATAAAACCCAAAAAATAAGTTAAAAATGTAAATATATAGAAGAATATATAGAAATTAACATTCGATGGAGAGAATATTCTTTATGTGGCGTTGAAACGGCGGGGTGATAAGGGGGTTTTGTTGCTATTGATGGTTGGTGCGCGGTTGATTTTGCTAAGTAACTTAGGATTTGTTCATAGGTTACTTCTTTATTGATATAAACCGTCTCTGTATCTGACTTAGAAAACTCTAATCCGATACGAGACCAGACTGGTTGCACGCGGAGAAGCAGCTTTGGTAGACTATTTTTTGTTTGGTGCTATGCGATTGGGGTTTGCCTTGCCCACATCTTAGGCTTCATCGGATGATGGCATATATTTGGGGAGATATTGCGTTACTATTGGCAAATCTTGTATGTCTTTGGAAATGGCCACCGCAGGTACTTGTAAATGTAATGAGCTTTATCATGCGCCAGCAGTCTAAGACTCTAAACATCGCCGCTTGGGGGAAGTCTTTGTGCGACATATCTCCTATTAGTCACGCACCCTCACAAAATAGAAAAGATTGGATAATAATTGTGCCACAGCAAGCCACATCGCCCGTTTTTTTCAGCTCTCGTCACATAATTCTCATAAGCTCCCTGATACTCCTACAAATCGCTACATCGTTTCTACAAAATTTTGGATCGGATACCATGGCCCAAACTCATAATCTAACGGTCACCTTGCGCGACGGCAACTCCAACAGCGGCAACATAAGCGGCATTTTCAACAATATTTATATGTCCGACGACGATGAACGGGTTATGCGTTGGCTCTCTCCACTCGAGCCACGGAATAGACATCGAGCCGTGAGTACCGACCGATTCGATGGCGTCGGGGATTGGTTTTTGGAAACGAGCGAGTTCCGAGAGTGGAGAAGTGGTGAGGGTGGAGCCGATAAGGCTGTCTTGTTTTGCTCCGGGAATCCAGGAGTGGGCAAGACATACCTGAGGTAAGAGGTTGGATTATTTGAAGGAAGAGAATGCCGCTGACGATGAGAAATACTAGTTCCCTAGTGATCGACAGCTTATGCGATCGGGCGGGGGAGGAATCCATCGCGGTTTCAGGCTTGTACTGCGACTTCCTTGCCCAACAAGAGCAGACAACCACGAATATTATGGGAGCTATCCTGCAGCAGCTGGCGGGCAGAGGGGGGGGTCCCAGATCACCTACGAAAGGCCTTTCAAAAAGCCAAAATGGAGTTCGGTGGAAGAGAGCCGCGACTTGCCAAGCTGATGGGGATGTTGAGTATCGCTATCCCTTTGCTACCCCGAGTTTTCATCTGTCTCGACGCGTTGGACGAGTGCCTACCGAAATACTTGCCCGAGCTTCTCGAGTCTCTTAGAGATATTGTTCGGGAGTGCCCTAGGACCAGAATATTCCTCACCGGGAGGCCCCATGTGAGGGAAGATGTCCAAAGATATTTCTCCAAGGTGGTTGTGATACCCGTCAGCCCTAACAGAGACGATATCAAGGATTATGTGGAGAGGAGGTTAGATAGGGATGCCGAGCCAGAGGCTATGAGCAATGACTTACGGGCGGATATTGTGAGAGTGATCTTGGAAAAGATCTCCGATATGTGCGTTGGACCATTTAGCATTTCACTACTCTCAATGATATATACTGACTAAGGATTGCGTGTAGATTCCTGCTGGTTTCGCTAAATATCGACGCTATTCTGGGAGAGGTCACAATTCGCCAAAGAAGAAAGAAACTTGAAGAGATGACACAAGGTAATGGACTGAGCGACGCCTACACGGCAACCCTATCACGACTTAAAGCGCAGAAGGGATATAAATCAGTACTCGGATTGAAGGTCCTGATGTGGGTGTTGCATTCGGAACGGCCGTTAAAGGCCGATGAGCTCTGTCATGCTTTGGGGGTGGAGATAGGATCACCGGATCTAGATCCGGAAAATATTCCCGCGTTACGGACACTCGCAGCATCTTGTCTAGGCCTTGTCACGGTCGAGGCATCTTCGTCCACGGTCCGACTGGTGCACTTTACTCTGCAGGAGCACCTCGCGAGTGATCCTACCCTATTCCAAAGTCCTCACTCAGCAATTGCAGAAGTTTGCTTGACATACCTCAATTTCGGTTCTATTAGGGGTCTTTCGCCAACTCTCTACTCGGCCCCCGCAACAACACCCCTCCTAGAATATGCTTCTCTCTACTGGGCGAATCACACAAAAATGGGGATGACGGAAAATGTCAAATTATTGGCTCTAAGGCTTCTTGATAGATTCGATCAGCATATCGCTGCTCAGCTACTATTATTGTTCAGTTACGATTTGAGGTCCCAAGTACGATACTATAGGAGGGCGGCAGGACCTAGGGGATTTACAGGACTCCACGGAGTTGCATTCCTCGGGATCGTGGAGATAGCTGAGGCGGTATTGGATTGGAAGGAATGGGACGTTAATGCGGCCGATTGCATGGGGAGTACGGCTCTTATATGGGCAGCTATTAGAGGGCATGACGGGGTAGTAAAGATGCTTTTGGAAAGGGAGGACGTCAATCCTGACCAGGCAGACACCAAATCTGGCTGGACGCCACTCTTATTCGCTGCTTGGAACGGGCATGAGGGGGTAGTAAAGATACTTTTGGAAAGGGAGGACGTCAATCCTGACCAGGCAGACACCAAATCTGGCCGGACGCCACTCTCATTCGCTGCTGAGAACGGGCATGAGGGGGTAGTAAAGATACTTTTGGAAAGGGAGGACGTCAATCCCAACCACACAGACACAGAATATGGCTGGACGCCACTCTCATTCGCTGCTTGGAACGGGGATGAGGGGGTAGTAAAGATACTTTTGGAAAGGGAGGACGTCAATCCCAACCACACAGACACAGAATATGGCCAGACGCCACTCTCATTCGCTGTTGAGAACGGGTATGAGGGGGTAGTAAAGATACTTTTGGAAAGGGAGGACGTCAATCCCAACCACACAGACACAGAATTTGGCCAGACGCCACTCTCATTCGCTGCTTGGAACGGGCGTGAGGGGGTGGTAAAGATACTTTTGGAAAGGGAGGACGTCAATCCCAACCAGACAGACACAGAGGATGGCCGGACGCCACTCTCATTCGCTGCTGAGAACGGGCATGAGGGGATAGTAAAGATACTTTTGGAAAGGGAGGACGTCAATCCTTACCAGGCAGACACCGAATATGGCTGGACGCCACTCTCATTCGCTGCTGGGAACGGGTATGACGGGGTAGTAAAGATACTTTTGGAAAGGGAGGCCCTCAATCCCAACCAGACCGTCGCCAAATCTGGTCGGACGCCACTCTCGTTAGCGGCTGAATATGGAAATAAGGGGGTGGTAAAAATGCTTTTGGAACGAGAGGACGTCAATACCAACCAGGCAGACACCAAATATGGCTGCACGCCGCTCTGGTGGGCGGCTAAGAAGGGACATGCGGCGATAGTAAAGATGCTTTTGGAACGAGAGGGCATCAATCCCAACCAGGCAGACACCAAATATGGCCAGACACCACTCTGGTGGGCGGCTGACACGGAGCATGAGGAGATAGTAGAAATGCTTTTAGGGAGAGAGGATGTCAATCCCAACCAGGCTGGCACCAAATCTGGCTGGACGCCACTCTGGCGGGCAGCTGAGAGCGGGTACGAGGGGGTAGTAGAGATGTTTTTGGGACGAGGGGACATCAATCCCGACCTAGCAGATACCGAATATGGCCGGACACCACTCTCGCAGGCGGCGTGGAATGGACATGTGGCAGTAGTCAAGATGCTCTTGGAACGAGAGCACGTCAACCCTAACCAAGCTGTCACCGGACCTGGCCGCGCACCACTCTTGTGGGCAGCTGAGAACGGTCATGAGGGGATAGTAGAGATACTTTTGGAACGAGCGGACGTCGATCCCAACCAGGCAGACACCGAACATGGTCGGACGCCACTCTCATGGGCAGCTGAGAATGGGCATGAGGGCGTAGTCGAGATGCTTTTGAAACGAGAGGACGTCGATCCCAACCAGGCAGACACCGAACATGGCCGGACGCCACTCTCATGGGCAGCTGAGAATGGGCATGAGGGCGTAGTCAAGATGCTTTTGAAACGACAGGACGTCAATCCCAACCAAGCAGACATCGAATACGGCCGTACACCACTCTTGTGGGCGGCTGAGATGGGATATCAGGCCGTGGTAAAGATTATTTTAGAACGAGAGGAAGTCAGTCCCGACCAGGCAGACACCCAATATGGCCGGACACCTCTCTGGTGGGCGGCTGAGAGGGGACATGAGGGCATAGTAAAGATGCTTTTGGAACGAGAGGACGTCAATCTTAACCAGGTAGACACCGAATATGGCCGGACACCACTCTCGCGGGCGGCGGGGATGGGACATGATGGGGTAGTCAAGATGCTTTTAGCACGAGAGGACGTCAATCCCAACCAGGCGGACGCCCAATATGGTGCAACGCCACTCTCATGGGCAGCGGGGAACGGGCATGGGGGAGTAGTGAAGATGCTTTTGGAAAGGGAGGACGTTAGTCCCAATCAACCAGACACTCAATATGGCGCAACACCACTCTCATGGGCGGCTGAGAACGGACACGAGGGGATCGTAAAAATAATTTTGGAGCGAGAGGACGTCAATCTTAACCTGGTAGACGCTCAATATGGCGCAACGCCACTCTCATGGGCGGCGGAGAATGGGCATAAGGAGGTAGTCAAGATGCTTCTGGAACGAGAGGACATCAATCCCGACCTGGCAGACACCGAATATGGCCGGACGCCGCTCTCGCGGGCGGCTAGGAAAGGGCATGAGGGGGTAGTAAAGATCCTTTTGAACCGAGAGGATGTCAGTCCCGACCGGGTAGACACTAAATATGGGCTAACACCACTCTCGTGGGCGGCTGAGAACGGGCACGACGGGATAGTAAAGATGCTTTTAGAACGAGAGGACGTCAATCCCAACCAGTCGGACCCCACATATGGCCGGACACCGCTCTCGTGGGCCGCTTGCAATGGGCATAAAAAGGTGGTAAAGATGCTTCTGGAACGGAAAGATGTTCGCACCGCCACGCCAGATAAAGAGAACCAAACCCCACTGACCTTGGCTCTCTCTCAAGGGCACGGTGAAGTTGTGATCATACTGGAATCCAACAACGCCAATTCTGACACACTTGGCTACCGTGGCCTGACACCTCTTCCGCAGTCCGCTGTATATGGGGACGAGTGTGTGGTCAAGACGCAAATCCCAGGGAACGATTCTAGCGCCGACTCTACAGACTTTTATGGCCCGCCAGCACCCCGATCGACCGACCTTAATACGCAGGAAGTAGTGCTAGACTCTAGAGATTCCGCTTCCATGTGCGCAGATAGCAACCCCTCAACCGAACCGTCTAGCCAGTCTCGACCTCCTTCCGTCGAGCCCCAGGAGCCTCCATACCCTCTAAGGACAACTACCATTCATCCTAGCACCTCTCAATTGATCCCCTCATTAAACATTGTCCTCGACCGGCGTTTTATCACCTCCTCTCTTATTTGTCTTTTCGCTTTTCTCTTTTATATTCTTCCTTCTTCATCGCCAGACCTATTATCCTTCCGTAAATACGTACCGAGTGATTGATTGGTGTAGGCAAGAGCTCGGTAGCTTTAGATGTAAATAGGCATTCATACTTTTTTCCTTGTTTCTCTATTTTCTATTGATTGACTTTCGTGTTTTTTTTTCTTCATTGCTTTCCCCCGCCATTCGAGTTCTAGTTAGGCTTAGTCTTTCGGCGCTGTTTTTGTTCTTCCCTGTTATTCTTTAGGTTGGTATTGGTCTTGTGTTCTGCGGACAGTGGTGTATGGTAATGGACACTACGGCCCGTAACAAGCAATAGGACGCAAATATATGATAAGCTTGAGAAGGTCCGCCTTATGTTTGTAAACCAGTGTTCCCAACGGTCCGGGGGCCCGACAGGGCCCGGAGGACGGACTGCCAAGAGCCCGGGACCGGACGGGACGGCAGAAAATATGCCGTCCAGTGTTCCCAACCGTCCCGTCCGGACGCCAGGGCCCTGGCGTCCAATAGTCCCGTCCGTCCCGGGCGGTGTGGGCAAGGACGGCAGGGACGGCGTCCGTCTCGTCTAATGAACGCCGTCCTGTAGGTTGACGGGCGTCACCTGCAGGGCCGGCCGTCCTGAGTAA
>Ga0307507_10004813_pt1 | contig 23255 bp, 31 predicted proteins | sample 7_EM_MG_FD_207223 | JGI IMG/M metagenome (GOLD analysis project Ga0307507, IMG submission 207223) | Populus trichocarpa ectomycorrhiza microbial communities from riparian zone in the Pacific Northwest, United States - 7_EM | ecosystem: Host-associated > Plants > Roots > Unclassified | place...
AAGGAATGAAAAGACGGAAGAAAAAGCAAAAAAAAAAGCGAAAGGGCTAGCAAAGTGAGACCCATAAGTCACGTTACGCGCTAAGGAAAGTACGAACCAAAGGAAAAAGAGGTGAAATACAAACCATGAAAAAGCAAAACGGGGGGGTTAAAAAAGAAAAAGAATCAAATGAAAAAGAATTTCGGCCAACCATGTCCCGAAACATCCAATACCGGAACTCTAAAAACCTGCGTGGGCGTACCGTATGCGCTCTCAGGGCTGTCGTGACTCGTGAGCTTTTTCTGGGTTGCTTTTCTGCCTGTGCCTCGTTGTTTCGCTACTGTAATGTAACGATGTACTCGAGTACAAACCTGAAGATGATTACATCAAGACCGGGCCTCAACCCTTAGCACCTGCCCGGTCCCCTTCCTCGCCCGGAAGCCTCAAGATGGCTTTGTTAGGTCTCGATAGCAGGCACGGAAGACTGATGCAAAGCAGCCAGAGCCAGCATGGTTGATTACTTTTGAAGGGGTTGTGTGGAGGGGTGGTGGTTATTTGAGATACTGGTATGTGTGTGGGGAGGGGCAAAATGCAGTGAGGGTTGAAAGGGTGACAAAGGCTGTGACAAAAAAAAAACATCCAAACTGGCGGAATCGTCATATCCGGTAGCGTTTAGCTCTTTTCCTCACTCTGTCCGCTAAAGCAAGCTTGCGCAGTGGACACACACAAAGGAGCCAAGCAGAGGGAAGGGAGTCAGTGAAAGTGCCACCGTTAGTTTTTCTGAGGAGCCGGAGGAGGAGCGAGTGACTGAGTGACACCACCCTTGCGGCAGCAGCTTCAGCATTATCTGGCATCATCTAGCACCGTCGGGCATGGTTGTCGAAGAGTAAGAGGAAGGTATCACTACCACAAGGTATATCGTATCATGGGAAATGGGGGAATGAGAGAAAGCCTCTATGCCGGTAAAACACCAAAAAAAACCAAGATAACGAAGGCTCATGTGGGCTTGCTGCTGTTTGAATGATTTCTCATTTGATTTACCGGTGTTTCTGTAATTTAATGATATCTCTTTCTCCCCCCTCTTGCTCCTTCTCTTTACGATAAGGTCAAAGTGTATCTTAAGGATGTGGATGTTTGATTGTTGTGTGTGTGATGTGTGATGGTGTTATTGTGGTTTCTATGTTTTAGCCCTACGCTCTGTATCTTCTTTTTTCTCCTTTCCATAGCGAATAATGTATCATACTGTATTATACCCTTATTCCGTTTCCCATTCATTCATTCATCCATTCTCCACCAACAGGGAGGCAGATGCACCAGGACAATCCTTAACACACATTTTGTGCCCACTTCGCTCCCCATGATACCCATCCCTCCTCCATCCCTCAGGCTTGTTCTTGGTGCATCTTTGGTTGCTTTGTGTTTTGGTTGCTTGGCTGCTCTCGCTTTGGCTAACTATCCTGCCTGACTGTTGCCCACACCCTCACTCACCCCTGCCATTCGTTCTCACACTCCCCCAATTCCCATGCCCTTCCTCCCTCCACTTAGCTCGCTCCCATCATTCATACACCCACCCAATCCCACCCACTCACAACCCCCAGTCCGGTCCATCCATATTCATCCCACAGCCAACGCCAACCCCTTCCTTCGTTCTTTCCCCAATTCTCTCCAAACACAATCTCTCTATGGCCCCAAGGAATCTCACACATCCCCTTTCCCATCCGATACATATTGTACGCACACAGCTTAGCGGAACGCGCATGCCCTCACACACTCACTTCGCCCGGCACGCGCCGCTTGCTTGGGAAAAGTGGCAAAGCCCGTCTTCATTACATCAAGGGTTCAACGAACCTCGTCTCGACCACAGTCCGTCTGCTTCCCTTATTACGCTTTCTGTTAAGACATGACATGACGCCAATACCAGAAGCAATTCCGGGTCATGCTCTGGCTTCCTCTAGAAACATTATTATTATTCCATCCACTCGCCGTTTACTGCTACCGTGCTTTCCCTGCTGCTCCCACTGCCATACTTGTGCTATTTCTCCTGCTGCTACCGCCTTCGAGAGATTCCCCAGCTCCAAGGCCTACGCACCACCACACAGCATAGCACAGCTTTCCCTTCCTTGCCTCGTCTCTCTTTGGTCTTGACGAGGCCATAGCGGCGGTGTCTCTTTATCATCCTCACCACCGCCTGCGGGGTTAATTATCACACAGACTCAGACAAGTTCCATACTCCTTTGAATCCCATAGTCACCCTCAGGAGAATATATACCATTCTACCTCTCGGCATTACCTTTGGAATTTCTTCCCCTAAATCACACCCCCCCAAAGGTTGCCTTAATGTTAAACTTCGCAGCTCGACCACTCATGCATCCTCACACCACTCACCATCCTCTGGAAGGGTTACAATCATACCATCACTCGACATCTGTTTGTCCCATTCCATCACGACGGTCCAACTCTTACGACTGGCAACGACCTATCTCGGAGGGGTCCTACAAACCTTCACATCCCCCATCACGAATTCCTTCAACATCTTTCGTAAAGCCAGGTCTTCAAACTCCCCCTCCAGATATGACCAATGAGGGTGTAGGCCCATTACTGCCCCCTAGTTATGGACAACTTCAGCAATTCGAGCCCCAAGTTGGTCGTGGGTTACCTGGACCGTTGGAAATATTTAGGATGCCGAGCGAGGATCCATACCCGTCTCTCTTCCCCTCCAAGAGAAGGGAGAGTCCACCATTGTCGAGAAGAAATTCAGTGGTTCAGCAGCAGCGGCCACGGGAGGAGCAACCTACCAGGCGGCGAAGAAGTTCCACTAGTAATGCAGGTGCTTCATTGACTGTCCCTTCCACTGTTAATGGATCAAAGGCAAATTTGGCAGAGTTTGCATCACAAGTAAGTACTTGCTTTTTTTATTTATTTATTGATGTTGCCCTTTCTAATTACATATATCAGATTACTTGCCTCTTGTGGTTCGAGTCGTCAGCTATGCTCCAAAGAATAGCGGAGCCGACAACTACATTGATTCCACAGGCTCCTCTCGCATCAGATGCTACCCCCAGTCTAGGTTTCCGTAAATGGGTCACAACGATCTTATCAACCACCCAGGTGTCACAAAACGTCATCCTACTAGCCTTACTATTTATATACAGATTGAAGAAACTCAATCCTACGGTGAAGGGGAAACCGGGCAGTGAATTCCGACTTCTTACTGTTGCGTTGATGCTGGGAAATAAGTGTATGTTCCCCCTCACTGGAACGTAATTTTTTGCAGTTCAGTGAACTGACTTTTCGTTAGTTCTGGATGACAACACTTACACCAATAAGACGTGGGCGGAGGTTTCGGGAATTGCGGTGCAGGAGATTCATGTGATGGAGGTGGAATTTTTAAGCAACATGAGGTACAGCTTGTTTGTTGGAGATTTGGAGTGGAGGGCATGGCATAAAACTCTTGGCAAGTTTGCAGCATATTGGGAAAAGGCTTCGAGGACACCAGTCGAGGTATCTTCTAGGGCACCAGCACCTCTTACACCTACCCTACCGTCAATTCCCGGCTCTTTGCCTTCACCACCAGCGGCTTCCTCCTCGCCCAATGGATCGTCTAGATTGGTTTCTACCATGCCGACACCAATGCCGGCATTGCATCATCAATTATCAGTCCCTTCTCAGCTCATGCCAGCACATTCTCCGGTCACCCCTATGCCTCAACCCGACTTCCAACCTTCCAGGAAAAGGTCTTTTGACCCCGCAATTGGCATGCAGCCACCAACCAAACGGATTACTCGTTCAATGGCTCCCAAAATATCTATTACTGTGCCACAGTATTCTGCACACATACCCACTCATGCTCCGAGATTGCCTGCCAATAACTACCCTCCTGTTACAAGTCAGCCTCAGCAGCAGTCACAGTCATTGCCAATGATGCCATTAAATCAACTACCTTTCCCTAATGCCGGTGGTCGTGCAATGTCTACAGTTTATTCCCAACCCACACCCCAGATATCACCTGTTAGCACGGCACCCATGACTATTTCTCCTTATAGTGCTCATTCTTGTGCTGCTTCCCCTTTCTCTCAACATCAGACGATTCATCACTCAGCTGCTTCCTCTCCAACCACCCCAGGCTTTGGATCACAGCAATCCCCGACATGGGTACGAAATTCCCCATACAGGCCTGTCCGCAGAGTTAACACCTTGCTGGTTCCGCCTGCACCAATGTCACCAGAAGGGATGGGTGTGTCATGGCAAAGGATGCATTATCAGCCATTGGCCAAGACAAGAACCGAGTATAAAACCGGTGTTGTTCCATATCTTCAAACCGACTGGCCTCCCGTTTGGTCCAGTCCTGCCCCCGACTTTCGTGTATAATTATTCCGTTTCCTTTCCTTTTTTATTTTATTTATTTATTACTGATAGTCTTATGCATGGGGCATGGATGAGCCACTATCGGTGCTTGTATTGCATTTTAAAGTGGATGGGGGGCTTGCTTTTTTGTTTTATTTCGCGGTTTCTTTTACCTGTTGACAACCCAGTACATATACCAGGTTTCCTTTTATGATCCGGATGACATTTTGGAGGAATCATTGTGATAAGACAGTTTGGCTTGGGAATATGACAAACGTCATTGTCACCAACCCTGACTATCGATTGGCTCCAGTGTATTATTATTCACTTTTTCTTACCCTTCAAGTCATCGGTAACCTATATTTTTATTTCTTTTCCTATTGGGTGTTTTTTTTTATTTCGGGCATTGCAAGCATAGGGAGTGGAGTTTATCTTTTTCTGTATTTTTTATTTTTATTTTCAACATTCTTTTATTTTGTCTGTTCTCTGGGATACATTTCATTTTTTTATTTTTTTATTGTTCCCTTTTTTCCTTGCAAAAACCATAACTGTAAGTTAAAAGTGGAGCACAGTACGGTGCGGTATGGTATATGGTTGAAATAAGGGCAGACGAAGGAGAAAGGGAAGGAAAAAGAAAGTCAAACGTTTTCGAACCACATCATTGGTGTTTTTTTTGCAAACAATGATGTGGTTCATACCAAGCACACATTCTCTCTTGGGGTTCGTTGCCTGTGACCTGCTAATGTTGGCTCCTCTATGGTATCGTACGTATGCGTGTTGTGCTGTACCATACCAGTATGTGAGTTCTCTAAGGCGAGCAGCAGAGCGGTACTAGCACAGTACAGCTGCCTAGCCCTAGCCCCACTCACGGAGCCACCTGTACATGTACCGTACTGCGTTCGTACAGTACCGGCACTCGCATGTTATGATAATATATTGTATCGTGACGGTGGTGCTGGTGCCGTCGTGGGGTTTATTCGTTCGTTCAGCCCCGTTGCGGACCGGCCGGTCGGGTCGTTTTACTCTCATTGATATACACTTCCATTTCCGTCTATATATATAATAGTAGTTGCAAGAACGTAGACTACCGTACAAGGCAACTCGAATAACCGGTAATGTGATATTTTTTTGTAATATGTATGATATGCGTGCGTATGATATCTTGAGTTTTTCCGGTGTTGTGTGCGCGAGGGTTATACATATAATATATATATAATAATAAAAGAGTGGGAATTCGCACATTCTCTCTCTAAGGGTGTTTTTTGGTTCCGGGGGTTTGGTTTGGTTTTGGTTTGTTTTGTTGGTTGTTAGTTGGTTGGGTTTCGGCGGTTGGGGAAAGTAAGTTAGTGCCGGGAGACATGGGTGGGGGTTGGGTGTGGGGGGGAATTTGGCGAGTGATGTGTTGTGAGTCCAGGTTTTGGATGGGTGGGTAAGTGGGGAAGTGTGGATTGGGAGGGAGGTGGGGGTGTTGTATATGGGTTTGAGGTTTCGTTGTTTGTTCTCTTATCTTATTATAATATCATAATAACCATCATATCTGGGAGAGGTGGTGGTGGGGGGGGGGGGGGGCCAATGTTTGGTATGGGAGGGGTAGTGGTATTCGAGCAGGTTGGGCATGTTGGTTAGGTATCTTTTCAAGTGTGAGGCAGCCTACCCACTCAACAAATTATGTTTTTTTCCTTCTTTCCTTTCTTTCTTCTTTGAGTGTTTGGTAAAGCCTTGATGAAACTGGTGTCTTGTATTGATTTTCCTGTTGTATCGTTGAGGTATAATATTGGGCTACCCACCACCTCCTCCCCCTCCGCGTGCCCATACCCAGCTCGGTCTAGCCACGGCTTCCACGCATGGCCATCGGTCCGTTAATCTCGTCTTTCTTTCTTTCTTTTACCAACTAGCGCACTTTAATCACTAACAACATGGCGATCGCCTCTTGTTCCCCCCTCCCTCCCTCCCTCCCTCCAACTCACCGGGACTTAACTTATATCTACCTAGCTCCCATGCGTTACGTTATGACATGGCAGTACCCAATCCCTCGGGTTCATAACATGCCATATTTTTTTTTTCCAGGCATCTGGTTGGGCCTTTGGGTCTAGTGGGCTTCCTTCCAGACGAGCGTTGGGGTGGGGGCAAAGAGGGTGGTGGTCTATCGTTGAGTTTCCAGGATCTTGGAAGGGTACGAGTGATGGGCTGTGATGTGTTTAACTCAACTACTATAGTGAGTAGGTGGATAGACTAAGGCTGCATATAAGTTAGTGCTATGGAAGTGCTAACTAGCTGGTTAGGATGGTACTTTGCCTATCGTCACTCTGAATATTCTTTCGTTTTCTATATCGCTACAAGCACACACGCAGACTGTGCCTTGAAACGGGCCCTGCCCATCCCTTCCCCCCCCTCCTTCCGCTCTAGTTAATTATTCAACTCTAGACACTTTACTACAGTACATTCACTCCGGATTATACAAAACCTGTAAGACTATGTGTGGTATCCCACGAAGAAGTGCAAACACTCGTTTCCAAACAGAAAGAGAGCAGGGTATTCCGGTTGGTTGGTTGGTTGGTTGGTGTTTTTGTTTGCTTTTTTTGTTTATTTTTCACCACGGGCGCTTCATGATCGCCTGGTGTATGCGAGCTGGACAGATAGGCGGGTGTCGAATTGAGGATGTTGTATCCGCGCTGGGACCATGTAAGACTGGGAAGGGAATTACCGGTACGGTACTGTACTAGTATGTGGGTTTAGGATAGGTTGTTGGATGCTCTGGGATATGGGATGCTGGTCTGGTGGGGGAAGGGATCGCTGGGTTCGGTCCGCTCGGCCCGTGCGAGTGATGCGTCATGAGGGACTCTGCGGGGGCCGGTGGGTCTTGGGATTTTGCGCCGGGGGGGGGGCAATGTTTTGGTATGTTCTGTGAAGGATGGGGGGTTTGGGTATCTGGTGAATGGCGGGAGTGTTAGATGTCAGCGGCTGGCGATGGGTGATGCAATCTTAGTCATGCTCGAGAGCTGTCGGCAAAATTTGGTGCGATGGACAGGGATTAGCAGCAAGTAATTTTTTTGTTACCCTACTTTGGTGATTTTCCTTTTTGCCTACCAAATATTGTCCCCGGTTCGGTCTTGGGAATAGTGCTACAGTACCGGTAGTGCTCGTACAGTACTGGTACGGTGAAGACTTCATTAGGATCACTGGAGAGTTTTGGTAACACGAATTCCTTGATATCCGAACTTTACTTGGAAATTTTTTCAGTTTTCAATTTTTTCTGCGCCCTCGTGGTGGAACCTGTCCCTTGCTTTTCCCGGGAGCGGAGGAGTCTAGATTTTTTGGATCACCTTGTCTAAGCTTACTGTCAGTTAATACCGGTATTATACCCTTATTCGGATGCTTGGTCGGGGGTCTCCGCTGTTGCGGTTGGTATGGTAGGGAGCTTTGCCCAGCCCAGCTTCTCATTCTTAATATCCGATATTATACCGTACTAGGCAAGTACTTTTCTGCATCGTAGGAGAAATTCCGAAGCCTTGTAGGGCTATGGTTGATGGTGAAAACTGTGAATATAGCAAGCGAATTGTATAATACCGGTAGTTCGTCCTTTCTGTAGCCCTTGGGCATCGAATGATATCCTCCGCATTCATCCGGGCAGAGTAATTATTAGTCATCACATGAACGCTGCCCAGCATCACCGGTCAATTGACCTCGACTACCGGTACAACCCGCGCTTTGGAAGAGAGTACCAGTAAATCTGGGGAGAAATCCTTTCCAATCGCTCAGGTTACCCTCGAACAATGGAGAACCGGCTTGTCACACCTCGGGTGTTCCACTCCTCGAGCACCATGATCCCGCTCCTTAAGAGACTTCTCGCTAATGATATTCTCATCGCAATCCTCCGTTGCTGCAGGCTCACAGGGCCCTGCCGCTCATCTGGCCTCTTAACTAAAGAGGACCCATTACCCGGGCTCTGAAAGGAAAACCTCGTGTATCGTGTGGAACCCAAGATGCACCAACACTTGATGACTTGCCATCTCCAATTTTTATCAGAGTGAGAGAGCATAGAGATAGCAGCGAGGTCTTGATTTCGTTTTTTTCTTCTTCTCGTTGGTCGCCGCTGACCCTTTCTTTTCCTGTTTTTTCCTCTTTTTTTTCTCTTCCTGTTTCTCGGGCGGGGGGGGCGTCGAGGTCTTATCGGCAAAATTGACAGATTTGCATTACGCCTCAAAGAGCCCGCGGCCGTCGAAATACCGGTAATATCTGGGAGACTCAGCTTGTTTCTCGGGTGCTCGAAATTAGTAGCCAATAGGCCAGTTCCGAAGGCGTGTTGAAGGGCCAGCGCACGGAACGCTATCTTGAGCTAGGCGGATATCTTTTTTTCTTTTTCTTTTTTCTTTCCCTGCCGCGCCGAGACTATTTTTCCTGTCAGACTGTCATTTTCTGTAGAGCTGTGACTCTGTAAGGGTTGGACCGCTGCGCTCGGGGGGTTATTTTCCGTCCGATATCTGGTTTTGGACCCTATTTGCACAGCATTTTTTTTTTTCGCCTTCTCTCAAGATTTTTTTTCCGCCCCTTACTTAGTTGAGCCTCTCCACCTCGTCCCTCTTCAACTCAGGTAAGCCTTGGATTCGGCCATTGCGCTCAACACATCAGTTTTCCTTTCAAAGACCGAAGCCAAAAAACATCACAACTATGAATGCTGCGGTCAGATTCCGACCTCTTGCGAATATGCTTGTGGCTCGCAATTCACGCTTGATTGTCCCTCGTGGGGTCTTTAGGCAAGGGTTCAAGCCACAACTAACCCAGTCATTTCGTCGCGGTATAGCTTCTGGCGCTGCGATTCCGGAGCCAAAACCGAAGAAGAGGTTCCGAATTCTTAAGAATGCTTGGAGATTGACTTGGGGCTTGACGTTTCTGGGAGCCGGATGGTTAGCGTATTCCATCTACGAAACTAGATTTCCCCAGGAGCAAATTGAACCTGATCCAGCAAAGAAGACGCTCGTTATTCTCGGTATGTTTTCTACCAACAACCACAACCGCAATTTTTCAAGAAAAGAACAGAGCACTGATTTCACTGTTTTACTTGCTAGGTTCTGGATGGGGTAGTGTGGCGCTACTCAAGAAATTGGACACAGAAAACTATAATGTTGTAGTTATTTCTCCGAGAAATTTCTTTCTGTTTACTCCTCTACTACCCAGTTGTCCTACTGGAACCGTCGAGCATCGAAGCATCATGGAGCCTCTGCGTCACATTATCCGTCACAAGAAGGCTTCAGTGAAATTCTACGAAGCTGAGGCAACAAAAATTGATAACGAACGTCGCGTTATTGTTATCAACGATCTTTCCGATGTGAAGGGCGATGTCCATCAGACGGAGGTTCCTTTCGACTACCTTGTGGTAGGGGTTGGCGCAGAGAATGCTACTTTTGGTAGGTGGTAGCAGAACTACTATTATTTAGCCAATTACCGGTACCTTACTAACAAGCCGCTATAGGAATACCGGGCGTTCGTGAGCACGCATGTTTCTTGAAGGAGATCAACGATGCGCATAAAATCCGGAAGACTGTCATGGATTGTATTGAGACCGCCATGTTCAAGAACCAGACACAGGAGGAGAAAGAGCGCCTTCTTCACATGGTAAGTTTTTTTTTTAGAAGGACGCGCGATGGCGTGTTTATTTTTTGGGGGTTCTGTACGGGGCTGCTAACCGTCGATATTGCCTAGGTTGTGGTCGGAGGTGGACCTACCGGTGTTGAATTTGCGGCAGAGCTACAAGACTTTTTCGAGGATGACTTAAAGAAGTGGATTCCGGATATTGCCGACGATTTCCATGTTACACTCGTCGAGGCGCTTCCGAATGTGAGAACCATGTGGCAAGGTTTTTTTTCCGGCATGTGAACTTTGTATCTAATAGGTTGCTTTCTAGGTTCTACCCATGTTTAGCAAGACTCTCATCGAGTACACCGAGCAAACCTTCAAGGACGAAAAGATTTCGGTTCGCACCAAGACAATGGTCAAGAATGTTACCGACAAGCATATTGAAGCCGAGGTTACCTATCCCAACGGGAAAAAGGAACTGCAAAAGATTCCCTATGGATGCCTTGTTTGGGCCACGGGAAATGCTGTGAGACCGGTCGTCCGTGATTTAATGTCGCAGCTCCCCCAGCAAAAGAACTCCCGCAGGGGTCTAGCGGTTAATGAGTATCTTGTTGTCGATGGCACCGATGGTGTCTGGGCGCTTGGCGACTGCAGTGCCACCAAGTATGCTCCGACCGCTCAGGTGGCATCACAGCAGGGCGCATTCCTGGCACGCCTGTTCAACTCTATGGCCCGGACACAAGCCCTAGAATCCGAGCTGATCCACCTCGAGGAGCTCTCCGCCCAGACAAAAGTCCAGGAGGATCGTGAATCACTCGAGAAGGAGATCCAGAAAAAGGGCAAGGCGATCAGAAGGGTCAAGCAGCTGTCACCTTTCGAATACAGCCATCAGGGATCTTTGGCTTACATCGGGATGGAGCGCGCGGTTGCTGATATCACCTGGTTCAATGGAAACGTACGTATTCTAATCGTTCACCCCCGTAATCATTTATTACACCCATACTGACCGCCTCGTCTAGTTAGCTTCTGGTGGATCATTGACCTACCTCTTTTGGAGGTCCGCTTATTTGTCAATGTGCTTTTCTAGTACGCATCACCCGCTCCGCATGCCAGTGTGATCCAAAGGATTGTCTAACATTCTGACCCTAAACAGCCCGTAACAGAGTACTGGTCTTTATGGATTGGGTAAAAGTCAAGGTTTTCGGTCGCGATGTTTCCAGGTAACTATCCTGATGTCCTCCCATGGGCTCTTGTTCGCGAGGTCACTGCTCTGTTGAAAAAAAAAAAAAAAATTATAATAAGAGCGATGACTCCGGGAATAGGATCCCCTAACTTAGACTTGTTTCTAATACCTCCTTGAAAATCAGGGAATAACTCCTCTCAACGCGGCAAACCACACTGACGGAACCTGGTTTAAATGAACCTTTTCCTTTCCTTTCCTTTTTTCCTCACAGATAGACATTGCATCCTATTAGAACCGGACTTATTTCCCTCCTCTCGAGCTCCACTCTCCTAAATTATTTTTTTCACTCTCCCTAATTTCCTTGTCTTACCCTTTTTCCCCAACCATCTTCCTTCAGCCCTCTTTTTTCCCACTTTCACGTGAACTTAGAGAAGGATTATGTTTTAGCTCTTATTTCTTTCCTTGCTCATTTGCCAACGGGGTACATACATATTATGGCGGGGTTTACGTTATAGATATATTAGGTTGGGGGAAGGGAGTGAGCGGACTTGCACATGATACTTTTTCTTTCTTTCTTTCTTTTCTTCCCCTCTTGTGTAGATTTGTATCCTATTAATGATGGTTTCATTTTATCATATCGTACAAATTTCAACGGGATAGAGATGGTTTCGGATGAGTAAATTTTATCATTAGATTTTTTGTGACATTTGTTCTGGATGTTAGCGGCGATCATCACAAACGGTCACTCAAGAAACTCAACTAGAGTTTGGAAAGCGAGGTGCTTCGGAAGGTTATTATTTTCCTGTGCAGTTTAGGCATACAAGAATTATTTTCAGACATCATAGTAATGACAATAATAGTGGCAATAAGCCGAGACCCTTCGCGAACCACTTTACCCCAGGTCACTCCCCAGAAATATAATATAAAATAAAATAAAACTTTTATGCAAACGACCCATCCCATGCAGTCAAGATAAAGTTTGGCGTGCCAAGGCATCATCCCAACCACACCCAACCAACTAACCAACCAACCAACCATCCATTCATCACACAACAACAATAACAACAACCACACCATCCCCACAAATGTCAAAATTCTACTTCGACTCCTCCCCCTCACCAACCCCCTCCCCACCCCCCTCCCACCACTTCAAAAATGAAGAATACAGCGACGAAGACGACGACTACGATAACCCCTCCACCCTCCCCTTCCCAACCCCCCTCTCCCGCGACGCCTTCTCAAACCTAGAAGCACCCTTCAATCCAACCCAATTCCTCGCTTCGCTCCGCAGCCGACACCAAACGCTGGAAGACCTACGCGCGGAATTACGCGCCCGAAGTAAAGAATTGGAGCGGGAATTGGTGGAATTGGTTAATCGGGATTATGCGGATTTTGTTGGGCTTGGTGGTAGTTTGAGGGGTGGTGGGGGGAGGGTTGTGGATTTGAGGATGGGTTTGTTGGGATTTCGGAGGGAGGTGGGGGTTATTGTGGGGATTTTGGAGGGGGTTAGAGGGGAGGTTCGGATGCAGGTTGGTAGGAAGGGGGAGGTTATGGGGGAGAGGGTATGTTTTTTTTTACTACTGCTTCTATCTTTGAGAGGCGGGGGGAGCTAATTCGCGAATGTGGGAATTAATCAGACGTTAGCCAAAAACCTCCTAACGTTATCTTACCGTCTTGATGAATTATCGACGTTACTGCTTATTCATCCTTCCTCTTCTACTTCTACTACCACTGCCGCGGTATCTATCCCAAACTTTGACGACCAGGAAGGGTCGAGCTCTGGAGGAGGAGAATCTTCAACACCCAGCATACCCCGATTGTCCAGGATCCTCCTGGGGTACTTGTTCGTCACGAGAAATCTACTCCCAAAGTTACCGCCGCAACACCCGTTCGTGAAAATGCAGATTCCGAGGGTCGAAGCGGTGCGCAAGACGCTGTTGTTGGATTTGGATAGCGCGCTGAAGGAGGCGAGGTCGAGTAAGGACTCGGACAAGGTTCTCGTGTTGCTGGGATTTTACGCGGATTTAGATGCGGAGGCGGAGGGTGTTCGTGCGCTAAAGGAGGGGGGGAAGGTGGGGAAGTGATGATGATGGTGATGACAGTGGTGAGCGTGTTGGCGTTTATTCGGTTTAATTGGGAGTGAAGGGGATTGATGCTAGGGCATTTGGTAAAAAGGGTTTATGATGACAGTAATGTTGGCGTGGCGTTGGTATCATATCATATCATATCGTACCTGGTAATTAGGGGCGATGGGGCATATTCAGGATAGGAAAGCCGCTGATGGGGCTTTTTTCTGGTCTCGGGGAAATCGATGGCGGTGCTCTACTTAACATTATAGGACAGCACACTCCTTTTTCCTTTTTCCCCATACAACACCGTATTCATAGCATATAAGAATGATAGAAACGGAAGAATAATTGTGGATCCGAGCACTGGAACCAGCACCCCTCACCCCTCCAAGACCAACTGCACTCCTGGTCCCTATCACAGGATATCACTCACTCTCTAGCCACCAATAAGGGCGGCATTACTGTATTATAGTTCCCCGGGGCGTGCGCAAGGCTGAAGTCTTGTCATTAATCTTCAACCTATGATCGCGCAATGTCGGGAGCTGTGTCACGTCCCACATACTATTATATCACGGCCAAGCCTGACTCGCCTAGTATCATAGCTGGTGCGTGATGTGATACGCATACGATAACCCTTGCTGCAGACTTTTTAAGGCTCGGCATAGAACCAAGGGGTCATGGGGGGTTTCATTGGCTTTCTGTGCCGTGGGTAGGGTAGGGGGAGAGATCCGCGATCCGAAATGTGGACGGAGAGGAGGGCACGGACTGGGCTGAGGTATTATTTTGGTTTGTGTTATGTATAGGGGGGAGGCTGCATGGAATTCTTAGTAGAGCTTTTATGGTTGATCGTAGTTTGCTAAATTGAGATTCATTTCTGCATTGCGGTGAACAAAAACCGTAATTGTCCGAGTGTGGCATTAGTTTCCAATGTGGTCGTATAGATTGTTAGGCCAAAGAAAATGACTCCCAAAAATCCTCATCACCGGCAAGACAAAGTGCGATATAGTAATCCACTACGAGCGCCGCTACTGGTGCTCGGCAGGCTTCTCTCCCCTCCCCTGCTATCGCGATTATGCATGTCTTATTCGGCACTCGTACCGTATGGTGCTGTGCAGCGGTGGACTGAGTCAGCAAAACTAACCCCGATCTCGCAATGCAAGCGATATGGCGTAGAAGAAAGTTTGAGGAACTTAGGGAGGTTTTAAGTTGGCAATATATATATTTTTTGACAAAGCCCCTGACCATCAGGAGTAGCCATATCACATTAGCGATATGTAGAGTGCAGTATACGGCTTGTTTATGTCCCCGGTCTTTCTCGGGGCGACAGTGCAAGGCACAGTGGTATGGTATCGGCACGGTTGCGAGAGGCATCTCTGCTCTGCAGGAGGGACGGCAAAGTAGGTGGGCCGTACCCACTAATACTCGTGTATGATAAGTTAGCCTAGCATGTATCGTAGGTACAATACTTGCACAAGTATCTTACAGCAAGAATTCCTTCCACCACCAGCCCGACAATAAACTTCTCCTAGCCTATACAGAGAACCCAACCGCTAGAGTAGCGTATGTAAGTGCGTTTGTGCCATGCCGGCATGGTAGCTTAACTTCCTCTCCGCTAAGGCCGTCGAGAAGGTTTGGCAGGATGCGGACAGGCAGCCAATATAACACAACCGCTGCTTAAGTTGGGGTAAGAAGAGGGAGACTAGGAGCAAGGATGGAAATAGGGAAAGAGGAGGGGAAACCTGATTTTGGTCTTGACCATCACCAGGAAGATAGGATTCCCGCTTTACCGTCGATCCCTATACTTATTTCATGGAGGAACAATGGAGCGGAGAGGAGGGGGGCGAAGATGTCTCACCCTCTCGACTGGGAATATGTTCCTGGGGTTAGACTACCTCCCCAGTGCCTCTGGTAGCCACCATAATTATCCGAAGGCCGCCGTAAACGCTATGCAGTAGACTACTTCCAAAAATTGAGGGGGAGAGATCGCCTATAGTCGTACGAGTATAGTTATCAAGAACTGTTACGAGGAAACTGTGGCGTGCCAGTCAGTGTGGTGATTCGACAATATTTTTCTGGGGGGTGAGCATTTATGAAGAGAACAGGGGGGTTGAGAAAAAAGAATATTCCGCTGTACTCGTCCTCAACCTCTCTAAAAACCAATCATCATGCTAATGCAGACATAGACCAATAGATGCCGCAGCCTTCTCGACGTCAACCGCGCATAAATCCCTTGTATGTTCTTTAATCTATCCAGGGATTCTCAGAATTTTCTTAATGGTGTCTCGGAGGGATTTGAGAGCTGGCCCTAGAGACTGTAGCTGCTTTTGTGAACGGAAGAAAAGGAAGCGTGGGAGCCCGCCCTTCGAGAAACTCGGACGAACCGCTAAGGAGGGCACTCTGAATAGAGGGGGGACCTAGGTGTGACCATGTGATGAATATGGAGAAGGAGGTATTTCCCGTACATGGAAGGGTTCGCGAGTCATTACCAATTCAGGACTGGCCGATTGAGGAGAGATGTGTCCCGGCTATTCATTGCATGTCTCAAAGAAGCAAAAAAAAAAAAGCCAGGCAGGATAGGTACTATTCATGCATCGCGGATTTGAGGAATCACAAAATTAAGCACAAAGGGATTGAAGGCATAAGATGAGAGACCAAATACAGCCCATAGTTCCAGACACCGATGTTTTTCCCAGCGAGAGGCCATGATGCAACAGAGAGTCAATTCTAATAATGAGAGGACTTATAGCAAAAATGAAGAGAGAGGAGACTCGTAGAAATGAAATTGTTTCCACACAGGAATCCACATGGTTGGACCCACATCTACCCCTGACCCGCCGTTTCATCAATACCTCCCTATCGACTGCATCTCGAAGCTCCAAATAAACGAGAATGCTACATGCAAAGCATAACGAAGTGTAGCGGCTAGTACGGGTCTCTGCACGCTTCGCAAGATCCAGGGGCTATCACGAACATATCGTGAGGACCTTGTGGGCAGCTATTGCCAACCCCAGATTCTATACTAGCGTAATGTTTTCTGCGTTCTCGACAATCCTCGTAGACGAAGTAGGTGATGAAAAGTGAGCACATAGTTGATGAGTGCTTAAAAGGGTATGATCTTTGGGTCTTCTAGAAAACGATCAGGTCAGATACCAAATCACCCGGGTGGTGCCATTCTAGCAAAAGTGGAGTACCTATCAGCCTTGCTCTAAGTCTTGTTTCCAGCTGTCTCTTGGAATTGACGATGCTTTGTGGGCGAGTAGTAGCGGTGAGAGGGCGAGCATCGGATTTGCTACAAGAAGCCCTCCTTTTATAATCACTAGATACCATACAATAATGTGGGCAGGGAGATTAAGCTGATGCCCATGATCACGTCCATGATACAGTCATTGAGAGACATGAAATGCCGGATGGCATCATGTTTGATATCGAGCTGAAAGCTCGAAAAGAGCCTTGCTCCCTGAGGGCTTGAGCTCGATATCAGCTCCAGGATTGGTGGGAGAGCTCCCCGGAAACTTGAAGGCATAAGATAGGAACCTCAATGCATGGGCTGGCTCATCCCTCCCTGAGTTTTGGGGCTTAATACACTTAGGTAGGAGCAGGCTTGGGATACAAGTCATTAAGACGGAGCTCGTACATCCCCAAAACGGGACGAGGTTTTAATCACCGGTTCTGTCTGGCCATTCGATTGGGCCACACTGCCATCTGACAGACAGAAACCAGACCCACAATGGAGAAAGCTGGCTTTGCAACGGTAGATGGATATGGAGGAGTAAACATAACCCTCACCTGCTAGGGCGAATCATAAATGACAGTTTCGGTCGCGGTTTGTGGCCCCTCTCAGCGGCTCCGGGAAGGTGGTCTAGAAGAAAGAAAACAGGTTCCAGATCTTACCCATGCATAATATGAAGAGGAAGAAATGAAATGTGATCCTACCGTCTGTAGAACCGTTAGACCAGCTACTGCAAGAGTGAGAAAAATGCATACCAAAGCCCCAATCGCTACTCAGTGTGGGGACACAGCCAAGTCTGAGAAGCTGACGGAGGGACGTTCTAGCTTTCAGGGACTTCTCGATGAGGCTGCGAGAAAAGACATCGATGGGGCTTTTCTGTTACATAAAGAAACGAGGTTATGGCCAGAAACCTCTCACCTCTTCGATCTACTCAAGCCCTTGGAAGAAGATCCCCCGGCTAAAAGTAATTGGAAATTGACCTAGGGCATTCTGTGAAACCGTATTCTCCTCTTCTTTTCCCTCGTTTCTCTGTTTTCCTACCCTTCCCTGGACCTTAGTAGTCCGTTCCTGATCCTGACAAGCAAGCAGGCTAATTGTCGGACTGGTGTTCAAGCCAGTTAACTTTGTGGGTGATATGCTTTCCCGAGACCCAATCCCGGGTGCTCACGTTTTTGATAGCTGCGGATAAAACCTGCAGCGTGGAGATAAGAGAGGGTCCCGGATGGCACTGCCGCTCAGGAGCAGGTGCAAAAGTAGCCGACATTGAAACAACCCGATGAACCTAGAGGCACGATGTACGTGAATATAAAGATGACTCTGGTGAGCAGAGAGAGACGAATGATGTTTGATGAATACAATGGGGTGCACGCTGGTATGCACGCAATGTTTTGGGGGATGCATGGAAGGAGGTGTGTGAGGGGTAACACAAGTACCGGTAGGTTCCAGAAGAGTACATTATTTTAGGGTCTGGGCTGAAATGTGCCACTGTCCAGGTATCAAGATGGAATCAATACCCGAATACAATGAAAGTGCAACGAAAGTGCACAAAAAGAAAAAAGAGAATGGTACCGTAACGTTAAGGACGGGATATGAGGAAAGTGAGCACAATGAAGTGAAGGTGAACAATCCAACAATATGGAGGCTGGGAATGATTGGTGTGTGGCTGGGGAACAGAGACAGAACCAGCCAGTGAAGTGGGCGCTTACTCGATTTTAAGTGGCTGGCCCTGCAAGGGGCCAAAAAGATTCCAGTCACCACGGCAACCATATTCACCCGTGCGATCCAACCCCCTAAGTTTCTCCGTAAGTGGAAAATCCAACAAGCGAGGAATATCGCAGGAATGTAGAATATACGGGAACCGATATTGTATCTGGAGAGAGAGAGGGAGGGAGGGAGAGAAAACCTGCGATAACCACTACTTCCAACCTTTTTCCCTCAGATCATACTTATACCGTCGCTTCCCCTCTTCAGCCTACTTTTGTTGCTTTTCTTGCGCTTGCCAATTTCATCGCGAACTTGCCTTACCTTGCTTGGCACAGGCTGCACAAACTTGCCTAGCTGAGCGGCCCCCTAACCTTGTCCCTTCCTCTTTCTTCCCTTCCCACCACACTCCGCTGTCATCCGCTCTTTGAACTCTCACCGCCAACTCTCCCCTCCTCCTCCTCCCCTTCCTTCTCCTTCTCCTCCTCCTCTTGGCCCTTGCGACGACGACGACGACGACGACGACGACGAGCAGCAATTATGTCTTTCGGAAGCTTCCAGTCGATATGCGAGACGGCGAGTGTACCGCTATGCTCGCTAGTGGGACCCTACGGCTCGTCCAACGCAATGGGACCGGGCATAGAGGCGCTGTGCTATTCACGGAGCATAGAATGGGCAAACACAATCATTTTCCAGCTTGCTAATGACTTTGTTCATATCCTTGCGCTGGTTATGTGTTCGATAATGGTTCTTCACGTACGGTCGAAATTCACCGCTGTTGGTTTGTGATTCCTTTTTCTTCTTCTCCGCCATGTCCTCATGATCGACGCTTCCCCTTTAGAGGTTATTTTTATCTGCCACGATGAAACAAGATTTGAGGCTAATATAGATTGACTATCGCGATTTAGGTCGGAAGGAGATCACTTCATTCTTTTACTTGTTTATGCTTCTCACCGTCATTTCCCTCTGCCTTGATTCCGGCGTCGTCCCCATCGGGTCGGCTCCGTATGCATACTTCGTCGCTGTCCAGGCCGGCTTAACGTCGGCCTTATGCACATGTCTTCTTATCAATGGTTTCATCGGGTTTCAAGTTTACGAAGATGGTACACCGCTATCAGTATGGCTCCTGCGACTCTCAACAATACTGATGTTCGTCGTGACCGGCGGTGTCGCGATCTGCACATTCCAAAGTTGGATCGGACTAAGTCCCACCAAGACCATGGCACTCTTTATCGTCCTCTACGTTGTCAACGCTCTTTTCCTGTTTGTCTATATCGCCTGCCAAGTCATTTTGGTTATGGGGACCTTGGAGGATAGGTGGCCCTTGGGCGACATCGTCTTTGGTGTTTTCTTCTTTGTCGTTGGACAGCTACTTTTGTACGCTTTCAGTGATAAGCTCTGCGATAAAGTTTATCACTACCTTGATGGATTATTCTTCGCTTCCATTTGTAACCTTCTTGGTGTTATGATGGTCTACAAGGTAAGGCTTCAAATTCCCGATCATTTCTGCCAAAAAACTGACGAGAAAACAGTACTGGGACTCCATCACAAAGGAAGATCTCGAATTCTCCGTCGGCACAAAAACCAACGTGTGGGAGGTCAAAGAATTGATCCCGGAGGAAGACCGCCGCGCAACAATCTACGAACATACCGGTCCCACTAGCGATTACGCAACAAGCACATATCACAGCTCGGGCGGGAATCACATGAGTCAGGGATACGGTGGGTTTTCTGAGCGATACTAGCTCCCCCCCCTCTCTACTCCGCTGTATCCTCCTTTCCTTGAAAATCTTGCGTTTTTTGTGCGTTTTTTTTCCTTCCAGTTTGCACCAGGGGCGTAAAAGGCGTATAGATTGGTTTTTTCTTCTTCCTTTTTTTTTTCTATTTAACTTTTTTTGCTTTAGGAGCTTTGGCTGCTATCGTACTTTACATAGCTTTTTTTCTCTTTCCCTCTTTCAATTTTGGGGGGTTTTTATTTTACCGAAGATACGAAAGACAGGCAGATGGAAGCGCAAACGTAATATACCACTTGGCGGTTTTAGATGTAGGATGTTTTTTATTCTCTTGGTGGTGATTTTCGGCTTCTCTTTTTTCCTATAATTGCCTCCCTTCACTGCAGACAAGGTTGGAGGGAGTTGTTTTATACCCTATCACACTTATTTACGTTGATACCATACACTACACTACCTACCATACCCACTGTACCCTTAGCTTCTCTTTTCTTCTTTTCCCCTCCTCTCTTCCCCTTGCCCCCAGTTACCCAGGCACCATACCAAAACCGGGCCGACACCAATATCATCACACACACCCTTCCCTTCCCCCCCCCTTTCCCTTCACTTCCCTCCCCTTACCTTCCCCCCACTAGCCCTATCGGTTAATTTGGATTTATTTTTCCAACATAATTCATGCGCTGTACAGTACTCATAAGTTGTGGGAATACGCGCTACACTGTACTACACTACACTTACAGTGCTTGCACAGTACCGATCTTTGCGTTCATTCATTCATGCAGTTCATTTCACACACAAGTGTTGGTTGATTGAATTTCAGGGTGCGCAAAGTAACTTGAAGAATTGTTACATATACAGGAATGGGAGGAATATAATAATTTATTGAATTTATTGTATGATACTGGTAGTATATGCACGAGCGATCACTCGGTTGTGGCAGTGCTAATTGGTGGATGAGGTGATACGCAGTGGGGCAAACATGTGGTCGTTGATAGGAGGGATCGGACGGGGCTCATTGTTCGAGTTGGGAATCATACTCGTACGCGGGTATTTATAGCTTGTGCATAATGTTGTATGTAGGACGCTTTTAACTGGGTGTATTTGGTAAAGATAATGGGATGCTCGTGGTTGCGGTACAGTATTACGGGTAGTCGGGATCGTGATGCTTTGAGATGCCGTTCTGCATTGCATTACGGTATCGAGTTAAAGCTGGAGATGGCGCTATGTATGATAGAGTAGTTGTATAGAGTGGCGTGGCTTAATAGGCGGAGTGAGTGGGTGAGGGTAAACCTCTTTCTTAAGAAAAACTCTTTTCCCTCGAAAAAAATATCATGACATTGTTATATTATATAGAAACTTTGGTAGGGACGATGATGGCCCTGCGGCAGATTATGGTCAAAATCTAATCCTCTCTCGCAAACCTCGCCCGCCTATTTATCGATCCGCACTTATTTGACTGCCCTACCGATAAAGTTTAATGTGAATAATAATAATATTATATATCACGAATGCCCTCGTCGTCCTGGTGTTATTATGTTGTGCGAGGGTAGGGCAACGTGCTAGCACATTGTATCATAGTAGTGCTGTTTCACACAAGGCGAGATTCTAGAAGCTGCAAATTTTCAAAAGGAAAAAATACTCCGCTGCACACAGCCAGCGCCCAATGCATAGATAAATAGATAGATTACCGAATACACTAAGAACAAGCACGAGCCGAGGGAATATCGAAAGAGGTAGGGTAGGGAAATAAAGAGGAAAAAAAAAGTAACGCGGAAAAAAGAAACCTTGAAAGTTGCAACTTGAAAAACATCACTATCCAAATATTCCCCCTAATTGATAGATATCATCCTGCTTGGGGGGAGTAAAGGGAAGAAAAAAGAAAAAAAAAGGCCGTGCCCAAATTAGGCTTAACCAAGATATCGTGCCTTCGTTACTTTTTTTTTTCCTTTTGATTTTGCCCATTATCATTCTTGTACAACCTAGGGAAGAAGAAAAAAAGCAGAAGGTTTAATGCTTCTTCTTGCCGCCTAACACGTTCGCCAAAATAGCACCCTGTGATGTCTTCATTAGCCTTCACTCGTCCTTATATAAGAAGGAATTAACTCACTCCAACAGCGCCCCCAAGTTTGCCAACTCCAAGCTTACTACCGATAAAAGCCCCTGCAGTCCCTCCAACAAGCGTGCTTCCGAGTCCCCTCTCCCCGGGCGCACCGGGGGCCCCATGTGCTCCACTTCCGTCAGCGTACGCTCCGGGGCCCGCATACTGCCCTCCATGTTGGCCACCGTATGGGTCCGCTCCTGGTTGCTGATTATGATAATCTGCTCCCGCACCCCCATACCCGGCCGGTCCTTGTCCATACTGGCCTGCAGTACCACGGTCTTGGTGTTGCTGCTGCTGCTGGTAATCTGTTGCTCCGGGTTGCTGTGGCGGGTAGTAACTACCCTGCTGGTGCTGGGGCGGGTAGCCATAAGGGCTTTGTCCCGGGGACGGAGAGCCATAGGGTTGCGGTTGACCCGTGTACGGGGGGTGTTGTTGTTGTTGTTGAGCGTAGGGATCTTGTGGATAGTAGCCACCTGGGGCGGGTGATTGTTGACCTTGCGGGGCACCGCCAGGGGCAAAACCACCGTATGGCTGTTGATGCTGCTGCTGCTGCTGCCCTTGCTGGTTTGGAGGCCCGTAGGAACCCTGCTGTGGGTAGGCCGGGGGTTGAGGGGAACCGTAGTAGTCGTTTCCAGACATTATCAAAAGTTTACCGTGGAAAGATTGTTTTATTTGATAGGCTGATAGGGAACGAGAGACAGGAGTTTAGTCTTGAGGAGAGAAGAAGAGAGGGCTTTGTTTGAAGATGGGGAAGCACGGAAAGTGCGGGGTAATTTGTCCGAACAAATAAATGGCTGAGGAGGAAAAGAAAAGAAAGGCTCGGTGGGGGAGAAAATAAGTGAGGAAGAAGGAGAGGAAGAAGAAAGAAGAGGAGACCGAGAAAGATATATAATATAGCCTTCTTAGGTTATCAGCGGAAGAAAACAACGGAGGCGAATCAGCGTAAGGAGGGAGAGAGGGGGGAGATGAGGGAGGCGGAGTTCAAATCTAATACGAAAACGCCGAGAAGCTGGGTAGCCGGGAGGCAGGCAAGCAGGCAGGTGGTAGCACTGGGGTGGCGATATTATTATTATTATAAGCCACCGAACAAACGAGTGGCTATTATACAAGTACCACGCCAGACCCCACAAGTATAATACCGGTACTGTATACTAAGTTAGAGAATGAACAGCACTACAGGCGATTCCTCAAAGGCTCAAAAAGTTCACAGGGTATCATACGGCAATGGGGGTTGCAACTACCGGTAATTGCACTTCTTCTCCCCCTCTCTTTTCCTTTCCTTCAGGCGGCTAGCTGAGCCAGAGGAGGACCAGATATCGGAGGGGGGGGGGGGGGGGGATGGATT
>Ga0307507_10004814_pt1 | contig 23249 bp, 20 predicted proteins | sample 7_EM_MG_FD_207223 | JGI IMG/M metagenome (GOLD analysis project Ga0307507, IMG submission 207223) | Populus trichocarpa ectomycorrhiza microbial communities from riparian zone in the Pacific Northwest, United States - 7_EM | ecosystem: Host-associated > Plants > Roots > Unclassified | place...
GTTTGCCAAGCCATTTTTCTTTTCCCTCCCCCTTCAGGGGGCCGGGGGGCTTGGCATAAAAAAAGGGTTACCGTATGGCAACCCTTCCTTTGAATATATATTTTTAAACAAACACGGAATTGCCTTACGATATCTCGTTAAGCCACCACCAATTGTTGTTTAATGCGTTCATTTTCATTTATGCCACAAAGATGGAAATAGTTTTTATAAAAACAAACAGATAAATTTAATTATTGATTTAGTGAATTAAGAAAATTTAATGAAACTTTGTAATAAGCGCTCAGCTGCTTAATAATTGATTAATGAATTATCAACATGTTAACCTGCGTTCCAAATCAATAATTCACTAATTCACTAATTAAACATGGCTATACATAAAGAAAAAATAAACCCCGAGGATGATCTTGGCTTTGGCACACAGCCTGTGGTAAAAAGCCAGCCGGTTATTAATAAAGACGGATCTATTAACGTAAAGCGTACAGGCTTGCCTTTTTTTACTACCGCAAACAATTACCATTCACTTATTACCATGAGCTGGCGAAAGTTTTGGGCCATTGTTTTTACCGGGTATTTGATAGCCAACCTATTGTTTGCAAGCATTTATTTTTTTCTGGGTAATGATGCACTCGACGGCCGCAGCGGCGATACCAATTTCCATCGCTTTATGGATGCTTTCTTTTTCTCGGCACAAACTATATCAACAGTGGGTTACGGTCATATCAGCCCGAGGGGAATGGTAGCCAATAGCGTGGCCGCTTTAGAGTCGATGATGGGCTTATTAGCCTTTGCCTTAGCTACTGGTTTATTATACGGGCGCTTCTCCAGGCCTTCGGCCAAAATATTGTATAGTAGCAATGTTTTAGTGGCCCCTTATCGCGATAAGGGCTGGGGACTAATGTTCAGGCTGGCCAATTTAAGGCGCAATATATTGATAGATCTGCAAATAGAGGTTGTATTTGGCTATAACGAAGAAGTGAACGGTAAGGTAATCCGCAAGTTTTTTCAACTGGAACTGGAAAGAAAGTTTGTGAGCATTCTGACAGTAAACTGGACGGTGGTTCATCCACTTGATGAAAACAGCCCGTTAAAAGACATGACCCAGGAGGAACTGGAAGCCAAACAAGCCAGTTTATCCGTCATCCTTAAAACCTTTGATGATACCTTTTCACAAACCGTTCATTCCCGCACCTCCTACACTTACAGTGATGTGGTTTGGGGAGCCAAATTTGTACCCGTATTTCATCGTGACGAAGATGGACAGGCTATTTTGGATATGAGCAAGATAAGTGAATATGAGTTAGTTCATTAGTTCACTGGTTCATTAGTTCATTGGTCTTATCAACTGGCCATTTAAAGAGCTTTTATAATCAGCTATAAAAGGTCCACTATAAAAGACCAATGAACCAGTGAACTAATGAACCAATGAACGACTGGGAACTATCTAAGCAACGGGTTCTTCTCCTTAACAAAAACGTTATAAACCATCTTATCTAAAAAGGCTGGCAGTAGCTTACTAAGCAATACTGTAAGTTTGCCCTGCAGGGTCAAAACCAGTGTGCGGGAGCGGTTTTCAATGCCATCTACAACAATCTTAGCCACCTTGTCGGCTGTCATCATTTTATCTTCTTCCAGGGTGCTTTCGCGCTGTTCTACCCCTTCTTTATTAAGCGCGGTATTGCGGATGTTTGATGCGGTAAAGCCAGGGCAGGCGGTTAACACATGTACGCCGGTCTTCAGGTTTTCAACCCGCAAAGCATCCAAAAAACCATTCATGGCAAATTTTGAAGCAGAATATCCTGCGCGGCCGGGCAGGCCTTTATAGCCCGCTATGGATGATACGCCTACTATGCTGCCTTTGGTTTTAATAATTTCGGGCAGCGCGTATTTGGTACAATACACGGTACCCCAAAAGTTAACATCCATTAAGGATTTGAGTACCCCTAAATCAACATCTTTAAACAGCGCCCGCATAGAGATGCCTGCATTGTTTATCAACACATCAATTTTACCAAAGGTGATGAGGGTTTGTTTAATTAACTGGGCGCAATCGCCTTCGATAGTTACATCGCATTGTACGGCCAGGGCTTTAGTTTTGTAGTGCCTTTCAATATCCTGGGTAATAACGCATAATGTTACATATTGGCGGGCTGCAAGTACAACCGTTGCGCCACGTTTGGCGCACTCCATTGCTAATGATTTTCCGATGCCAGATGATGCCCCGGTAATTATTATAACTTTATCATTTAACTTCATATGTTGAAGGGAATAGCTGCGGCAATCCCTCCACTTTAATTTCGGGCACCTTAAATAAATATTTGGCGGCGAAGATAATCATCGCACCATAAAATTCCTTAAGATAATCCCAGCTAAATTTCACATTATTGCGGCTGTTGAAGTTGATGATATACGTTTTAGGAAAGTAATAATTTTTAAACCCGGCAAGCCTGATACGGTAACTCAGGTCGATATCGTATCCATAGGTATGAAAACGCTCGTCAAACAGCCCGGCTTTATCAATAGCTTCTTTACGCATCAGCATAAAAGCGCCGTTCAGCACATCGGTTTCTGAAGTTTGAAATTCCTCCACCCAATCTTTACGTTGCGTATCCGTAAGGCGCGATTTGGAAAAATGTTTGGCCAGGCCTGTTAGCTTAAAAAACACACTCCAGGGCTTGGTAAAGCCGTGTTTCGATTCGGAAAGGAATCGGCCATCGGGGGTTATCATCCGTACGCCCATACCCCCGGCATCCAAATGCATGTCCATAAACTCCAATGCCTTCTCAAAAGTTTTTTTGCCTGCAATTGTATCCGCATTGACTACTAAAATATACTCTCCTGTAGTTTCTTTAATACCCTGGTTATAAGCTTTTGCCATGCCCTGGTTGCTGGTGTTGGCTATTACCTTAACTTCAGGAAACTCAAAGCCCAGCATCTCTATAGATTTGTCTGCCGAAGCATTATCTACCACAAAAACCTCGTAATCAATGCCTGAAGCGGCCATTACTACCGAATTTAGCCCAATCCTGAGCATATTACAGGTATTGTAATTTACAATGATGACAGAGAGTTTCATACCTTACTTTGACAATGAATTTTCATACGGAACACGTGTAGTGATAGACCGCCCGAGGGTGATCTCATCTACGTACTCCAATTCACCCCCAAAGGCTATGCCACGGGCTATGGTTGATATGGTAATGTGGAAAGATTTTATGCGCTTGTTTAAATAAAACAAAGTGGTATCGCCCTCCATGGTGGCGCTAAGGGCAAAAATGATCTCTTTGGCCTCGTTTTCTTTCAGTCGTTCAACCAGCGTATCAACCTGCAAATCCGATGGTCCTACCCCATCCATTGGCGATATTAAGCCACCTAATACGTGATATACACCATTGTACTGGTTGGTATTTTCAATAGCCATTACATCGCGGGTATCCTCAACAACACAAATAAGGCTGCGGTCGCGTTTGTGCGATGAGCAAATCTCGCACACGGCATGGTCGGATATGTTGTGGCAAACCGAGCAAAACATAATCTCGTTCCGCAGCTTGCTCACAGTGATGCTAAATCGTTCAACATCCTGTTTATCCTGGTTAAGCAAATGCAGCACCAGCCTGAGAGCGGTTTTTTGACCTACCCCCGGTAATTTGGCAAATTCGGCTACAGCATTTTCCAGTAATTTGGACGAAAAATTCATTGTGCGAAGTTAAGGAATAAGTCGGGAAGTTGGGAGAGTCGGAAAGTCCGAAAGATTAAAGTTTGTATTTTGATAATTTCTTCTGTGCTATGCAATTTACTTTCCGACTTCAGGGACTTTTTTCCACTTTCTGACTTCCCGTCTTCCGGACTTTCGGACTAAAGTTTGTGAATAGTTAATTTGTTCTGTACTTTGCAACTCACTTTCGGACTTTACGGATCTTTCCGGCTTTCGGAGCTACTTCCGAACTTTCGGACTTCCCTACTTCCGGACTAAAAATACATCTATGTCGCCAGGAGTACTATTATCATTTATCATCGGTTATTTTTTAGTGTTGCTGGTTATATCCTGGCTTACATCCCGCAAAGCATCAGATAATGATACCTTTTTTGTAGCCAACCGCAACTCTAAATGGTACCTGGTAGCCTTCGGGATGATTGGCACCGCCCTGAGTGGCGTAACGTTTATCTCTGTACCCGGCAAAGTTGGCGCGCCCTCCGGCGATCAGTTTTCTTACTTTCAATTTGTACTGGGCAATGCCGCCGGGTTTCTCATCATCGCAACTGTATTGCTGCCGCTTTATTACCGGTTAAAACTCACCTCAATATACAGTTATATCGAGGGCGCTTTAGGCACCTGGAGCTATAAAACCGCTGCGGGGATATTCCTCATCAGCAGGGTTATCGGCTCATCCTTCCGGTTGTATCTGGTGGTTATTGTTTTACAGAAATTTATTTTTGATAGTTACCATATTCCTTTTGCCGTTACGGTGCTCATTTGTTTAGTCCTTATCTGGTCGTACACGTTTAAAGGGGGATTAAAAACCATTATTATTACCGATAGTTTACAGACTTTCTTCCTTGTGTTATCCGTATTTCTGTCGATATACTTTATTTGCAGCAGCCTGCACCTGAATATTTTTGAGGCTGCCGATGCCATTAAAAACAGCAGTTATGCCAAAATATTTTTCTTTAACGATTTCCTGAGCAGCAAATTCCATTTTACTAAAGCGTTTTTAGGCGGAATATTTATTACCATTGGCATGGTGGGGCTTGACCAGGACCTGATGCAGAAAAACCTGAGCCTTAAAAACATCAAGGAAGCTCAAAAAAACATGTTCAGTTTTACGGGGGTATTTGTAATCATCAATATATTCTTTTTAAGCGTAGGTGCTTTGCTTTGGATGTATGCCAGCAAATACGGTATTCATGTTGATAAAACCGACTACTTGTACCCTACCATAGCCCTGCAATATTTGGGCATTGTACCGGCCATGGTTTTCATGCTGGGGCTTACAGCAGCTACCTTCGCCACTACCGACTCGGCGCTTACAGCGCTTACCACCTCTTTTTGTGTAGACTTTTTGGGCTTTAACAAAAGCACCGATCTTAACAGCAAAAAAAAGGTAGGCACACGCCATACGGTGCATATTGCGTTTTCCGGGTTGATGTTTTTAACTATCGTGATATTCAACGCCATTAATAATGATGCGGTGGTAAGCGCCATATTTGCTGTTGCATCTTACACATACGGGCCGTTACTGGGGCTTTATTCCTTCGGTTTGTTTGTAAGTAACAGGCAGGTGAGGGATAAGCTGGTACCTTTTATCTGTATGGCATCACCTGCTATATGCTACTTTTTAAATGCCGAATCAAAATCCCTTTTGGGCGGATATGTTTTTAGCAATGAGCTCATCATTGTTAACGGATTAATTACCTTTGTCGGCTTGTTGTTGAGCTCGAGTCGGAAAGAAAGTCCGGAAGTCCGAAAATTGTAACGGGGTAAAAGAAAAGCAACAACAAAACATAATAATAAATTCGATGTACTAAATAATACTCCCGGACTTTCGGACTTTTCCGACTTTCGGACTAAAAACTAATTACTTTCGGACTTTCCGACTTTCGGACTTCCGGACTAAAGAACTAAAAAACTAACTACTTCCGGACTTACCGTCTTTCGGACTTCCGGACTACCAAAAAACAAAGGATATGACCGGAGACGATAAAATAAGACAAGCATTTGAAAACAAAAACTGGCAGGAAATAAAGGTTACAGACTCCTGGCAGATATTTAAAATAATGGCCGAATTTGTTGACGGCTTTGAAAAACTGGCTAAAATTGGCCCATGCGTATCCATCTTCGGATCGGCACGTACCCATAATGATAATAAATATTACCAATTGGCCGAAGAAGCCGCCCGCCTGCTTACCGAGCATGGTTATGGTGTAATATCGGGCGGCGGCCCAGGTATTATGGAGGCAGCCAACAAAGGCGCTTACGAAGCAGGTGGCAAATCGGTAGGTTTAAATATCGAACTGCCGTTTGAGCAGTTCCACAATAAATATATCGACAGGGATAAGATCATGGAGTTTGATTACTTTTTTATCCGCAAGGTAATGTTTATGAAATACTCGCAAGGTTTCATCATTTTGCCGGGTGGCTTTGGTACCATGGATGAGTCCTTCGAGGCTATGACGTTGATCCAAACCGGTAAAATTGCGCGCTTCCCGATTATTTTTGTGGGTGTTGATTACTGGAAAGGCTTATTTAGCTGGATAGAAGAAAAAATGCTGGCCGATCAGCACAACATCAACCCCGATGATTTAAACTTATACCGCCTGGTAGATACCGCCGAAGAAGCGGTTGACCATATTACCCGTTTCTACAACAAATACGTGTTGAAACCGAACTTTTAATCTTTACCCTCCAAATAACGGCAGGTTGGGTTGAAAAAGCGGACGAAGACTTCCGAAGTTTTGAATACTTCGGAAGTATGGAACTTTGTAAAACTTGTCATTAGCAGTGGTAAAATCCAGGGCCTCTGAATGGAAAATGTCATTCAAAAATAAATGACTGTCATGCTGAATGGTAAAATTCCGCGAAATTCTGAAGGAGGAATTACATCGATTTAATCCCCAATGTCATGCTGAACTTGTTTCAGCACCCCACATGCTAAGTGTACTCCATGCGAGTCACCCGGCCTATGGCATTGGCTACAAATAACTCAGCCACCATTTTTCTTTATGCGCCTGTTTGTATGCATCATAACGTTTGCACAACGGATAAAGGCCTACAACAATAACTATCCAAACCAGGTACGCAACCGGCAGCGAAAACCCGTAGCCTTTAAGCGATGTGGTAAACCATATAGGCTGATCAAGTATCCAGATTTTCCAGTTTTGGCCCTGCGTAACGGTGGATGCAATAAGGGCAATTAAGTGAATAATATAAATATGGATAATGTAGTAAAACATAGGCACCCTGCCGTATACCGATACTACCCTGACAACAGCATTCTGCAGTTTTTCTGTAAAGGCCAGAAACAGCAAGGCCGAGCCCAATGTTAATAAAACATACAACAACGAAGGCGGGTATTTATTTACTTTGATAAACGACAGGAAGGTAAAAAACGCATCCTTCTGCACGGTCCATTTAACAGGATCGCCATATACATTCAGGTACCTGATTACCACAAACAACACCAGGGAGGATACGCCTATGATAAATAAAGTCTTCCTGCGTTTTTCCACGCCGTACTCTGGAGTAAACAGCTGCCCAAGGCAATAACCCAATGGCATAATAGCTACCAGCGGTATAATCGGGTATCCTACTAAAAGTATTTCATGCCCCCAAAAAAACGGACGCTGATCATGAAGGAAGGCCCAGCCAAAACCGGCTATATTATTGCCGGCCACATGCACGCCATCCAATAAATTATGGCCGAATATAACTACGAGGCTAAGAACAAGAATAAAGGTTTTAGGCAGATGGATTAATGCGGCAAGTACAATCATACTTATCCCCAGGGCCCATATGGTTATAAACAGCAACATTGGGAAGGCGATATTAAAGTTCCAGCCGAAGTTGACCACCACCAACTCCAGGAACACCAGCCACAGGCCGCGTTTTACCAGGAAAACAGATAACTCATTCTTAGTTTTCTTCCGGCTCATTAAAAATGCCGAAGTACCGGCCAGCAGCATAAATATCGGCGCGCAAAAGTGGGTTATCCAACGGGTAAAAAACAATATCCCGGTTGTTTTATCCAAATCAAGCGGATCAAATAAAAACGAACCTTTATACAGGTAATCGCGCACATGGTCAAGCGCCATGATAATCATAATAGTGCCGCGAAGAAAATCAATGGATGTTATCCTGTTTTTAATTGTAGTTGTCATACGATGGTTAAGTGTTCAGGCCGATCCTCGGGGCTATCGGGCTTTAGATTTCTGTGTTGGGTATTAAGTTGCAATTTGCCTGTTTTTTTTAAGTTTTAGGAATAAAAAACATTGAAGCGGAGATTTTAGACATTCAAATGATTTTTTAAAGTTATTATCCGCCGGTAACATTTTATCATTATTTTGCGGCTATGGATCAATCTGCCAAACTTAAGCCACAGGCCGCCTTGGGCTTTATTTTTGTTACCATGCTGATAGATGTTATCGGCTTTGGTATCATAATACCTGTAATGCCTAAACTGATAGAGAAATTAATACATGGCACAGTAAGCCAGGCGTCGTTATATTCCGGGCTCATGCTGCTGGCCTATTCGGTAATGCAATTCCTGTTTTCGCCGGTGATTGGCAACCTGAGCGATAAATATGGGCGCCGGCCGGTATTGTTATCATCCCTGTTAGGGTTCGGCATCGATTATCTTTTTCTTGCATTTGCACCATCAATAGGCTGGCTGTTTGTAGGCCGTACCATAGCGGGTATAACGGGCGCAAGTTTTACAACCGCATCAGCGTATATTGCAGATATCAGCACTCCCGAAAAACGCGCGCAAAATTTTGGAATGATAGGGGTTGCATTTGGCATTGGTTTTATTATTGGACCTGTGCTGGGTGGTATTTTAGGAAAATGGAATGTTCACTATCCATTTTTTGCAGCTGCTGGCTTAGCCTTATTAAACGCGGCTTATGGTTTTTTTATCCTACCAGAGTCGCTTTCGTTAGCGCATCGCCGCCCCTTTGATTGGAAACGCGCCAATCCATTAGGCTCGCTATTGCAGCTTAAAAAATATCCTTCGGTAATAGGCCTGGCCGCCTCATTGTTCCTGGTATACTTTGCAGCACAATCTGTACAAAGCGTATGGACATTTTTTACCATCCTGAAATTTAACTGGAGCGAAGATGTAGTAGGCTATTCATTAGGGTTTGTTGGCTTGATGATAGCCGTGGTGCAGGGCGGATTGATCCGGATTACGTTGCCTAAGCTTGGCCTGGAACGCAGCATATGGATGGGGCTTTTATTGTATAGCACCGGACTGATATTGTTTGCCTTTGCCACCCATACATGGATGATGTTTGTCTTTTTGGTACCTTACGCCCTGGGTGGTATTGCCGGACCGGCCTTACAAGGTTTAATGAGCAACCAGGTACCAGCCAATGAACAGGGCGAACTGCAGGGCGGCCTAACCAGCCTTATGAGCCTAAGCTCGGTATTTGGCCCATGGATTATGACCACCTTGTTTTACTATTTTACCAATTTTAAAAATCACCTGTATTTACCCGGAGCTCCGTTTATATTGGGCGCTATACTGATGTTGTTAGCCGCATTGCTGGCTATCAGGAGTTTTAAAAAGAAGTAAACAGTTGGTAAGATTTATTTGGAGCAAAGATGCGACGGCGCAAAGTGATTTGCTTGTTTTTCTTTGCGTCTTGGCGATCTTTGCGCGAAAAATCTGTAAATGAGACCTCATAAATCGGGAATAATTCAACACAATTAATCATAAAATTTTAAACGCAATCCTGATAAAATAATAGGATAGGTTATATATTAGCCAAAATTAATATCTTCAAAACTTTTTAAGGCCAATAAACCTTTATCAACTTAATGATTAAAAAACCTAAAAAGAAGCAGTCGGCAGCGCTGGGCTTTATATTTGTTACGCTGTTTATTGATGTGCTTGGTTTAGCGGTTACTATTCCGGTAATGCCCAAACTGCTCGAAAACCTGGGCAATGTTGATGTAAGTACCGCCGCTCAATACAGCGGTTATTTAACTTTTACATATGCATCCATGCAGTTCCTTTTCTCATCGGTTGTAGGCAACCTGAGCGATAGGTACGGTAGGCGGCCTATCCTGCTTAGCTCATTGCTTGGTTTTGGGATAGATTATATTTTTATGGCCTTTGCCCCTACTATAGCCTGGCTTTTTGTTGGCCGCGTAATAGCTGGTATTACAGGCGCCAGCACCAGTACTGCAACTGCTTACATTGCCGATGTGAGCACCGGCAAAAACCGCGCGGCAAATTTTGGATTGGTAGGCGCCGCATCGGGTGTAGGTTTCATCGTAGGGCTGGCTATGGGTAGTTTCCTGGGCGAAATTAGCGTGCGGCTGCCATTTATAGCTGCCGCGGCCTTTGCACTGGTTAATGCAGCATACGGCTATTTTGTGCTCCCCGAGTCACTTGCACTTGAAAACCGCCGTAAATTTGAATGGAAAAAATCAAACCCCATAAGTTCATTACGCAGCCTTAACCGCTACCCTGCCCTTGGCGGACTGGTGGGTGCCTTTGCGCTGGTTTATGTAGCCCAAAAGGCTGTGGAATACGTTTTAGCCTTCTTTTTGATTGAAAAATTTCAGTGGAGCCAGGTCAGTATTGGTTACCTGGGCGTTTTCATCGGCGTTGTACTTGTGGCCATACAGGGCGGCCTTATCAGGTATACCTTACCTAAATTTGGCCAGGAAAAAAATATTGTGGCAGGCCTGCTGTTCTACGCACTCGGCCTGGTGCTTATTGCATTTGCCAGCCATGGCTGGATGGTATATGTATACATGGTACCCTACTGCCTTGGCGGAATCTCGGGGCCTGCACTGCAGGGATTAATTACCGGCACGGTGTCGGCTAAAGAACAGGGAGAATTGCAAGGCTCGTTAACCAGCTTAACCAGCGTAGCTGTTATCGTTGGGCCGCTATTGATGAGTTCGGTTTTTCACTTGTTTACGCATAAAGATACCCCGGCGTATTTCCCGGGCGCTCCTTATATATTGGGCGCCATATTAATGCTAATCAGTGCTTTATTGGCCGTAAAGAGTTTTAAAAAAGTACCCGCCTCAAAAAAAGTAAAAGCGGCTTAATGATCTAAACCGCTTACACCGCCCGATATTACAAACTTCATCATATCGGCAGCACTTTTATCAATGGGTTTTACTTTACCGGCATCTATAATGATAACCTGCCCGGCAAACGAGTATGAGTAAGGAAAATATACGGCAACTTCGCCGGGCAGCCCTAAAACAGCGAGATCCTTTTGAACAAGAAACCCAATTTTCTTCAACCCAAACTCATTTACCTCTACCAAAACCGGCTCATTAAACTTTTTTTCCTCGCCCACAAAAGCCTCAGTAAGGTCTTTTATAGATGAATACAGGAACGCGAAGATGGGTAAACGGTTAAACCAGCGCTTAAACCAGCGTTTTATCGGGTCGGTTATTACATTGGTAACTAAAATGCCCGCTATCATGATCACCACAATTACATTGAGTATCCCCAGGCCTGGTATGTAAAGGTGTTTCCCTGCTTTATCAACCAGCAGATCACTTAAATTCAACGCTTTATCAATTGTTGATACGCCCCAGTACATCAAAAAAATTGCCGCGCCTATAGGTACAACTACCAACAGGCCTTTTGCAAAATACCTGATTAAAACCCGTACAATATTGTTCATAAGCCCCTAAAATTTCTACCCGTAAAAATACACCCTTTTAAATTGGCAAAAAAATAAAATAACAGACGTGTTCAAACGCTAACTAATCCTTTGGCCAAGGGTTATCTTATTGTAGTTTACACTCTTTACACTTATTTCACACTTTATTTCGCATTATCAGTACAGTTTCCAATTTTATGATTTGGTTAAAAATTCAATAAGTAGATTCAGTATTCTAAATCAAAAAATATGTCACATACTACTTGCAAAAGATGCAAATCACAAATGGTTAGGCGGACCCATAGACCCCCTTTTGTAAAAAAATTCTTAGGCTTTTTACCTCTGAAACGATTTAGTTGTGAATACTGCTTAAACTCTTTTTACAAACTGTTGTAACACCGTTAGCTTTTAGATAAACACTGCCGATTTATCGGGGTTAATGTTCAGGCTAATATGGCTAACCAAGGCGAGCTAAGTTCACACTGCACAGGTCGGCAAATGATTCTTTTTGTCCATTAAAAAAAAGCAGTAATGGTACTTTAAACGTACTGCGCCTCTTTAAATTGACAAAACCTTGCTATAAAAAACTTTAGAGATTTTAACTCCAAACATAAAATTTCCGCATACAGTGATAACACCTAAACCATTGAACTGGTAACCAGAAAAATAATAATTTAAAAACTTCTCCTCTTAATGTCCTGTGATGTGAAATTGTGTTACACGTTGGGCAATGAATATCTTTTTTATCGGGATTGTTGATGTTTGACATAATAAAATCAATTAACGTTGGGTAGGTATGTAAGTTACCCATTAATAATTGCTAAACCGGTTCATTATAGCCAACTTCTGTTAAAACGCCTTTCAGATGTTTAATCCTCATGATCCTTAAAGTCCCAAGGTAATTGCCAGATCAAATAGTAAAATTCAAATTATATTTCCAGTTTCTAACCCGTAGGGTATTCCGTATTAATTTAAAGGGTACCATGAGGTGTATCCATCATTGAAAATAAGGTTTTCGGGAACAGTCACGTAAGACCAATAGTTATTACAACTTTTCGTGGCTGATTTTCAATAAACCGATAGTTTAACCCCAAAAACACTACTCGTAAAAATACACCCTTTTTACACGCTGCGAAACATTAGTTAATATTTCATACGGAATGGTGCCAATTTGGGCGGCCAGCTCCTCAATACGCTGGTGCTCTTCGTCAAATATAACTACCTCATCCCCCTCGCTTACATCAAGGCCGCTTACATCAAGCATACACATATCCATGGTGATGTTACCTACCGTTGGCACCAGGGTCCCTTTTACCAGCATTTTACCTACGCCATTGCCAAATGCCCGCAAATAGCCATCGGCATAACCAATACGCACGGTGGCAATTTTGCCGTCTTTAGCCAGCTTGCCACTTCGGCTGTAACTGATGGTTTCTCCCGCTTTTATTTTTTTAACCTGTGCTACGCTTGTTTTTAAGCTGGCAATGGGCTGCAACGCCCTGTTTGATGCAGGCACTGCCGAATCAATGCCGTATAAGCCAATACCCAGCCGCACCATATCATACTGTGCCGAAGGCCACCGGATGATGCCTGCCGTATTGCACAGGTGCTTAATAACGGTATAACCAAGCGAGCGTTCAATCTCCTTAAAAGCTTTTTCGAAACGCTTTATTTGTATTTTGGTAAACTCATCATGTTTAACAGCCTCACTTGCTGCCAGGTGCGAAAAAACAGATCGTACACGCACGTAACTGTTGGCTTCCAGCATATCGCAAAGGGTATCAATTTCGTGATTTTCAAAGCCCAGCCTATGCATTCCCGTATCTATTTTTATGTTTACTGGATAGTTTGATATGTTGCGCCCCTTTGCATAGCTCACAAAATCATCCAGCAAGCCGAAACTATAAATTACCGGCTCCAGCTTGTACTCCGTCAGTTTATCAAATGCAGATGCTTCGGGGTTCAGCACCATAATAGGCAGGTTGATACCGGCTTGCCTTAATGCAACACCCTCATCAATATAGGCAACTGCCAGGTAATCTACCTTGTTGTATTGCAGCATATTGGCTACCTCAAAAGTGCCGCTGCCGTAGCTAAAGGCCTTTACCATCGCCATCACCTTTACTCCGGGTTTTAGCTTAGATTTATAAAAATCAAGATTACTCAATAAGGTATTCAGGTTAATCTCTAAAACTGTTTCATGGGCTTTTTGAGCCAGCGCACGGCTTATCCGTTCAAATTCAAAACTACGCGAACCTTTAATCAGGATGGTTTCATCTTTAAAATCAAGCTGCTTCAGGTGCTGCAGCATCGCGGCGGTATCGGTAAAGAAATGATGCTCAGCTACGTTAAAGTACTCCTGATGGCTTAACAGAGCATCGCCAACACCAATGAATTTATCTACCTTTTTACCGGCCACCAAATCGGCAACCTGCTGATAAAGCACATCCTGTGGTAACCCCGACTGGTAGATGTCCGACAGGATCAATGTTTTTTTCTGATGCTGATTTTGCTGGCCTAAAAAGTTGAGTGCAATCTCTAAAGATTGCAGATCGGAGTTGTAAGAGTCATCAATCACCGAGCAATTATTTATGCCGTTTTTTAACTCCAGGCGCATACTTACCGGCACCAGCCGTTCGATACGTTTATCGGCCTCAACAGCGCTGTACCCAAGGGCCAGCATGGTTGCCCAGCAAATAATAGCGTTTTCTATTGATGCCTCGTTGGTAAAGGGCACCAGGCATTCAATCTCCTGTTTTTGGTAATAAGCGCGCAGGTAATAGTTTTTGGAAATCACCGTGCCGCTAAAAACGTACAAATCGGCTTGGGTAAATTTGCGGCTCCAGGTAAATGTTTCTTTGGCCGGTATATCTGCCCTAAAATCTATCAATAAGTCGTAATTGCAAATCAGTTTCTGGCTGTTTTTAAATAATTTAAGCTTCTCCAACACTTTCTCTCTCCTGCTGCCAAAACCTTCGTCATGCGCGGTACCAATGTGTGTAAGCACGCCTACCTGGGGCTTAATAATGGCCTCCAGTTTTTCCATTTCATTTATAGTGGATATTCCGGCCTCAAAGATACCCAAATCGTTGCGGCTGTTTATTTGCCATACCGAAAGCGGTACCCCCATTTGTGAGTTATAACTTTTAGGATTACGTACAATATTTTTATCGGCGCTAAGCAGCTGGTATAGCCACTCCTTTACAATAGTTTTACCGTTACTGCCGGTTATGCCTATTACCTGCAGGTTAAACCTGCCGCGGTGATGCGCAGCCAAAGCCTGCAGGGCGGCCAAAGGATCGGCCACAATTAAAAAATTAGCTTCGGGTAAGTTAAATTCCGGGCCATGCTCCACCACAAAATTACGTATGCCAGCGGCGTAAGCACCGGCAACAAACTCGTGTCCGTTGCGCCTGCCGCTTAAGGCAAAAAACAAGCCTTCGGCCGCGTTATTTAAACGGCGGCTATCTGTAAACAGCGCATTGATGATGTATTCTTTTACAATGTTGCCGCCTGCATTAATGATCTGTTTAACTTCGGTTATCTGGTACTGGTTGTTAAGCATGGTACGAATTTGGGCATATTAATTTAACTATAGCATATTTTTTGACGAATTTTGATTGCCAATGGATGGCCAAAAAAAAATTAAGATAACCGACCCCACAGTAGCCCTGGCCAAGGCCGAAAGCTACTGTGCCTACCAGGAACGATCGCAACAGGAGGCGCGCGACAAGCTTTACGAATGGGGCTTGTGGCCCGATGCCATTGAACAAGTAATAAGCGAACTGATACAAGGCAACTTTTTAAACGAAGAGCGCTTTGCCAAAGCCTACGCCAAAGGCAAATTTAGCCAGAAAGCCTGGGGGCGAATAAAGATAAAGCAGGGCCTAAAACAAAAACACGTACCCGATGTACTGATAAAAAAAGCCCTGTTAACCATTGATTTGGACGATTATTTTACGGCGTTAACCAGGCTATTGGATAAAAAAGCAGGCACCATAAGCGAGAAAAATGAACTTAAGCGCCGTTATAAGCTGCAACAGTACGCTATGGGCCGCGGGTACGAGGCAGATCTGATAGCAGATGTTTTGAAAGTCAACCACTTATAAACTATTTTAAAAAAAGTGAAATTTTCCCTTGCAGAACATCCAATTCTGTCTATATTTGCACTCCCGCAAACGAGATAGGCACACAGCTTACTTAAAGCAGGAAGAATACCAATGCGAAAGTAGCTCAGTTGGTAGAGCACGACCTTGCCAAGGTCGGGGTCGCGAGTTCGAATCTCGTCTTTCGCTCAAAGCCCTTCCATCAAAAAGAAGGGTTTTATTTTTAAAAGGTGACACACCTGCTCAGATGGTGGAACTGGTAGACACGCAGGACTTAAAATCCTGTTCCCGTAAACGGAGTGCGGGTTCGATTCCCGCTCTGAGTACTGAAGCTGATGTCAAACGCTTCATTAAGCCCTTAAATCAATGATTTAAGGGCTTTTTTTGTTATAAAGCCACCCAAAAGATCCATTCAATCGCATGTTTTAGTTGAACGATTCGTTGAACTCGCAAGAGCAATAAAAATCGTTCAACGAAAACCTTACAAATAACTGTATATCAAGATGTTCAATAACTAAACATCTTGATAATAAAGCCGTCAAAATCGACATTTGTTTAACCTTTTTATTGAATGATTATGTTGGAAAAAAGCTTCGGGTTAATGTTCTTTATGCGCAAACCTAAAAACAGTCTAAACGGCTCCTACCCTATTTACGTAAGAATTACAGTTGATGGTAAGGCCAGTGAACTATCTACTAAACGAAAATGTCACACCTCTTCATGGAATGCCAAGACAGGGCGATCTATCGGTAATAAAGAAACCACAAAAGAATTAAACCACTTCCTGGATGCACTTTCCCAGCAAGTTTACCAGGCTAAGCGCCGGTTGATAGAAGCCGACAAGGAATTAACTTCCGATTCTATAAAAAGGAACCTTACCGGAACAGACGAGGAAAAAAGAACGATCATTGAGGTATTCACTAAGCATAACCAACAACTTAAAGCACTTGAAGGAACTGAATTTGCACGCAATACCGTTAAACGATATGCAACAACCCTGGAACATACAAAATCCTTCTTAAAGTGGAAATACGGCACAGAAGATCTTGACATCAAAAAGCTGGACCATGAAACGATAGCGGAGTTTGATTTCTGGTTAAAAGGCATTCAAAAATGCAATCATAACTCAACGATGAAATACTTGTCAAATTTTAAAAAGATCGTTTTAATCTGCGTTAAAAATAAATGGCTGCTGTCAGATCCTTTTGCAAATTTCAGATTCACAAAAAAACCGGTGCAACGATTAGCCTTAACCGAACATGAGTTAAACGCAATCGCTATTAAAAACTTTAAAAATGAACGATTACAAAATGTGAGGGATATTTTCATTTTCAGCTGCTATACAGGCCTCTCGTACGCTGATGTGCAAAAACTACGATCTGATGAACTTAATATTGGCATCGATAAAAATCTCTGGATATTTACCAACCGGCAGAAAACCGGCACTCCAACCAGAATGCCACTAATGCCTGAGGCATTAGCAATCGTTGAAAAATATAAAGGACATCCAAAATGCATAGTAAGCGGATTGCTTTTGCCCGTTTTAAGCAATCAAAAGATGAACTCCTACCTGAAAGAAATAGCAGACTCTTGCGATATTGAAAAACCACTTACATTTCATATCGCTAGGCATACATTCGCTACTACGGTTACTTTAAGTCATGGAGTACCTATAGAAACAGTTTCAAAAATATTAGGGCATTCATCAATTAAACAGACTCAACATTATGCGAAACTAACTGATAACAAAGTTAGTGATGATATAAACCAATTAATTACCAAACGTAGCCAGAGAGTTTAATAATGGAACCTATTATTAAAAAGAGCGAGCTAATTAAACAGTACTTCAATAATCAAAAGCATTGAACAAATGGAAAATTTAATAATAACAGAAGAATATATTTTAAAGAAAATTTATCACATACGAGGTCAAAAAGTAATGCTTGATAGGGATTTGGCGGATCTTTATAACGTAGCCACAAAAGTTTTAAAACAATCCGTAAAACGCAACATGAGCAGGTTTCCGGAGGATTTTATGTTTGAAATGACTATTGAAGAGTTTTCAGATTGGAGGTCACAATTTGTGACCTCCAATTCAGATAATATGGGACTTCGTTATGCTCCATTTTGTTTTACAGAACAGGGTATAGCCATGTTATCCAGCATTTTGAACAGTGAAAAGGCTATTAACGTAAACATACAGATCATTCGAATATTTACACGTATTCGTCAGATACTCTTGGATCATTCGCAATTAAAGCTTGATATTGAAATAATTAAATCAAGGCTGAATGAGCAGGATCAAAATATGGAAATTGTTTTTAAGTATCTTGATCACATGGCAGCTGATGATGTCCCGCAAAAGCGAAGAAGGATCGGCTTTAAACCTGACAACTTAGACTTGTAACAGAAGTTCTATAAACATTCATACTAATGCAACCTAAGAGACAGTGTATTCATGTCGATACAATTTTGACCGGCATTTAAAATCTAATCGAGAACACCACACTGATGCTCAACAGGGACGCAGACAAGGCCATGAAATAATCTACTGAAGCAAAAGACCAGTAATCGCCGAATAATATACTCCCAACACACACCCAGTCATTGCACCGCTTAAACAACCGGAGCTTAAAGCAGGAAAACGGTCAAGGGCGGGGCAATCCAATAAAAAAACAAAACACCCTGCCCCGTTTATATACCCTTTACCGTTTTCCTGCGTGAGCTATTTTTGTGACCGCGGTGCTGTGACTGACCGATAACTGTGCGCCGGGAAAGGCAGGTGTATATGAGGGACGAATACACTCCTGCACGTGCGGCAGCGAGGCTGATGGCGGAATGAAACCCGGAGCGCAGCCCGTGGTGAAATGCAGCCACCTGCCGCAGCTGCATGGTCAAATCTCCCTGTCTGTAATATCAAATTATCCGAGGCCCTTAACCAGGCATTTGTTACCGATCTATTCACCAGCCGCCCATCTTTAAACCGTTGCTCTGCACTCTGTTTTGTTGTTCCTGCTGTAGTTTTAATGCTCTTTCCAATTCCAATTTTTCCTGCCGCTTTTGCTCCTGCTCCTGTTTTTCCAGCTGCTTTAATTCTAATTTCTGTTCGTAATCGCCATGCTTTAAAGTATTGGCATAGATAAAAGCCTCTTTGAGTTCCCGGTCATAATCAAATACCTGGTCAAATGTCCGTTCGGCAGCCTGCTTGAAAGCCACCCGGTCAAACTGCCCGACTTTAAGGCTATGTGCCGCATTCTTACCCCTGGAATTGTTCATCGGGCTTAAACGGATGCTGTCGGTAATGTCTTTCCTGCTGACAATGACCTGTATGTGCATCTGCTCACCTGGTTTTTGTTCGCCCCGTTTAGCAAGTCCCTGTTTTACTTCTTCATCCTTATGGGTATAATAACGGTGATTTTCCAGCTTGCCAAAGTATAAAATGTCTCTATTGCCCTGCACCTTATCCTTTTTAAAGTTCTGGGCATATTCACTCATGACCTGGTTAGCATATTGCTTCATTTGCTGCCTGGCACCCTCCTCGCCAAATTCCTCTTTAAGAAATAACAGCTCGTTTTCGCTTGGGCTGATATTCACTAAAAAGAACTTAGCCTCATCTTTGGATAGCCTGTCTATATTGTGGTCAATATCATAACGCACCTGATAAGGCTGTATTAGTTGACTTTCGTGATTAAACCAGTATTCCGGTTCCTGTTGCGGGTTTTGTTCATAAAGCTGCCGGTTCTCTTTTTCCAGGTAACTGACGAGCTGGCCGCTGCTGCCTTTATTATTGCCTGTTTCGCTCTTGCTGATATTGATGTGCATAGCATTTGTTTTATAAATTCTTCATTTGCTGCCGAACATTTTGGACCAGGCTGTCCTTATCGGCCTGTTTAGTCATCATCCCCATCGCTTCCCGGTGCTGGATATAATACTCTAAGATTTCAAGACATTTGCGTTTGGTGACATCTTTGTTGTACTGCGCCTTTTCGATGTTGTTAACCGAAGTCTTAATGTTGTTCAGCGTGGATTGCTGGCCCGCATAAGCAGCCTTTTGATCCTTATTATGGGCAATGATATGCTGGTTAAAAAAGTTAACGATGCTGGTCTGTGAATTGGTTATCCCTTCAAATGATTTAACCAATGGCTGTAATAACTGATCTTCCAGTGTCCTGATAAACCCAATGACACTATCGCTGCGTTTAATCAGTTCTTTTTTTAACAGTTCATCGTTCAGGTCGCGAGGGTCTTTCTTGCTCTTATAGAAATAATCAACCATCGCAATAAAAAATTCAATCTTTGTCAAGCCACATTTTTCGGCCATTTTTTGCAGCTTGTTATCGGCTGTTATTGGGAACCGTATGGTTTTGATATTTTGGTCTGTCTGTTTGTACATAAAATTCCAACCTTTCTTCATTAGCTGTTAAGCAATCACTTAAATCACGGTATACCGCAGAGTATACGAAAAACGGCCCTTATAGGTATTTCTAAGAGGTAAAGTATACCTCCGGTATACTAAAAACCGTGCTGGCCCCGCAGGGCGAGCGGAAGAGTCAGGTGTAACCTGACTCCCGCTCGCTCACTCCGCTTTCGCGAAGCGACCTGTGCTTTCTTCCTGATTTGCGAAGCAAATCATATCCGGTGCAGCAATTGGCTGCACCGGATATACAGCCCAATACAAAGTATCGGGTTATACCTCCCAACCGGCAGGCCAGTAAACCTGGCTGCCGAGTTTAGGATGATACGATGGCTGGTAACGGATATAACCATATCCATCCAACTCCCGGATACATTTATGGTAAGTGGCAATCGAAGCGATCTTGCTAAATGCCATCAATTCCCTGCGGGTAACCGCAAACGGACTGGCAAAGCCATTCCGTTGCCACTGGACAAATAAAGCCGAAAAAAGGCTGATGTGCGTTGCAATCAGCCGCTGGTCGCCACTCATGCGGCGCAGTAACTTGCCGTAACCGGCAAGCTCTGCATTGGAGACGGTTTACTTCATTTAAAACCTCCTTCCAATAGCTTATTTATATCTTCCAGTTTGTAATACATGATGCTTCCTATCCTGGTAAAGCTTAGTGTGCCGTTTATACGCAGGTTCTGCAAGGTGCCCGGCGAGATATTCAGCAACTTCCTTACCTCGATGCTTTTTAGCCATTTCTTAGACTGGCCTTGTCCCGGTTGCATCAGCTGCTTGATCTCCGTCAATAATTCACTCTTAAACTCCCTTAAATCCTCTTTGGTGATCAATTCGGTTGATGTCATAGTTAATTTTTAAATGATGAATAATTCTTGTCCAAATTTGAACAAGGGCTATTTTATTGATTGGGGTCTTTGATAGTGTCACCCCCAATCTTCATTTATTACCTCTGTTTAGTGTCGCATGGTGGTGGCCTCCTTTCTTTATTAAACCCGTTCAGCGGAACAATAAAATCCCATCCGCTGAATACAATGATTCAAAAGTGAGGGCTAAAACAGCAAAATGAATGACCATTGGAGGCGTTTGGTCACGAATGAAGCGTGGAGTTACTTCTTTTGGGGAGTTGGAACGATCTTGAAAAGCTTGTCTTTTTCGTCGATGATCAGGTACTTGGTTGAATCCGTATCTTTTTGGGACGGGAAATAATTCTGAGCGGTACCAATGGGAATATTGTTTTCTCCATGTTGGAAATATTTTGCGATCATCTTGTACCAGGGGCTTTGCGTTTGGGAACGGGTTAGTTTGTTGTCATTCGGTAGTGTCAGGTTCTGGATCTGTATAACCAGGTCGATAAATACCGGCAACCCTCCTTTATCAATGACGACTTTTTCACCTACATCGTATTTCGTGGCTTCTTTTAGTTGCCTTTCCAGGTCTTTAATTCTCCCTTGTTGCTGGTCGATCAGTTTGTCTTTATCACTAATGACTGATTCTATTGGCTGCGTTTTATGCCACTGATCAACGGTTTTTAAGAAACCTAAAAAGGCTTCGAGCTTTCGAATATAAACTAAACCCGATGCATATTTCTTGGAGAATGGATCGAGGCGTTTAAAATGCTTTATCCGGTTTGTGTTAATATCGTGAACATAATTAAAGAATGCTTCTTCTTCGCTTGGATTTGTTTTTAGATAAGCCCCTAACTGGTAGTTATAAAATGCCCCGTACTCCGACTCTTCGATTTCATATATCTTCAACAAAAAGAAATTAGCCTCTAATCGCCTATCGCCTAAAAACAACGGGCCGATATCATACCTGTGGGCGGTGATTTGGAAGCGGCCTCTGAATTTAAAATATCTCTTGTTGATCATAATTCTCTCATTTTATGATCAACGTCAAAATTCAGATTGTGGTTTGAGCATATTGTATTTCGCAAGTACTGACCTTATAATTGAACGGAAGGAATAAACAACATTTTTGACGGCACCCTACAAAAACCATTTTCTATAAATCTTTTGAGCCATGGTCAATCTAATTGGGTAGTATTACCACAAAACTGTGTTAAGAGAGGCTACCCTTTACGCCAACCGCCGTTATAAAAAAACTCCCGGATGAAATTGATATCCGGGAGTTGCATATTTACTACTTAGCATGGTGTACCTATCAGCGGGCTAAATGGCTGGACCTTGCGGCAGCGAAAAGTCCTTGCGGTAGCTGTGATCGTGTTTTGTCCATTATTAATGCCTTCAGTTCCTCCTGGATAAACCACATATGATTGACCCCAGTTGACCAATTTTATAATGACGACCTTTAATACTTATCCTGAGGCTTTTAGTGGAAGAAAGTGAATTGGCGAAGAGGGGTCAACGAAATTGGTTTTTCCAACAGGGGGATTGAGCGTATGCTGATCAAGTAATTTTAAAAGTTCGATATCACCCTCAGCGGCTGTATATCTTCAGCCATGTTCAGCGCGACTTTGATAGTAGTAATCTAATACATCCCCTATCCTTTGAACCGCTTTTACATAGCATTTGAGGCACCATGTACAACTGATAAAGCCCTTTTAGAGGAAGAAATTTGTCTACCCTTTTTTAACGTTTTAATTGCAGTCCTGTTACCTCAAAACCGTTACACTGCCTGACACAGGTGGCTGCCCTGCGCCTAATTTTATAATATAATAATAAGTGGCACTTGGTACAATAACCTCATGATAGGTGCCGTCCCAGGGTCGTCCATATCCTTTTGAATAAAATAAGCTAACGCCATACCTGTTGAATATCTCAACCGAGCTTTCCGGATAGTCTTCGAGATTGCTTATTTTCCATGTATCATTAACGCCGTCGCTGTTCGGAGAAAATGCACTGGCCGTCACAATGGGTTTCCGCACCTTTACCGTTATTTCGCCTTCGTCTGAACAGCCGCCGCTGCTTACCGACACCCGATAGGTTGTTGTTTCGGTAGGAGAAACTACAGGATACGGGTCAGTTATATCCTTTAAACCCGGTGCTTGCTGCCAGGTATATTGTAAAGCATCTCCTGTGTATACGGGATACAGTTTTATACTACTGCCCTGCGCAACATACACTGCCTGCGAGCCTGTTACCTGCGGAGGCGAAAGGACTGTTATTGTTTTTACTTTTGTGGCCTGACAACCGGACGAACTTATAAATTGATAAGTTATTTGGTGACTGCCCAACCCGGCAGCCCGCGGATCGAAGACACCCTGAGCAGTAATGCCTGTTCCACTATAGGTGCCTGTTCCTTTTTCGCCATTTGCATCATATGCCTGGCTAACCGTATAAGGAGAAGCGTTGACACAAATGGGAGGAATAGAATCGAAGCGTATTTCGGGTAAACCCATCACCTGTAATTCTTTTGAC
>Ga0307507_10004815_pt1 | contig 23248 bp, 5 predicted proteins | sample 7_EM_MG_FD_207223 | JGI IMG/M metagenome (GOLD analysis project Ga0307507, IMG submission 207223) | Populus trichocarpa ectomycorrhiza microbial communities from riparian zone in the Pacific Northwest, United States - 7_EM | ecosystem: Host-associated > Plants > Roots > Unclassified | place...
AAGGCAAAGGGGCGAGTAACAGGCGCCCCTTAATAACTCTACAGGAGTAGAGTACAGTGTGTAATACTAGCGCGTCCGTAGGTTTGTTACGGCAGCAGTGGTTCCCAAGGAGGTTAAAAAGTAAGGTAGTAGAGCACCACTGGTGACTCGCAGGCGACTCGCAAGCGAGCCCCAAAAGGTAGGGAGATGGATCACGGGGTTTTCTTAAATAGAGTTTTCTCCCTACATGTATATAAGGAGTAGTCCGCGTGGGCCTAATAGGGATCCGAATCGGACGTTAAGCAATGAATAATAATAATATTAAGAAAGCGCTAGAACTAAAGTAATATATTAACCCTTGACCTCTTATACCTAAAGAGTACCATAATCTAATTAATAAGTTTGAAAAATAATTTGCAGACTAACTAGCCTTGTACTAAGATAAGTATAATTTTAAGATAGAACTTAAGCCTAGCATGATACTAAAGTTTAGTCTGCTATATGGTATATTATAAGAAGAACTGCTTATAATGTAATAATACCTTAATAAATATCTGGAAAAAGGATTTATTTACCCTAGTTAATCTCTATTTGCCTTACCTATACTATTTATTAAAAAGCTAGGAGGAGGCTTAAGATTCTATATTAATTATTAAGCTCTAAATGCAATTATAATTTAAAACTAATATCCAATTCCCCTAATTTAAGAGATGCTTAACTGTTTAGCAAAGGCATGGTACTTTATAAAGCTTGATATAGTTACTACCTTTAATAAAATCTGTATATGTGAAGGAGATAAGAAGTATATAGCTTTTTGTATATAATAGGAACTCTTTAAATACCTAGTAATGCTGTTTAGTATAAAGAACGGTTCTAGTATATTTTAATAATACGTTAATAATATACTTTGTAAATTCCTTAATGTATTTATTACTGTGTATATTAATAATATCTTAATCTACTCGTCCTTGCTTTCTAAATATTAGAAATATATTAGAATGGTCCTTAAACGCCTGCAAGATGTGGCCTTATAATATAATATTAAGAAATACAAGTTCTATATATCCGAAGTTATATACTTAGGCTTAATTATATCCCGCGATAGAATTAAAATGGACCCTAAGAAAGTTGCTGTAATTGTAAACTAGGAAAGTTCTGGTAGCATATAAGACATTTAAGGATTTCTAGGATTTGCAAATTTCTATTATTAATTTATTAATTACTTCTTAAAAATTGTTTAGCTATTAGTAAACTTAATAAGGAAGAATATAAGATTTAAATAGACTACTAAATATAAATAAGCTTTTAATAAACTAAAACATTGTTTTATAACTGCTCTAATTCTTACCCACTTTAACTCTAACCTTAAATGTATTGTTAAAACGGACTTGTCTAATTATGTACTAGGGGGGATGTTATTGCAATACAATAAGAACGGCGAGCTATATCCAGTAGCCTTTCTCTCCTAGAAACTTGTCCCTGCTAAATTAAACTATAAGATATATAATAAGGAACTGCTTGCAATTGTTAGATGCTTTGAATAATGGCGTCCCAAGCTTAAAGGATTATTGTTCCTAATATATATGTTAACAGACTATAAGAACCTGCAGTATTTTATAACTATAAAGCAATTAATGCAGCGCTAAATTTGTTGGGCCGAATATCTCTTATAATTTAACTTTAAGATTATATACTAACTAGGTAAACTTAATTAGAAGCCTAATATATTAATATAACAATTATAGGACCTACCTATAAATGCTTTAGATAAATGGATTATAAATTAATTACAGATTTTATTGCCCCCTAAACGTTTTAAAAAACTACATCCTATGTTCCTAGATATGGAACTTAACAGAAATAAATTGGAAGTTAATAAATGGGAAATGGAAATTAATAAGCTAATAGAATATAAATATAAAAACGATATATAGATAATAGATGTAATAAAAGTAATTTAAATAGGAAAACAATAGTATAAGGATATTATACTTACTAAATGCGAAATTTAAAACTATTAATTATACTATTAATAGAAGATGGTAGTTCCGAATTCCGAACCTTTATAATTTAAAATACTTAAATTTATATATAACTCCCCTGTAGTAGGGCATCCTGGCTATATAAAGACTTATAAGATTATTTAATAAGTATACTACTGGCCTATAATGCATAACTATATATAAAAATACGTTTAAGTATGTAGGATGTGCGTACATGGAAAGACCTCTTATATAAAGAAGTAAGGAGTACTTTAACTGCTACCAATTCTAATATAAAGATGGCACGATATCTTAATTAACTTTATAGTTAACTTGCCCAGCAGTAATGGGTTTATAAATGTTATGGTAGTTATTAACTATCTTATAAAAATGCAATATATAATCCTTATGGACTTAATTAATGTGATATTAGTAGCTAAATGTTTTGTTAAGCACGTCTTTAAGCTATACAGACTTCCTAACTTAATAATATCCAACTATAGAAGCTAGTTTGTTTTAGATTTCTAGTAAGCTCTATATAAACAATTAAGTATTTAAATATAACTCTCAACTGCATTTTATCTGGAGATAGATGGTTAAACTGAAATTGCAAACGCGATTATAGAATAATACCTATAAATATACTGCTCCTACCTGTAAGATAACTAGGAAAAATAGCTGCCTTTAGCTAAGTTTACTGTAAATAATATAATAAACATATTAATAGGCGTAACACTGTTCTATATAACCTATAGATAAAACCCTTAACTTAGATTTAAACCATAACCTAAAATTAATATAATAGGACCTATAATTAAACGGATTTAGTTAATTAATATATATAACTTTACTAATTAAATAAAGCAGTTAACAGAACTATTATAAAGTAAATTAATATACGCTTAAATGTTATAGGAATGGTATGTGAATAAAGGACGAGCTCCTATATAGGACTTTAAGGAAGGTAATATAGTTTACCTAAATATACGAAATATAAAGACTTAACGGCCTTTAAAGAAACTTAATTAGAAGCTTATAGGCCTATACTAAATTAAGAAGAAACTAAGCCCGTACGCCTATAAGCTTAAACTGCCAACTAAAATAAAAATATATCTAACGTTTTATGTAAGCTTGCTGCAACCTTTAAGAGACAACCCTATAACTCGCAAAGTGCCACTACCACTTCCCATAATTGTTAACAACGGTAATAGTTCTTACTTTATTAACTTAATTAATAATATATAATGGAAAACATAATCTAAATAATTTAAACTTCTTATTAAGTGGGAAGGATATAAAATATAAACCTAGGAAACCTACGAACAGATTAAGGCCGACGCGCCTTCCCTGGTAAAAGAATTCTATAAAGACCATCCTTCGCGGCCTGCTTTAGCTAGATGGACATAATATAAAGGCAAACAACTGCTACCTGACATGAAGACATAAAACACAATAGTAGGAAACTTGAAATTAAAAAGAACTTAAAATACATTATAACGCTTATAACGCAATAAGTTATAAATTCTTAACTAAATTGAATTGTTTTGGACCTTTGGCTAAAAAGGGGGGGTACTATAATAGGACTAGCCCAGTTACAGTAGGAATGTCTCAGTGAAACACTTAATAGATAACTGTATAAAACTGTTTATAAACTGTTTATAACTGTCTACAACTGTCTACAACTGTCCATAATTGTCCGCCGTAATCTACTATTTTCTACTAAGTTCTGCCGACTTAATTAAATTCCACTAAATTCTACTAACGTAATAGAATTTGGTTAAAACTTATTAAAATCCGCGTGGGCTTGTGCCTACGCGTCTGCTGCCAAGACCCTGAATATTTAGTTACAAGTTTCCTATATTCCTTTCTCTTCTTTACGCAACGTCTTGTTCTCTGCAAGAGCTATATACCCTTAGATTTAGATAGAATTTATATTGTTCCTTTAAATCTTCCTTAAAGCCTCTTCGCGCCCTTATAGAGACCCTAATAGAGATATCTATAAATAAGATTAAAATAACCGTATCTAAACCTGGCCTATTAAATATAAATACTAAATTAGTATTAGTAGCTTAACCTATATATATATAATAAACCTAATACCTATTATAAAATCTAAAAAGCTTTCTAACCCTCTAATATTTAATAGAAATTAAAATAATCTATATCCCCTTATAACTAAGCTTTATTTTAAACTTTTAATAAACTATAACTAATACCCTACTAGGGCTGGCAAGGTTAGCTATAGAATATCTTATTTAAGTAGAGACGCTATATAAACTATAGATTTATTTTCTGTAATAGCACCTTTATTAATTTTAAAAATTTTATCTCCCTATTAGAATAAATATATAATAACACTAGCTGTAAATATATAGCTATTACTAAACTTAAAACCCTATAATAATAGAACCGAGACTTTACTAGCTTCTTTTTAGAAATTTTAGACCTTATTAGTAAGCTAGATTAGAATAAAGCCGCTAGAGTTACTACCTTTTAATAAGCTATTTTAGATAAGATTAGAGCCTAGTTAGTAGATAAGGAACTACTAAAAAACTATCTAAATTTGCTATAATATATTGATAAATTAATAAGAACCTTTAATATAATAAATAAACTTATTCCCCAAAATTAACTATACCTTATATTTAAACCTCTATAAACCTAGTATATACCCTAAAACGCAATCCTTCTTTAAAACTTAAAAACCCTATATATAACCCTATAGACCTTAATGCCACTTAATTCTATATACCCTTAGGAACTAATAAATAAAGAACTTAAGCTATAAATAGAGAATACTTTAGATATAATAAAAAGGGATATATTTAAAGAAATTATTAAACCTACCCTTTTAAAAAGATCCACTATAGTTCCTCCTAATTCTTAAATTATACTTGCTCTATAAATTATACTTAGTTGCTATAAAGTATCTTACCTTTAGTTAACTTAGAAAATAAATTATCCTAGGACTAAGTTGCGCCTTAGGATAAAAAGTGGAAGAGTATATGTATCTAGGCTCTTTTAGCGCTAATATATAATATAACTTCCTTAATATACTTAGTAAAATTTAAATACTTAAAAAATAAAAGGAAGTATAAATTTTAATAAATAGCGGAGCTACTAGTATAGGCTTTATTAATATAAACTATATAAAAACTTAACGCCTAAATTTAAAGAAACTTAATAAGCTTAAGGCCTATAAGGCTTTAATAGCAAACCCTTAATATATAGTAAATTAACGCACTATACTTTAGTAAAAATGCAGATAAGTAAATACCTTAAATGTATTTCCTTATTTATTACGCCCTTAAAGTAATATAAAGTTATACTTAAATATAGATAGCTAAAACAATATAACTTTTTAATTAGCTGGGTTAAAAAAATACTAAAGTTCCATATAACCTACTACTAAAGTTATTACTTAAATAACCATTTACCCTATAAATATGTATATAATTATTTAAATTTAATATAATATAAATTGCCCTTGCTATAAGCCTTAAACTAAAATAATAAAGCTATAACTGCTAATTATAGTAAATAATATAAAGATTTTATGCTAAAACCTCTTAAATTTTATATAATATAGGCTATACCTTTTATCTTATTAGCAAAAAGATAAGATTATAAAATCTTTACTATAACTATAAAAGATATTAAAAATGCACTAAAACTAAAATAATATACTAATCCTTAACCTATTATACCTAAAGAATACCATAATCTAACTAATAAATTTAAAAAATAATTTATAGACTAACTAGCTCCGTACTAAAATAAGTATAATTTTAAAATAGAACTTAAGCCTAATATAATACTAAAGTTTAGTCTACTATATGGTATATTATAAGAAGAACCACTTATAATATAATAATATCTTAATAAGAATCTAGAAAAAGGATTTATTCGCCCTAGTTAATCTCTATTTATTTTACCTATACTATTTATTAAAAAGCTAAAAGGAGGCTTAAGATTCTATATTAATTATTAAGCTCTAAATATAATTATAATTTAAAACTAATATTTAATTCCTCTAATTTAAGAAGCGCTTAACTATTTAGTAAAGATATAGTACTTTATAAAGCTTAATATAGTTACTACCTTTAATAAAATCCGTATATATAAAGGAGATAAAAAATATACAGCTTTTTATATATAATAGGGACTCTTTAAATACCTAGTAATACTATTTAGCGTAAAAAATAGTCTTAGTATATTTGAGTAATATATTAATAATACGCTTTATAAATTCCTTAATATATTTATTACCGTATATATTAATAATATCTTAATTTACTTATTCTTACTTTTTAAAGATTAGAAATATATTAAAATGGTCCTTAAACACTTATAAGATATAGGCTTATAATATAATATTAAAAAATATAAGTTCTATGCATCTAAGGTTATATACTTAAACTTAATTATATTTTGTAATAGAATTAAAATAAACTCTAAAAAAGTTGCTATAATTATAAACTAGGAAAGCCCTAGTAATATATAAGATATTTAAGGATTTCTAGAATTTATAAATTTCTATTATTAATTTATTAACTACTTCTTAGAAACTGCTTAACTATTAATAAACCTAATAAAAAAAATATAATTTAAATAGGCCGCTAGATATAAACAAGCTTTTAATAACTTAAAATATTGCTTTATAACTACTCTAATTCTTATATATTTTAACTTTAACCTTAAATATATTATTAAAACAGACTTATCTAATTATGCGCTAGGGGGAGTATTATTATAATATAATAAGAACGGTGAACTATATCTAGTAGCCTTTCTTTCCTAAAAACTTACCCCTATTATATTAAACTATAAAATATATAATAAGGAACTGCTTATAATTGTTAAATACTTTAAATAACAGCGTCCCAAGCTTAAAGGATTATTATTTTTAATATATATATTAATAGACTATAAGAATCTGTAGTACTTTATAACTATAAAGTAATTAATATAGCACCAAATTTATTAGGCTAAATACCTCTTATAATTTGTTGAGGCTGGTACTTAATGAGGTGCAGCGGAGGTGTAAGGGAATCAGATGCGTATATCAAGATATATAGATAAAGTTGTTGTATTGCTAATACTATTCTACAGGTAGATTCTAGTGGATTTTATACTCGCTTAGCTTATATAACTAGTACACGTGACTACCCCATAACTAGTTAGTTATAGACAATAACTAATACACCCCTTTGTATTTAACTGACTTAATACTCTAAATAGGCTCAATTAATCTTAATAACCTTTAACCTTAGCTGCTTTACGAACTTTGTATAACTTGCAGCCGAAAGAGGTTTAGTTAGACTATTAGCTACTATTTCTAAACTAGTAATATACCACAGATTAACTATTCCCTTTGCAACGTGCTCTTAAATAAAGTGGTGTTTAATATTAATATGCTTTGTCTGTTAATGAAACTTGGGGTTCTTAGCTAAGCTTAAGGAGCCTTAATTATCACCATATAGACGTACTAACTTAATATCCGCACCTAAGTATATTATCCGGCCTATAATCTACTTTAGCCAAAGTGCTTTAGACATAGCTTTAGCTAGAGTGTAATACTCTGCCTTAGTAGTAGACTGCGCTACTGTCTGCTATCTCTTTGATAAGTATGATATAACTTCACTGGCAAAGAAGTATACATTCCCTAAGATGGACTTCCGCGTTAACTTGTTACCTATAAAATCTACATTGTAATATCTATAAAGGAGTGTCTTTGGATCACCTATGTACCCCTAGTATTTAATTCCTAGGAGCTTTGTGCCTTGTAGGTATTAAAGTATCCAATCTGCAGCTTTTATATGCTGTGGAGAGGGGTTTAATAAGAATTGTGATAGTATAGAGACTTTGTATGCGATATCCGGTCTAGTTTGGATTGCTAGATATATTAGGGAGCCGATCTTTAATCTGTAAAGCTTAGTATCTTTAGCTGTTGCTTACCTGTTAAAGAGTACAATGAATTTAGTAGCTCTAGCTGCTATTGGCGTATTAACTAGATGATAATTCTTTATACTATATTGTTTGAGGATCTTGCTAATATATGCATCCTAGTATAGGGTGATCATCCCTTCCTTTCTGTTTTGAGTTATTCTTACCCCTATAAAGTATTCTGTAGGGCCTAAGTCCTCTATCTTAAATCTTCTTATTAGACTCTTTTTTAGAGCCTTAATCTTGGCCTTGTCTTTGCCAATAATTAATATATCGTTAATATATGTAACGATCAGAATTCCTGTTAACTTATTGATGTATATATATTGGTTGCTGGTGCACGCTTTAAACCCTAATTGCTAAAGCGCAGAGGCTAATTCCTTCTGCTATAGTTAAGGTGCCTGTTTTAGACTATATAGCGCTTTTAGGAGCTTGTATGCCTATTTAGGTACATCCTTTAAGATCTCCTTATTGATTTCCCAGTTAGATGGTACTTCTATATAGATATCTGTGTTAGCGGTTAAGTTTAGGAAGGCTCTAACTATATTATCTGCTTAATTTCTAAGTTAAATAGAGCTGTGAGGGCGACTGCTAGCTTCTATGTGATACTCTTGCATACTCCCACGAATGTTTGGTTGAAGTCCTTTCCGTACTACTACCTGAACCCTTTAATAACCTATCTCGCCTTCCGCTTTAGGATCTTGCCGTCTCTATCCCTTTTTGTCTTTAGGACGAGCTTTCCTGGCAGTACCTTAATACCCTTTAGCAGCTCTAATTGTCTTAGAAGCTTCTAGGTTCCTTTGCAAACTAGGCCTTAATACTTCTTCTTAATTGCCTTCTTCCATTCTAGCTAGTTGGGTCTCGTCTTTGCCTCCTTAATTGTATCAGGATTATCGTAGATTGATAATACTAGGCTAGCTGTATATGCAGTGTAGAATGCTGTATTTGATTTAGAGTTAAAGCTTAATTTTAGCTTTGATTGTTAAGCGGCTTATTAAGTCTCTCTACTAAGCTCTGGGTTTGGGATATAGACCTTGTTTTTTAAACCTTTAGGTTAACCCCTTAATTTAGGTGCCGTTTTGGTTTTAACTCTCTCCTAAGTAGTCTCTAGTATTAATTTAGTATTATATTCTGATTTGGGTTTGATATTAGAGTTAATATTTAGTTGCTCCAAATCCTTATTAATTTAAAGCTCTGGTGTAATGGCCTTTTTAAGTGCTAATTAGGGTTAATGCTTAATGTTTCTGGGCATGTTAGGAACTCTCTAATAAATTAGGTTACTGTCTTGTTAATTCTAATTCTTAGTCCTCTTACCCCTATTTCTAGTAGGTACTAGAATATTAGTATTATCTTCTAATAGGGGCTTTATAATTAAGCCTCCTTTATTAAATCTGATATTTAAGGATTGTATAATCCTATTTTCGGCAGGTTCTTTTCTTAAAGGTATATATACCTTAAAGATATGGCTTCCTTTGTAGCCTATAAGGATTCCTACCTTGGCCCATACAGCAACCTTCTGGCTGATAATTCGGCGCTCCTTTGGTATTTAGATATATGTCTTGCAGCTAAGTACCTATAGATGAGCTACGGATGGTCTGTTGTCTTAATTTAGGTAAAACTTGTCTATAAAGGCTTTGTATGGAGTCTTGCCCTTTAATAAAGAGGTAGCTGTTTAATTAGTAATTAGTACTATTAACTTGAATATTAGTGGCCAGAGGAACTGTGGAATGTCCATATTAATTATTGCGGTTTATGTATGCTCGCAGAGAATACCAATTATTTATTTGGAAGTGCCGTCTTGCTCTAGGTTATATGGTGTAGTAAGCTCTATTACCTACCCTAGATTATCTACAAGCTCAGCTAGCTTCTTTAGGCTGTATTCTTTACCCCTGTCTATACACCATTTTTTAATAACTCTTCCGAATTAAGTTTTTACTATCTTTTGGTATTTAACCAGAGCGTTGTATACGCCATTCTTTAACTTATAGAAGTAAGCCCACCAAACTAAAGTTGCTCTTTTAGTAAATACTATAGCATACTTCTTCTTTCTAATGCCTTAAGGGGTAATCATTACTATGTCAATATGTACTTTGTTAAACACCCATAGATTTTGCGTTTTAGCGTGTCTTTATATATACCTTATAGCCTTTCCTTTCTTATATAGGTTATAGAGTCTTAAGTCTTCGTCCTCCTGTTATATAGCGCTTAGCTCTTTCTTCTTAAGCGTTATACCTTTAACTAATCTGGAGGTCTTCTATATATTCTTAAGGCTAAGGTGGCTAAAGCAATAATGCTAGAGTTGAATCAATATCTCTAATGGCTTTTTTTGTGTAACTGTAGGGAATGTGTATATGCGGGGTGCTTTGATAATTATTATATCTTTATTAAATTGGAATATGCCAAGGCCTTTTTTATTAACCATAAGGTTTCTATCTTTAATTTAAATATTACCCCTGTCTAGGAGCTTTCTAGCTCCAAAGATATTAATGCTACAGTTTAGTAGGTACTGCACCTTGCTAAGGTTTAGCGTATGTGTCTCTCCTGTATCTATAGCATAGATAATTGTCCTCTTGCTAAAGCCAAGCGGCGTAGCTTCTCCACTTACTGTGTTAATTAATAGTAGAGATGCTGGTACATACATACTAGTATTAAAGTCGTTAATTGATTTGGTGTCACAATGACGATGTATTACATGCGAACGCTAGATAAACAAGCATTAGATTTGTAGAATTGATAGCTACATACGGCTATCATGGAGACTTAAGAGGATTGCTAGAGAACTCAATAGGAATGTAGCTGCGGCTAAATCTATATAAGGGCGTCGGGGCGGATAAACTATCTGCCGACGTCGTTAAATAAGAAAAGGAACCAGCTATGCGTACGGCGTAGCGCTTATAATAGGAGTCCTATTACAGTACCCCCCTTCTAGGGGGTGATAGGTCTAATAGGGTAGGGTTAGGAGTTGTTATAGGAGTGTGGACACTGGGCAATCCAGTAATTACATGCACCACAACAGAGACAGAATCCGTTCTTCATGCGATATGCGCGACGCTTAGTAGACTTAGTAAAGGATAATTGTGATTATAATAAGGCAGCGGATAGTAGACGGGAGTAGAAACTAGGTGGGGCCCTTAATTTATTTCTGGACTAAAAAGCAGGGGCAAGACTGGCGGTCTAGAGCTGGAGGTTAACGTCCATAGGCTTATAGGCGGTGATGGGTTTCTGGGCTGGTTTTTGGACTGGCGGGTTCTGGACTGGTGGGTTCTAGATTAGGCAATAGGAGTGGCGATTAAGGCGCTAAACGAGCTTAACGTACTTACTGTATAATAGGCTGAACAGGGTATTGCTTAACTCCTTAAGAGACTAGCGGAGGGCAGGACGGAAGCCATAGTGGAGCGCTATAACGCGTGATATGTCTAGCCAAGAGGAAGCATTGGCCTTATATGCGAATTACTTAAAGCGAGCAAGGTACGCAATAAGTGACTCCTCTTCTCTCTGGCGTATAGATAAAAAGTGCTAGATAGCCTCCTGTTGTTCTCTTAGGTTGTGGCAGAGGCGTTAGAAGAAAGAGAAGATATCCTTAGGGTCCTAGGACTGGGTATTTTCGGCTAACTGGCGGAGGTGTAGGATAGAAGCCTACTGGGACTGCTTAAGGCAATCCCATACGTAGTTGAACGCGTTAGCACTGTTAAGCTGGTTAGATTAGAGCTTTGCCCTAATTAACGGGAGCTATATATGTAACATAAGAGGCTTACCGTTAAAGCGTAGTGGATTAGGGAGATGTGGATGAGTAATTGGGGCAGGCATAGGGCGGGTCTGGAGGTGAAGCTGGAGCTAGAGCTAGAGCTAGTAGATGTCAACGTGTAAGGCATTGAGGTCTGATTAGAGCGACTAGATCTTAGTACACTGGTTCTAGAGTTCCTGCTGTAGCTACTATACTAGTAGGAGAAGAGCTGGGTTAGATATAGTAGCTGTCTGGAAAGAAGGAAGAAAAAATCTAGACTAGATATATTAAAGACTCTGCGTGGAAAGTCCGTAATAGCTCTGTGCTATTATTAACGTCTGGCTAGATGGGGCGAGCAATCCTAATATTATAATAATGATGTATTATATGCGAACGCTAGATGAAAAAGCATTAGATTTGTAGAATTAATAGCTATATATAGCTGTTGTTGTCACGAAGTTCATATAGATGAGTTCATTGATGAAATGGGTTGATTGATTGATTATCTTATATCGTGTCTTTTTGACCTTGATCTGACGTGTCTTCAGTGACGTGTCTTTGTGCACGTGACTCGTGCACGTGACCCACGCCTTTAGAGAATACAGATTATCTAACATACCCCCTTAGCTTTGAGCTCTTTAAGGTCAAAGCTAGCCACCTTCTTGTGTCCGTTAATAAGTTAATTGAACTGTAATCTTATCTGAATCCTTCCGTCTTGCTTTAATACTGTCCCTTAGGTCCTCTAGTTGCTTCTCCTTATCTAGCTGCTCCTTGATATCTACTATCCCGATTATATTAACGAAGCTTTAAAACCTCTGCTTGGGCAGGGCCTTTGTAAGTCCATCAGCAATTATCTTCTTTATTGCTATTTATTGAAATTATACTTGTCTTATTGCGTATTCCTAACGTAGCTAGTGTTAATGGATGTTAACGTATTAGAGCTTTATAATTAGCTTTACCGTGTCTTCTATAATTAGTTAGAGCGTCTACGTGTTATTACATTTAATAATTAAGGGCTTGTTTAGGCATAACGTTATTGCTTTAAACAGCCTACTAATAAAGATAGCTTCCTTTACTGTCTGTAATAGGGCTAATAACTTGGCTTCTATGCTTAACATCGTTACCGTACCCTGCTTGTTTGCTCTCCAGGCAATCGGCCCCCTAAATAGCTTTATAATATATCCTTATAAGCTCTTTCTGTTGACAGAGTTGTCCGCAAATGATGCATTACTGGCACAGATAAATAATTGCGCTTTACCTCTACCATCTCTTCCATTATCTTGTCCTTTGTCGCGTATTCCTTTATCTCTCTCTCTACCGTTCATTCCTTCCTTGTCTTCTCTATAGTAGATTGCTCTGCTCCTCGTGCTATATAGGTACTGGATTACTCTGTCTGCCGCTTAATAGTGCTCTTAGCTTAGGTTCTGATTAAACCTTACTAGCTATAATACTGTAAAAGCAATATCCAGACGTGTTGTAGTGGCTGCATAAAGTATTAAACCCATTTTTCTCTAATATAGCATCGTAGAAGCTGCTTCTCTTAGTAGGGACATAGGACGGACTAGTAGGTCTGTATTAGGGGACGGAAGCGTCAGATGGATCAATCGGTAATTAGTAGGGAGGAGTTCTGATTCTGCTATAGGAGTGTCTAGAAGACGCCCTCTAAGATCTATCTTATACTAGTTAGCTATCTTCTTAATATAGGCTTCCTAGGATAGCCACAGGAGCCTCTGGCTATAATTACGTAGTACGTGGATTTCTAGGAACCATTTTAGCTTGCTAAGGATACTTATCTAGTATTCCTTACATAGCTCCTTAATTGCTTCTTGAGCTTTCATTTTATCTGTCTTTTGGTAGCAGAAGACAATATCATTAATATAGAAGAAGATGACTATTCTACCTTTTAGCATAATACACGGCTCCTAAGGTACCTCTTTGAAGCCTAATTCGTTTAATAAGCTCGTGAGATTCTTCTGCCATAATAGTGGTGATCGTTGTAGTCCGTATAAGGCTTTTCTTAAGCGCAGTACTTTGTCTTTCTTTCCTTTGTTAAACCCTAGTGGTAGCTTTATATAGATAACCTTGTTAAGATCACAATGGATAAATGCATTAACTGCATCTATCTATATCGTCTCTAGGTCGAATTTTACGGTGATTGCTATAAGGGTTCGGAAGGTTGTATTAGCTAATGTAGTAGCTCTTATAGGTAGGTCTCCTAGGGCCTATTAATTTCCGCATACTACTAAGCGTGCCTTGCATTTCTGGAGAAATCCGTGCTTGTCTGTCTTGTAGACGAATACCTATATTAAGCTAAGGACCTACTGTCCCTTTATATGCTTCTTATCTGTTTCTTAAAACGACCTTATTTGATAATGGGATTGGAGGTGGGCTTATTAAGCTTCTTAGAACTGATCTTAAAGAGAATGCGTATTAAGGTCGCGGTTTGACTAAAATAGTACAGGTAAGTTCTTTCTATGTAATCTAACATTACGTATTCTGCCTAATTTTAGCTTACTGTCGTTAAGTTAACTATTAAGGTTGAACTTCCTTCCTGCTAAGAAGGCGCCTTAATAGGCTAATGTAATCCTTTTAGTAACAAAGTCTTTAAACCTATTATCGCAGGCTTCCTTGAATAAGTCTTTAACCAAGTTATTAAATACCCCCTAAGTGTAAAACCCGTCTCCTACTTAGCTAACGATGTCCTAATCAGTACCTTATATATCTAACTTTGTAGAATACTTGACGTAAAAGGCATATAGAGATTCTTTGTCTTCTTCTATTAGAGGTGGCGTATAATACACATCTTTGAGAGCTCTTGCAAGGTTAAGATCTGCTAACTTATTAAAGGCTTAAACTGGCTTATTGTCGACGTCTTCCTCTTAAATTAACGGTTTAAACACTTTATTATTATCTTTTAGGAGAACCTTGTTCTTGGTTAGGGTATTAGGGAGTTAAATCTTCTTAATTAGCGTATCTAATTCGGCGTGTAGATCCTTTAAGATGTCCGTTTGCTTTCTGTTAAAGAACGTCTTCTTATTAAAGATGACATCCCTAGTAGAGATGACGATACCTTTGTGTGGGATCCAAATCCTGTAGATATTGGTAGAGTTATAGCCAACGAGGTAGCCGATATGGGCTCGCGGATCTAGCTTACTTAGCCTTTTCTTCTTCAGCTAGGCATCTGACGTCATCGCGTACGCCCTACAGCCGTAGGCCCTTAGGTGCGCTAGTTGCGGCTTTCTTAACCTATTGGCTAGGTAGGTATAGAACCTCTTATATAGTAATTTCCATCCATTGCTTTCTCGTGGCGTTTGATCTTGAAGGTAGACTATACAGTTAACAATCTTGTTCTATAGATTATGCGGTAGCTTGGTAGCAATTCTTATTACTTATATTCTCTTAATAATCACACCCCCTAAGCGTTTGGCGGTACCGTTCTAAGCTTAGGTATATGGCGCTAAAGGCTTAAATATAATCCCTTAAGTCCGTAGCCATTTAAGAGTTCTCTTTCTCCCTAGCTTGTTGTCTAATCTAATAGTATTAACTTTGAGGTTATACCTTAGACGAATCCATTGGATAAAATCTTTAAGTACTTATAGTGTCTTCTTCTCCTTGCTATACGTCGTTATAAAATACGGGAAGGTTTTTCCTAAGAAGGTGTTATGGATAAACATAACTCGTATAAATCTAGTATATGCTTCCTTGAGGTTAGTCTAGTCAATATAGAGGTTAAGATAAGGTTTATTAATATTCCGTTTTAAGAACCTTCTTAAGACCTAACGCTTGATTTTGGCGAGACTGCAGTATTAACATTCCGTTGTCTTAGGGCCTTGAAGCTTAACTCCTAGGGCGTTAAGATCTAGATAATAAAGGCTTATAGATCCTAGATAACCTAGACGTAGATGCTATAAATACGTATTACCTTTTAAATCTGGACAAGCGTCTCTTAATAATGCTCTGCGCTTCCGTTGGCGGCGTAGTAGTCGGCTTGTATTAAACGCTAATAGACTTCCTAGTCGGACGTATTTAATAGTTTGTTGTCCGTGACGTTCTTCTATTTAATATAGGATTGTGTTGTTCTTCCAAATTAGCAGATTATTGTCTTCTTTGTTGTCCTAGTAGAACCCTTGTTTTTGAAATAGACGGAACGATACTAGATTTATATTAAAGTCCGTATAAAAGGCAACGTCCTTAAGACGTAGGATTCCCTTACTCTTGTCTAGTTTTGTGACCTAGATAGTGACATTACTGTAACCTAGTATAGGCACTTCTAAGCTGCCGGCGATGATTGTCCGAGCTTGCGAGGACTATACTTCCAGTTTAAAGATTTCAAACCTTGCCAAGCCAGCTTTTAATTGGTTAGAAAAAGTTAAGCGGTGGGTTTAGCGCTGGTAGAATACCTAAATAGGCCTAGCTGACTATATGTGACGAATATTAAACCCCTAATGAATGTTAATAAAGCCTTACTTTTTATAATACCTCTTTCTACTCTACTTTCTGCAGCTTATCTATGGCTGATATATCTCTAATAAAGTGTTTATAGTGCGGCAAGATAAAGACACGTGACGATTTTATCAAGGATAGCCTAAAAAAGACGCTTTTGCGGTCATGTTGGGCATGTCAAATTAAGGCGCGTTTTATTACCCTAGGTGTTGTCACAGTGCTGTAATGTAAGTAGGCTAAATAACTACATTGTGGTATGAAGAGGAGAAGAAGATGGAAAGGGGGTATTATACATAAATAGTAGGGCCAGCCCGCCAAGGCGCTAATGGTGGGCTAGCCAACAGTAGGAAACAGTACGAGACAGTGTACGACAGGTTAGTGCTATAACAGTACTCCCCTCCCCTAGAAGGTTTGGTCCCTAAACCAAACAAATAACTCTAAAAACAGGTAATACGCGGGGGCTGGTTTTCGTCGCGAAGATATCGGTTCCGCTTACCGCCCTTAGCCGAGCCAATGGCGATTTTCTATTCTAGGGATGGAAAATCCTAATTGGTCAGTTTAGTAAATAAAGTCAGCAGAACTCTATACCGCCACCAGAATTGATCTGCGTGGCGTTTTACGGCGTTCCTTAACAAGAATCTGGCCAATCAGATAACTTTAACCGGCGGTTAAAGTTCTATAATATCTTAACTACTACAAATTAATATCGTGGTTGGCTATAACCTTGGCGTAACTTTTCCTTATCTTATACCCAGTCTGGGGGTCCGGGCTTCTTAGGGTGTTATTTATAAAACTTATATAGTGTGCGCTTGTACCCTTTTAGGGACTTCTTGGGTTCCTAGGTTTCTTTATTATAATACTTCCACTTAATATAATATATTAGGCCATGCTCGTCTATTTATTTATTATGTATATTAAGGATCTTTTTAAATTCCCACTTGTCCGTAATGTTGCTATTATTATCTCTTTTAGCTATTCTTCCTGTAATATTATAACGTTCCTCTTTGTTAATACATACTTAACTAGAGATCTCTTTAGGGAACTAGAGGCGGACTTTTAAAGTATAGAAAGACTTATTAACGCAGATATAGTTTAGGAGGTTAACTACAACTACTTCTCTATAGGCAGCTAGGACGGGCTAGGGTCCGTCCTAGTTATTATCCTACTTCCTCTTAGGCTGGTTAGTCTTTATATTTTTAAGGCTAACCATAACTATATTATCCTTTTTAAATATTATACCTTTATCTCGTTTTATATTAGCGTTATCTTTATAGTGTCGCTAGGAGATACGAGCTAGGGCTTTAAGCTAGGTTAAGATGCGCTTAAAGCGGTTAGCAATAGTATTAGCTTATAGATACTCCTTCTTTATATATATAGACAGGGCTGATGGCTGGGGGCCCGCTGGTTTAACGCCCAGATGTAGGTTATAGCCATAGTTGGCAAAAAACGGTAAGATTTCTATAGTCTTATTAATCTGGTTATTTGTGGCAAACTTGGTAAAGGGGAGCTAATCTACCTAGTTATCTTAGGTAAAGCTTATAAAGGCGCGTAGGTACTTATTTATTGCTGTATTAATAATCTTGGTTTAGCTATCTATTTTAGGGTACCATGCGGAACTAGGGCTTAGGGTTACCTTTAGGCACTGGTTTAGGCGACGCCAGAAGTTAGAAACAAATAAAGAGCCTCTATTAGAAATAATAGTATTTGGAGCGCTATGTAACTTATAAACAGTGTAGATAAATACTTTAATAAGCTCCTTAGTATCTAGGCTAGTAATAGGAATAAAGTGTCTTATCTTTATTAGGCGGTTAACAACAACAAAGATATATTTATATGTTTTGCTGTTATGAAGGCACTTAGGCAGGTTAACGACGTAGTTAATAGAGATATCGGTCTATAGGCGGACTAGTAGTTCTAATAGTTTTAGGAAACCGGGCGGTGCTAAGTGTAGGGTCTTTATGTGGAAGCAGAGAGCGTAGTCTTTTATAAAGGTAGCCGTGAACTATAAAATACCTGGCCACTAATAGGTTTAATTAAGGAGGTCTAGCATCTTAACGCGGCCTAGGTGGCCCACAGGACCCAAACTATATGTGCGGTGTACAACTTCTAGTTAGAGTTTAGGTAAATTAGGGACAAATACTCGATTCCTATAGTAGATTAGGCCGTTAATAATTAAACATTTAGATTTATTACAGCGGAGTAACTTCCTAATCTGCTTAGGCTAGTGACGTACTTTACGGCCTTCCTATTTGCGTAGCGCAGCTAACATATCCCTAGCGAGTTTATTCTCCTTATAGGCATTCTTAATAAGCTCCTTAAGGGGTTTTTTCTTAGGCTCTAGGTCTATTACTATAATAAAGTCTTTAACGCTCTAGTCTTGGGATTTACTCAGCAGCTCTTCTAGGATAGTGGGGTCGACTTTTTTTTGTAGTAAGATAACGCGGTCTTGGTGTTATAGACATTTATTACCAGCATTAGTAGGTACTACGCCTAGAAGACGGCTAAAAGCGTCTAGGATTATAGCTTTAGTGCTAGGCCTATAGGTAATAACAAAGTTAAACTAAAAGAGGAACTTAGCCTATTAGACTTAGCGCTAGTTTAGTTGTTTTATTATTATAAAGGTCTAGAGGTTCTTATAGTCCGTAATAATCTTAAATAGTTGCTCGGTTTCTTATAGTTTAGGACACCATTCTTCTAGTACTTTTATAATTGCTAGGAGCTCCTTATTATATATCTTATAGTTACATTCCGGGGCGGAGTGCTTGGCAGAGAAGAATGTGACTAGCTTAAGTTTGCTATCTTCGCTAGCTTAGTAAAGCACTCCTCCTAAAGCCTAGTTTAAGGCGTCTGTCTCTACTACGGTTTTCTTTATATAGTTGTAGTATACTAGGACCGGTGCTGTAGTAAACGCTGTCTTTAGTATCTAAAAGGCTTATGCTTGATTAGGGCCCCATAACTAATTAGTACTCTTCTTTAGTAGCCTAATTATGGGTTTAACAACTACAGAGTAGCTTTGGATAAATTATTAATAAAAGTTCGCGAAGCTAAGAAATTGCTATAGTTCTTTAATTAATATTGGGTTCTTCTATTTCTATAAGGCCTGCACCTTCTTAGGGTCCATAGTTATGCCATTAGTTGAGATAATTAAGCCAAGATATTTTGTTTTAGTAGCATAAAACTTAGACTTATTAATGTCAATCTATAGTCCGGCGTTGCCAAGTCTCTAGATAACTTTATTTATATATTTAGTGTGCTTAGTGCGTGTTTTAGAGAAGACAAGGACATTATTAAGGTAGGCAGTGTAGTAGTTATTAAGGGCGTTGTATAAAATATGGTTAATATAGTTCTAGAATATAATGGGCGTATTATAGAGACTAAATAGTATAACTAACATCTTATAGAGTCTGAACCGGGTAATAAATGCTATAAGCTACTTGTAACCTTCCGCAATCCGGATCCAGTTAAACGCAGCAATTATATTAAGCTTAGTAAAGTACTTGGCACTATAGAGTGCATTAAGTATCTTATAGATTAGTGGTAATGGGTACTAATTCTTAATAGTAACTATATTTAGGCCTTGGTAGTTATAGCAGATTTATATACTACCACTAGGTTTCGCAGCAAGGAGGAGTGGTATAGTGGCTAATAAGGTTAATTTGCGGATAAAACCCTTATCTAGTATCTCGTCAATCCATTTCTTTACACAACTGAGTTTAGTGGGTAAGAGTGGTCTGTTCTTATAATATGGGGCCTACTTTCTGGGCATAATCTTAATTTTATAGTCCTATGGTTGGTAAGGGGGCAGCTTATCTACATTCTTAGGGAGGAAGTGTTTAATATATTTACAAAACTCTTTTAGTAAGCGTTATAGAATATCTTTGCGGGTTAATCCTAGTTTGCCTTTTAGGAATTTCTTAATATTAGTATTAACTATCTTTCGGCGTAGAAACTTAGGCTTGGTTTTTAGGTTTGTCTTAAGGAAGTTATAAAAATAAGGGGGTAGCGCTTTACGGGCTTTCTCTATTATATAGTTACCTTCTACTAGCCGGCGGAAAGATCTTTCTAATAGGTTTGATACTTCTATTAGGCCTATAGGCAGCTCTTTAAGCAGCTATTAGTATTCTTTTTATTTAACTAGTTCTACTAGCTCCGCTATATAGATCCTTATCACCTTTACGTCTTTTTATTTACAGAACTGGGTAAAATTAACGGCACGAGTGCATCTAATATTGTTTAGGTTGGGGCGTATCTAGTTCTCTGGTGCTATGGCTAGGCTAGCACAGCTCGGTTAGCCCAGGGGGGCGGAAACGAGGCGGCGGCCCTACATGGTACGCGCAGGAGATGGGTATAAGGTTGGGCGTTATAGGGGGGAGGTCTTAATTACTCTGGTTTTGGTCTTAGCTATAATATCTTTAGCTATTATACGTACGGTTGCATGTGCGTATAGTAAATAACTTAAAGTTGGGTATCTTGTTAGCTGACCTAGGTTAAGCGGGTATATATAGGGGACTTATAGTTCTAGTAGTATTTGTTTTTTTAGGGATAGGGCGGTAGTCTAGTCTTCTAAAATCTCCGCTTTGTTTATTGCATATATTGGGTCACTAGTATTAGGCACCTCTTCTACTATTAGCTGATGGTATCTGAGCGTTAGCCTTGCGATGTGTCCGCATAGTGCTACTTAGTTATAATTAGGAATGTGCTATGGGAGACAGTTATAGGCACAGTAATTAGAGTTAAACTTGAGCTCTAAAGCAGGGAAGTCTACCCTTAGGTTATATTTTTTAAGCTAGGGCATTCCAAGAATTACTAGTATAGAGGGTAATAATTTTGTAATATAGAAAAGCATAGATTCTGTATAGTGGCCGATTATTATTTTTACTGTAAAGTAGTGGGTAATAAAGCTGGATGGGAGTCCGTTAGTAAGGCGGAATGGTTTTAGGACTAGGAGTCTTTTTATTATAATATTATGCTTTTTTATAAGCAAGTCTTTATCTATAAATGCTAGTGCTGTACTACCGGTGTTAACAAGGCTTACTATTTTAATGAAAACTTATAGAAGTGGGTTGCGTAGTAAGGAGAGGTAGGTCTAAATAAAAATAGCATTTCTATTGTTATTTGCTATTCTAAGGTTAAGTAGTAGTTAACTTAGAATAAGGTCTAACTAATCTAGTAGTATAGATTTAATCCTTTTATCCTCCTCCCTATATAGTTCTAACCCTTGGAGGCGACTTAGTCCAAGGGTTGGCCTTTTAATAACTAACTTATAGGGCTTGGCTAGTGGCTATGGTCTTGGCTAGTATGTCCTAATATATTGGTCTCCAACGGTATATATATACTAGAGGGTACTTCACCAATAATATAGCCGGTCTTATAATTGGTAGCGACATAGAGCACTTGTCCATAGTTTGCGTATAGGACCATCGGCTAGGGCTATATTGGGGAAGGCTATTATAGGGGCGGGTTTCTATGTCTAAACTCACGTCCTTATCTGTGGTTACTATTTCGGTTGCTATCCCCTCTGCTAAAGAATCCGCCGCGGCTAGGAGGGGGTTAGCGCGGTGGCATTAGGAGGGGATTTAGGTTCGTTCTAGGGTTGTAAGCATCTTTCTAGTGGCCAGGTTGACCATATGCCATACAGAGTCTATTATCTATGCGGTGTCTTTGGACGTTATTAAGGAGGCTACTACTACCGCTACCAAATTTAACGGCGTTAAGGTCTATTAGGTTATTCTATAGTGCTAGTACTAAGGTGTTGTTATTAGGTAATATAGGTCAATAGCCACTAGCAGTACTTGGCTTAGCGATATTCAGCTTTATATAGTAGGCATAGTTTTATAGGTTATAAGCAAACACATCCATCTACTTACTCTAGCCTTTATAGTCAGCATTGCCAATCTTGCGGCTGAGGGTAAGGGCTAGGTCTTTTATCTTTAGTAAAATATTCTTCTTAAGCAAGTCCACTTTTTGTTCCTTAGTCTTGTTTGCTTTAATTATTAACTTATTAAGCTCTACTTTCTAGGACTAGTAGTTATGCTCGCCCTAGCTTAAGGTATCCAACTTATTTTTGGCCGCTTGGGTTGTATTAATGGTCTTATAGTGCTTCCTTATATACACGAGCATAGACTCTCGGTCGGAGAAGGTCCATTTACTTAAGTTGTTTAGGTATATGCGTAGTATATTAAGGCCATGCTTAATATAGTTATAGGCCTTATCTATTAGCATATCTAATATATAGAGAATTTCGTCTATTGGAGTCTTAAAGCACTTTACATCTCTCTAGAAAACGCCTTGGATCTTTGTTTCCCATATCTTAAATTTTTCTTATTTTTTAATTGGTGATCCCTTGCCATTAAACGGGGTTAGATCTTTTGCTTTATGCTTTTTTCTATAGGGTTTAGTTAGAAGAGGGGAGCCAGTAGCTATATTCTTCTTAGTAATGGTCTGGGTGAGTATAGTAATCTAAGAGCTTAGACTTTGTATGGTCTTAGTGTATATAAGAGCTTATTATTTATTTTGTTGTATATATGGTTCGAGCGTCTTAAGGGAGTTAATTCTGTGCTAAGCTTCTTTAAATTAAGACTTTATAGTTCAGCCTTTATCATAGACGGCTTAGAGGCCGTTCTTAACGCTAGTTAAAAAGGTTATACATATAGAAAGGTGCTAGAAGGTTCCTACCACATTAAGGTCCTTAGGGTACTCTAGGCCATTCCTAATTACCCAGGCAATGTGGGTGTGGGAGGTATTAAAGAGGCAGGCGAGCGCTTCGCGTAGGTTTGTCAACGGGGTATTATCTATGTTATAGTCGCCCATTTTAAGGGATCTAGGTAAGGCAATTAAAATCTATAAGGCTGGCTATAATGCTAAAATTGTTTATAACTGTACTAAGATTATCTAAGATTATACTAAGATTGTCTAGGACTGTGCTAGGGTTGTCTAGAACTATGGTATAGTGTTATCGGTCACACTAGGTCGCGATTACACTGGGAAAATGGAGACAGTATATTTAGAAAGAGGGAAAAAACAAAGGTCGCGATAGGGCGCAATTAGAGATACTATAAACTATCACAGTGCTGTAATGCAAGTAGGCTAAATAACTACATTGTGGTATGAAGAGGAGAAGAAGATGGAAAGGGGGTATTGTATACAAATAGTAGGGCCAGCCCGCCAAGGCGCT
>Ga0307507_10004816_pt1 | contig 23242 bp, 21 predicted proteins | sample 7_EM_MG_FD_207223 | JGI IMG/M metagenome (GOLD analysis project Ga0307507, IMG submission 207223) | Populus trichocarpa ectomycorrhiza microbial communities from riparian zone in the Pacific Northwest, United States - 7_EM | ecosystem: Host-associated > Plants > Roots > Unclassified | place...
GCCTAAAGTCAAGTTAGATTAAATTTATGAAACTGGTAGTGTAGGACATAAAACGCCCCAATTTAGCTCAGCGTGCTATACAGTGCAGCATATATCGTAGGCTCATCGATGAAGTTGGAAACAATTTGCTCCTTTGGCAGGCAGTCAGAGATACGGAGCCCGATAAGACCCAGCTCGGGAAAGCTTTTATTTGAGATTTCCAATTGAAGCCGGAGATATCTGTTAATTCCACTTTTGCTCTTTCTTTCTTATCTTACTTCTCCTTCTTTCATCCTTCAATTCAGCCCAGCTTTCCGGGGATGCCTTATTGCTGCTGGGCGTAGGGGTTGGACCCATGAAAAGAGAAAAATATCTCATTAGTTGACTTATTAGATCCCAAATGGCTTGTTTTGATAAGTTATATTATAAAATATACGAGTGGTCTAATGAAAGGAGACAAAAAGTGATATAATTACAGGTGAGAGAAAAAAATTGACAAAAAAGGATGAAAAGAGGAAATTATAGTCTATGCACCGCACCATACACCAACGCGGGGCTCTCAGCATTAATTCCCATTCTCGCGCGTACCTGAACTCACGTTTATATATCTAAATTAAAACCGCGAAAGTCTCGCCCGTGCCCACTCCACATGTAGAATCATCCACGAAATGATAGCAATGAAGTGGTTAAGAAGGAGGGACTGATAACGGCGAGAAAATAGAAGGGAGGGATTAAAGAAGAAATAATCATGAAGGAGCCAATCGCAATTCGGAGGACGGGTAGGGGATCGGGGGGAAGGGGTTTTGTGGGTGAAAGACGAGCCGTCGGAATAGACTGAGTGAGGCTTTCAAGTAAGTCAGACGGATCGGGGGAGGGGGGATGTTCTGGGACTTGGTATATGTACTAGTACAGGGAGGGGGAGGGAGGGTTTAGGTGCGAAGAGTGACTCCACAACTTTTGTATGTCCACCGGACGCAGCTAATTCGAGGGCTGTTTTGCGCTTGAGGTCTCGTATGTCGGAATTGACATCGTCTCGTTCAAATAGTAACTTTACTACTCCCAAATGCCCTTTCTCCGCAGCCCACGAGAGTGGCGTTTGACCATATTTGGTGTCTGCAGCGTTGGGATTAATACCCTCTCGTTCTAATAGCAACTTTATAACCCCCGAATGCCGTTCCCTGCAGCCAACAAGAGCGGTGTTCGGCTACGGTGGGTCTCCGTTGTGTCGACCTTGGCATCCTTGCGCTGTAATAGTACCTTTACCGCATCCTCATGACCTCCTACAGCTGCCCACGCGAGCGCCGTTCTACCCATATTATCCGTTGCGTTAATATCTCCTCCCTTCATCGCCAATAGGGCAACAACTATCTCCATGATCCCAAAAAACGCCGCTCCACGGAGCCCGGTAAAACCCTTAGAGCAATATATCTCACAAAGCCCGGCTCCCACCAACTTCTATCCTTATCGTAACGTAGCAAGAGCAGCTGAGAGGATCTATGCTTTTCAAATTGAACTAGAAGCTCCAGTGCAAGCGGACTCACACACCCCGCCTTCTCCCTTCTGATGTGCTTTCCACAATAGCAAGAAGCGTATCCGACAATGGGCGTCGGCGGGGCCGAATTAAGAGCCGGTGAAAGTTCTCGGACACACTGAAAATTGAGGTACATTAAGAAAACTTCCGCTATCATCAGGTGTGGGCTTAACGATGTCGGCCGTTGTCTGTTCATCCTGATCGCGGAAGTCGCAGTAGAACCCCATCACTGCTATATTTCCTCGTCAGCCTCATCACATAGCCTATTCATCACCAATGAACTAATATTGCTGGCTGTCAGTGATAACTCCCGCTTCTCCCAGAGGGCCAGTCACTTACCTTAGAAATGTCTTTCCGACTCCCCGATTCTCATAGCAAAATAAGACAGCCTTATCTGGTCCACCTTCACCACTCCTCCACTCCCGGAACTCGTTTGTTTCAAAAACGAATTCCCCACACCATCGAGCCTGTCGTTACGCACATCCTGATGCCTTCTCCGTGAGTCCAGTGGCGAGAGCCACCGCCTAATTTAATTTCTAGGTTCTCATCGGCTATGTTGTCGTTCACATGGATGATACTATGGCCATTAATCACATTATTGCTGTCGGAATTGCCGGTGTTAATTAAGTGCGTATATGCTGTGCGATTCATGACGGTCGGTTCGAAGTGTTGGTCGTAGATATGGCACAGCGTTAAGCAAGCTGGGGGGTATCGGGAGGGTTTTATGGAATGCGCTAGCCTAGCTGAAAAAAGCGGGGGATGCGGCTCGTGGTGTTAAAATTGCTATCTAATCATTTCCTGTCGAGTAAACGCCAGCGATTATAAGAGTGGCAATGTGAATTCAGACATCACACAACACCAACACCGACTCTAATGCTAGAGGCAATCCATACCGGTAGTTCAGGTTCTCCATGAAATGTAATCCGTTAATCCCCCTTGTAGACCGAGTGCTCCAGGTCACCTTCAATACTTATTAGATAACCAACCAGTTTAAGTATCTCAAGGCGCCTAACATTCGACAACTGGTAAACTACCGTATCTCAAGAGTAAATTAGGCCTATCCCATGGACCAAATACCCTACGATGGTGCTAGATATACCGGTAGTTGCGTTTCTTTGGTATTTGAGTGCTGGCACCAGATAAGCCAACTGGAATCCAGCCAATATAACAACCCGACTCTTAAATTTTCACTAGGATACCGGCATCCCGATCAACAGCTAGCCAAAATTATTTGTCGGATATCCCCCGGGCCGAGCTTCTGAGTGAGCAGGATAGAACATATCTAATATCACGAATACACCTGGAAAAATTTTCAACTTCTACCGAACCTATGCAGATATATTAGATCCCCTATATCTCCACAGCCCCGAGGGGAGATACAGTACCAGTATGTCTGCGGTAATTATGTCCACTCATCAGATCGCAGCAGTGTTCTCCACCTTAAGTTACCGCTTACACGGAACAATAAACTTCTCGACAGAGAATCACGCACTTCTCTTAGTATCTTTACGTTTATAAAACGGACCGCTCTCCCATAGCCAAAATTAGCTATCGGTAGAGCATCAGAAATTTGGTGTCATGCAACAGCATTTCGCTTTACAAGTACAGACATCGCCGTGTTGCGGGCACTATACAGTGCGAATCTCGGATCCTTTAGTTCAAGGACACCAGCTCCTAGCAATGTAGCAGAAGACCTGCTTTATCATTTTCAACCAAGCCAGAGGGATCTCCGAACCCTATTTCCTTCCTCCCTTCTTGTTTTCTTCGTCTCTTTTTTTCTATGATAACCTGCCTGCTTAAGATGTCCTATTGTGGTGAGGTGGGGGGGTAGGGCGCAAGGGAGAAAGAGACCTAATTACACGGGTTACCCGATGGCCGGATCGCACCCTTTAATAAGCTGTACGGTACACAACAGGAATAGCGAGCCTCTACCCGAGACTTTGAGCCCCTGCATTCGCTCGAGTACTCGAGTGGTGTTAGTTCACCGTAGTCTTCTGTGCGTTGTGTGTTTGGTCATTCAGGTGTTCCCTACTCAAATCCTCCTCTCTTCTGTGCTTATGTTCTAGGATTGCCACAGGACCCGCTCCCGGTAAGAATCAAAGATCAACCCCGGGTTGTTGCATAAGGCGCCAGCTTTATCAGATAATCCACACAGCATACCACTTTTTTGAAGGACTTTCTAAAGCCCAAGATATATACAGTAGTGTCCGAATAACCCGCATTCCCCACTTCAAATTCAGGAAATATTAGGTAATTCTGTCTTCCATCATACGTTAATGTCAAGTTGAGCAACCTACGTGGTCTTCGGTGTCTACCCCGCGATAAATACTTGGGATATGCTTAAAAGGAAGTTCATACAATGTTGTAGTACACTATATATAAGCTTTCCTCTCCTCTTGGTAGATTGCTTATTATTGATTCAACAAAGGCCCTCAGTGCTGAAATTTCTCCCCCCTATCTCTTTTGTTTTTTTTGCATGAATACTTCTGTGAACTCAACTTGTGGAAAGGACAAAGGGGGGTTGAGAACATTGGAGAACTAATGAAAGGATGACGATTCCTGCAAAATATCGGCTAGGAATGGCGTTCTTGGCAGTGGTATTTGTATCGTACTAAGTTACAATCCTAAGTTGTGATATGAAGCTTCATGAGAGTCGGCAAACATCGCCTAATATCTTACCGTACCTTACCCCTCGAACACTAAGGAGATACATGAGTGATGAGGTATGAGCCTTAACAACCTCCTCCGGTTTATCATACCCGAGCCTTTATCGCAGCATCCGATAGTATCGCAGTACCTCATATAAGTATAGAAGGATATCGGTACCGTATACAGCACTGAAAGAGAGGGATCTACAAGTAGAAACCAACATCCGAATTAAATTTAGCTGTAATGGAGAAGTCTTCTGGAGAGAACCCTGCTAGAGGTTAACGACTCTGGAACATAAACATACATAACTAGCCACACTAAGCCCCGCAAAGTGAGCCAGAAATTCCCGGTCATAGTACTAGTACATATGTCCATTGTCATCACATGCAACTCCACCAACTCACGGGGTTTGCCTCAAATATAAATTGCAGCGACAGATGATTTACAAGCACAATAGCCAGAAAAAATTGAATTCGGAGGAAAAGAATAACTCCGAAGGTTCATGGAGTGGAGCCCAGCATCGCCAAAAGTGTGCAGGTATAATATACAATATCTCGGCCATTTTCGAGGACGCTGGGAAGGAATACACCCCCCGGCCGTCAGGCCTCAATCGGGATTAAACTTTCCGGAGATGCGGGAGCGTAACTGCTTCCTTGTATCCACCCTCCAAAGCGCAGGGGACCGATATTCAATTGCCCACTCCTTTTGCGTGTTAGGTTGATATCTCCCCTCAAACCATCCTCGCCACATCTACGTGCTCCCTCTTAGTGGCTAGCAAGAGCGGCATTCGACAGCGGCGTAATCAAGGTTTGGGGCTGACATCCTTCTGCACTACTGCCTCGCCTACTCCCACTGCCCCCCCCCCGGCAGCAACCATGAGTGGTGTCTGGCCACCCTATTCTAGCATTTCGGGTTGACGTACTCCCGTCGGGTAGTTGCTTCACCACACCTGCATTCCAGCCCCCAAACCGCTAACTGAGAGGTGCTTGGCCCCATGTATTTTTGGCTTTTAGGTTTGATGTCTCCCTGTGCCACTCCCGAATCTGCGGATGAAGACGGCCGGACACCTCTACCATGAGCGGCTAAAGGTGGATATGGGGACATCGTGGAAATACTCCCGGAACTGCGGATAAAAACAGCGGAGCATTGCTCTTGTAGGCTGCTAAATCTGAACACATTAGAACCACGGGAATGATCTCAGCATGGTGTAGGTTAATCAGGACATTGCGACGACAGGCCCCACCAGCCAACCAGTACTTGCGCGCACTTCCGAGAAACGACACGCGGGAGTTGTAAAACGGGTATTAGGAAATCAGGGCTCGGTTCTCTAGTTAGTGGGTGGCGAGAGCTCAACAAACCTTTTCCCGGTTGATCCCTCCGAGTGATCTCCGTGCCCTTCCAAAAATATCCAGAGATATTCACACTCACGGCAAAAGCTCCTCACCGCACGAACCCTCTGACTGGCAGTATCACACTATCGTGCCATTAGACTTCACTCTCGATTCACCCTCTCTAGCTCTCAGCACGGTGTAGGTTAATCACGACATTGCGACGACAGACCCCACAAGCCAACCAGCACTTGCGCGCACTTCCGAGAAGCGACACGAGGGAGTTGTAAAACGGCTATCAGGAAATCAGGGCTCGGTCCTCCGGTTAGTAGGTGGTGAGAGCTCAACAAACCTTTTCCTAGTTGATCCCTCCGAGTGATCTCGGCGCCCTTCCAAAAATATCGGGGGGTGTTCACCCTCGCGACGGGAGCTCCTCACCGCTCGAATCCTCTAACCTGCCGTATCACACTATCGCACCATTAAACTTCGCTCTCAATTCCTCCTCTTTAGCTCTTCCTTTGTCTTCTTTGTGTATATTACACCCTCGCATCCTAGTTATCTGCCTACTAACCCTTGAGTATTATATTATCTCCTCTTTTTACTTTAAGAGCCTTATAGTACCGGTATAGCAGCACTAACACAACGTTGGTTTTTGCTCGGTGCTTGATGGCTTTGTTTCTCTTTTTCTTTCTTCCTCTTCCGCGCCAGGCATTCCCGCCCCATCTTACCACACCCGACGCTTCATGAAAACAGGCTTCGTATAACACGAGCAAAGTAGCTGGTCTTTTGATGTCATAGCAGTTTCTGTTTGGAGAGCATTAATTTAGCACTTATCATTACCCTTGTTCCTTTGCTTCTTGCTCATCTGGTTCTTTGTCTATATTCTACATATTTTAGGAAAAGACAAGAAAGTCTTGTTCCAAAGTGCGGTTGTTTTTTAGACATATTTTTTCATTTTCTCTAATATCGACCCTTTCCTTCCCTTTCTGCTTAGAATTGACTTTAGTAGACTTTGTAGGGTTTGGATATAGCTTGCACTGTAGTCGGAATGCCATAGAACAATCGATTTTTCACCTGGCCGAGGGTATTCCTACAGGAAGGTGCAGGGTGACTAGCTAGCTCAGGCTACCACTTACCTCAAACCAAGTCAGATTAAATTCATGATACTGGTAGTGCAGGACATAAAACGCCCTAATTTAAATCAGTGTACTCTATGATCGTACAGCAGCATATAGCGTAGGCTCCTCAGGATATTGATGAAGTTGGAAACGATTTGCTTCTTTAGTAGATCGTCCGATATTTCAGAGATATCTGTTGATTCCGTTTTTTCTCTTTCTTGCTTATCTTATTTATCATTCTTTCATCTTTCCACTCGACCCGACTTACCAGGGATGCCTTGTTGCTGGGCGTAGGGGTTGGACCGAAGGGAAGAGAAATATATCTCGTCAGTTGACCCATTTCCCAAATAGCGCATTTCAATAAGTTATATTATAAAATAGACGAGCGGTCCAATGAAAGAATAAAAATGGTGCTATATAATTACAGATGAAAAACACAAAAAAAAAAGACTACAAAAAAGGATGAAAGGGGGGGCATAATTTATGAGCCATGCACCACCGGATCCCCTGCATTAATTCCCATTCCCGCTCCTACCAAAACTCCCGTTTATATATCTAACTTAAAACCGCGAAAGTTTCGCCCGTGCCCACTCCGCATGTATAATACAGTAATCATCCACGAAATGTTAGTAATAGAATGGTTAAGAAGGGGGGACTGATAACAGCGAGAGAATAGAGGAGAAAAGTTAAAGAAGAAATAATCATGAAGGAGCTAATCGCCTTTCGGAGGAGGGGTCAGCGGGTGTTAGGGAGGAGAGGCACTGATCGGGCGAGCCGGCGGGGTGGACAGAGAGGGGCTTTGGGGTAACTCCGACGGATCGGGCGAGGGAGGGTGATCTGGGACTTCGTCGATTTCTACTTGGAGGGGAAGGGAGGGTTTAGGTGCTGAGGGTAACTCCATGACTTTGGTATACCCACGGGAGGCAGCTAACTCGATGGCTGTTTTGCTCTCGAGGCCTAGTATGTCGAGATTAACATCGTCTCGCTGTAATAGCAAGTTTACTACTCCCTCATGCCAGTTCCTAGCAGCCCATGAGAGTAGTGTTTGACCATCTTCGGTATCCGCAGTGTTGGGATTGATATCCTCTCGTTCCAATCGCAACTTTACTCGGCGATTTTCAAAGTATCCGGAATCTTGGCACTGATTTGTATGAGTCTTGGCGCCAAGCTGTCCGATTATTAAAAAAATCTCCGAGTACTACTCCTGAATGCCCCTTCTCCGCAGCCCACAGGAGTGGCGTTCGGCCATATTCGGTGTCCGCTGTATCGACCTTAGCATCCTTGCACTATAATAGACCTTTACCACTTCCTCGTGACCACCTATAGCTGCCCCGGGAGCGCCGCTCTACCCATATTATCTATTGCATTAATATCCCATTCCTCCATTCCCAATAACCCAACAAGTATCTCTACCATCCCGAGAAATGCCGCTCCATGGAGCCCGGTAAAACCTTTAAGGCCATTCCTCTCATTAAAAGCCGGTTCCCACCAACTTCTATCCTTATTGTAACGTAGTAAGAGTAGATGAGAGGATATATGCTGTTTGAATTAATTCAAAGGCTCCAATGCAAGCGGACTCACACCCTCCGCCTTCTGCCTTCTCATGTGCTTTCCCCAATAGCAAGGGGCATATCCGACCAGAGGAAATGTCGATGGAGCCGAACTAAGATTTGGCGAAAGTTCCCGGACACACTCAAAATTGAGGTACGTCAAGCAAACTTCCGCTATCATCGAGTGTGGGCTTTGGAACAGGCTTGTATTATCGGATAAATACTCTTGCAGACGGAAGTGGACGAGCCGGGCCATAGACGAGGATGCCTCAACCGTAATAAGCCCCAAAAAAGACGCTAAGAGTGTTTGAATTATAGGAATGCTTTCAACATTTAGATCAAGAGATCCTGTCTTTACTCCTAAAGCATGGCATAGCTCACTGGTGTGTATTGGCCGCTCCGAGTTCGATACCTACATCAGGGCTCCCATCCCAGATCTAGATCTACTCCCCTTCTGCTGGGTTGTGGCTTACGCATCCTCCAAATAATTGCCCTTAGTCATCTCGTTCAACTTTTGTCTTCTATCAAAGATGGTAGCCTCCCCCAGGATAGCGTCGATGTTTAGCGAGACGAGGAGGAATCTACAAACCATTGTTAGCCAACACAAAATTAGGCATGGAGTGGGAACTGTGGATGCTTCTTCGCACATTTCAGAGATTCTTTCCGGAATAATCCTTAGCATATCCACCCATAAATCATCAGACATCGCGTCGCACATAGTGTCCATTTCCAACTTCTTCTCCAAATATCTTCTTATCTCATGCGCGCTAGGGCTAATGGGTACTAAAGTTATAATCGTAGCGGCAAAGTGCCTTACAATTTCGACCTCAATATAAGGCCTCCCAGTGACAAATATCCTCGTCCTCGGTGACTCCTGAAGGATATCCCCCAGTAACCCAAGAAGCTCCAGTAGGTACTTAGGAAGGCACTCATCCAAAGCGTCAATACAGATGAATACCTGCGGCAATGTGTCCACGGCCCACTTCACCATCTGCACCAGATCCGGAAGTCGCAGACCTCGGCCACCGAGATCCTGTTTCGCATTTTCAAACTCCGTTCGCACGTGCTCCAGTATTTCTCCTCTAGACACCATCTGCTTTAGGACGGCTCCAAAGATGTGGGCGGCTGTCTGTTCATCCTGATTGCGGAAGTCGCAGTAGAAACCCACCACCGCAATATCTTCCTCACCAGCCTCATCACGTAGCCTCTCAATCACTAATGAACTAATATTGCTGGCCGTGAGTGATAATTCTTGCTTCTTCCAGAGGACCAGTCACCTACCTTAGAAATGTCTTTCCCACTCTCGGATTTCCATAACAAAATAAGACAGCCTTATCTACTCCACCCTCACTTCTCCACTCCTGGAACTCGTTTGTTTCCAAAAGGAAGTTCCCCATACCACCGAACCTGTCGTTACGCACATCCTGATGCCTTCTCCGTGAGTCTAATGGCGAAAGCCACCCCACAATTTCTGGGTTGTCATCCACTATGGCGTTGCTCACATGGATGATATAATGGCTATTCGTCACGTTATGGCTGTTGGAATTACCGGTGTTAATCGAGTGTGGATTTGCTGTGTGGTCCATGGCGGTCCCTCAGAATTGTTGCTCGTAGATATGGCACAGCGTTAAGCTAGATGGGGATATTGGGGAGTTTTATGGATTGCACCAGCCCAGCTGAAAAGTGGGGATGCGGCTCGTGGTGCTAAAATTACTATCCAATCATTTTCCTACCAAGCAAACGCCAGTAATCGTACTTGTAAGAGTCTCACAAGATGAGCTCAGGCATTACAGAACACAACACCGACTCTAATTCTCGGATAGAGGAAGAATTCACAGTTCAAGTTCTCCATGAAATGTGGTTCGGTAATCTGTCATGTAGACCTAGTGCCCCAGGGCACCTTTCGGTATTTATTAGATAGCCAACTAGTTTAAGTATCGCCAGGAGCCCAATGTCCCTCGACAACCGGTGAGCTATTCCAAGAGTGAAGTAGAGTTATTATATCCGCGGGATTCCACTTGTTTCTTATTTGGAACCTGTGATTAAATACCAAAGAAACGCAACTACAACCTAGCAGCATCGCACAGTGCTTGGTGCATGGGATCGGTTGACACATAACTTTTCACTAGGATACCGGTATCCCAATCGGCAGCTAGCCATACTGTTTGTCGGATACCCCCCGTGCCGAACCAGCGTTAAGTGAGCAGAATAGAACATATCCACTATCACAAATCCTTCTGCACAAAGATTTAAGTGATACCAAACCTACACAGATCTGTAAGATCCCATATATTTCCAGAATCCCGAACAGAGATACAGTACTAGTAAATATGTCTACGGTAATTATATCGACTCACTAGATCGCAGGTGTGCTCTTCTGAGTCCTCTCAATGTCTCCACTTACACAGAACACTAGCACTCTCGGCAGCACGATCACGCACTACTCGCAATATCATTACGTTTATGAAACGGACCACTCTCTCACATTAGTACAAACATCACCACATTATCAGTACTGCACACTATGTGCTGATCCGGGGTCTCCCAGTATAAGAACACCTAGCTCCTAGTAATGTGGCAGAGGACTTTCTTTAATTTTTTGAACCAAGCAAGAGGTATCCCTAGACCCTATTTCCTTCCTTCCTTTTTGTTGTCTCTCTTTTTTTTCCAGCAGGCCTATATTTTACTTATTTAGGTGTTCCGTACGCAAATCCTCCTCTCTTCTTCCCCTGCCCTCATCCCGCCTCTCTAGGGTTGCCACCGCAGGGACCCGCTCCCGGTAGGGACGGATGTTTAACCCCTAGCTGTAGCATAAGGCGGCAGCTTTATTAGATGATCGAGTCACCGCTTTCTCGAAGGGCTTACGAGAGTCGATAATATATAGTGTTCGAATAATAAGCATTCCCCACCTCGACTTCTGATATTAGGTAATCTTGCCTTCTATCCTGTACGCCTACGTCAGGCTGAAGTAATCTAGCATCTAGCCTTCGGGTTCTACCCCCGTGATAAATACTTGGCGCTTATTTAAAAGGGAGTTTATACAAGGTCGCAGTGTACTGTATTTTATAAACTCCCCTCTCCTCTTCGTTGATTGCTCATTCTTAGTTGTATAAAGGGCCTCAGTGCCAAAATTTCTCCCCCCATCTCTTTTTTTGCATGTATACTTCGGTGGGTTTAACCCTAGGAAAAAACAAAGGGGGGTTAAAAATATTGGGGAGGTAATGAAAGGATAACGACTCCTGCAAAATATATCGGCTAGGATAGACATTCTCAGCGATAGAATTGGTGTTATACTAACATCTGAGATTGTGATCTGAAACCTCATGATAGTCGGCAAATGGTGCCTGGTAACCTACCGCACCTTACCCTTCGAAGGCTGGGAGATCTACGAGTGATGAGATATGAACCTTAACAACCTCCTGTTTTTATTGTGCCCGGGCCTTTATCGCAGCATCGGACAGTATCATAGTACCTCATATAAATATAGCAGGATATCGGTACCGTATACAGCACTCAAAGGGAGGAATATATAGGCAGAAAACAAAATCCGAATTAAATTTAGCTGAAATGGAGAAGTCTGCTAGCGAGAACCCCTGCCAGGGGTTAACGACTCCAGAACATAAACATATATAACCAGCCAGGCTAAGCCCTACAAACTAAGCCAGTAATTCCCGGTCACAGTACTAGTACATATATCCACTCTCATCACATGCAACTCCACCAACTCACGGGATTTGCCTCAAAATATAAATTGCAGAGACAGATGATTTACAAGCACAGTAGCCAGAAGAAATTGAATTCGGAGGAAAAGAAGAACGCCGAAGGTTCATAAGGTGGAACCGACCACCCCCAAAAGCTGGTAGGTGCTATATACAACATCTCTGCTATTTTCGAGGACGCTGGGGAGCAATATACCCCCTAGCCGTTAGGCCTCAATAGCCACTAAAATTTCCCGGAGAGGCGGGAGCGTAACTATCCCCTCCTATCCACCCTCCAAAGCACAGGAGATCGGTGTTTGACCGAGCACGCCTTTTGTTTGTTAGGTTGACATCTCCCCTCAAAGGATCCTCCCCCTCTTAGCGGCCAGCAAGAGCGGCATTCGAGAGCAGCGCAATCAAGGTTCGGGGCTGACATCCTTCCTCACAAGTAGTACGTTCCATACTCCCGCTAACCCCCTCCCGGCAGCAATTACGAGTCGTCTGGCCTCGGCATATGGCATCTCGGGTTGGCGTCTTCCCGTGCTAGAGGCTGCTACACCTGCGTACCAACCCCCAGCTGGCTGATTGAGGTGTGTTCGGCCCCATGCATTTCGTCCGCCACCTGTGATATCTCCCCATCCCGCCCCCGAGGACATCGTGGAAATATTACTGGAACTGCAGATAAAAATGATGGAGCACCCCTCTCGTTGGCTGCGAAATGTGGACACATTAGCGTAGCGGGAATTCTCTTAGCACCGTGTGGGTTAACCAAGAAATTTCGACGACAGACTTTACTAGCTAACTAGCACTCGCGCGCGCTCCGAGAAGCGACATGAGAGAGTTGTAAAACGGCTATTGGGAAATCAGGGCCCAGTTCTCTAGTTGGTAAATGGCGATAGCTCAACAAACCTTTTCCCAGTTGATTCCTCCGGGTGACCCCCGTGCCCTTCCAGAAAGATCCAGAGATCATCATACTCACGACAAAAGCTCCTCACCTCACGAGCCCCCTGGCTTGCAGTATCACGCTGTCGCACTATTAAACTTCACTCTCGGTTCACCCTCTCTATTCCCCCCTTTGCCCTCCTTATGTATGTTACTCCTTCGCATCCTAGCTATCTAAAGTATTATACCTACTAATCCTAGATTATCATATTATCTCCTCCTTTTACTTCAAGAACCTTATAGTATAGCACTTATACAACGTTGGTTTTTGCTCGGTGCCCGATGGCCCAACTTCCTCCCCTTCCTTCCCCGTCCTCTTCTCCACAACGCACATCCCAGTCCCCATCTCACCATGCCAACATTGCGCAAACACGAGCTTCATACGAGCGAAGTAGGTGGCCTTTTCATACCATAGCAGTTTCTGTCCACAGAGTATCAATCTAGCTCTGATCATTACCCTTGTTCCTTTGCTTCTTGCTTATTTAGTCCTTTGTCAATATTCTCCGTGTTTTGAGAGAAAAAACAGAATCTTGTTCCAGAATGCGGTAGCTTTTTGGGCATGTTCTTTTTCATTTCATTTTCTCTCTGATATTGAGCCTTTCCTTCCTATTACCCTTAGAATTGACTTTAGTGGACTTTGTAGGGTTGGGTATGGCTTGCGCTGCAGTTATAATGCGATAGAATAATTGATTTTTCATCGGGTTGAGGGTGTCCCTGCCGTAGGGTGTCAAGACTGCCAGCAAACTCAAAGCACTAATTGCTTCAAGTTAAGCTAGGTTAAATTTAAGGTACAGGTAGCGCAGGACATAAAACGACCCAACCCAACTCAGCGCACTATACAGTACAGCATACAGCGCAGGCTCCTAGGGACACCGATAAAGTTAGAAACGATTTGCTCCATTAGTAGGCGGTCCGAGATCTTTAGCCCTATAAGACCCAGCTGGGGGGAGTTTCATTTTGTATTTTCAATCGAGTCGGAGATATCTGTTGATTCCGTTTTTGCTCTTTCTTTTTGCTTTATATCCCGTCCTTTCATTCTTCTATTCGGCCCCGCTTGCCAGGGATGCATTGCTATTGTTGGGCGTAGGGTTGTACAGAAGAGAAATATAGGTCATTAGTTGGCCTATTAATTCCAAATAGTTCATCTGGGTAAGTTATATTACAAAGTAGGCGAGTGGTCTACTATAATGAAAGGAGATAAGTTAAGCGGTGTTATAACTACAAGTGAGAGACAAGAAAAAATATTTGATGAAAAGAGGAAAGTATAGTTTATGCACCATACACCACCACAGAACACTCTAATTATATATTATTAATTTTCATTCCCTCTCGTACCCGAACTCAAGTTTATATATCTAACTTAGATCCGTGAAAGTCTTGCCCGCACCCACTCCGCATGTATAACACAGTAATCACCCACGAAATGATAGCAATAAAATGGTTAAGAAGGAGGGACTAATAATGGGGAGAAAATAGAAGAGACAAATTAAAGAAATAATCATGAAGGAGCCAATCGCCATTCGGAGGACGGGTTGGGTATCAGAGGGAATGGGGTTTGCCGGTGAAGGGCAAGCCGCCGGAATAGACTGAGTGGGGCTTGGAAGTAGGTCGGGCGGTTCAGGCGAGGGGGGTGCTCTGCGACTTTGTCGATATCTACTAGGAGGGGAAGGGGGGGCCTAGGTGCGAAGAGCAACTCCACAATTCTTCTATGTCCACCGGATGTAGCTGATTCGAGGGCTGTTTTGCGCTTGAGGTCTCGTATGTCGGGATTGATATCGGCTCGTCCCAACAGTAAATTTACTACTTCCGAGTGCCCGTTCTCCGCAGCCCACAAGAGCGGCGCTCTACCATGTCTGGTGTCTGCAGTGTTGGATTGATATCCTCTCGTTCCAATAGCAACTTTACTACCCCCTCATGCCCCTTCTTCGCAGCCTACAGGAGTGGCGTTTGACTATATCCGATGTCTGCAGGGTTGGGATTGATACCCTCTCGCTCTAATAGCGATTTTGCTACTCCCGAATGCCCGCACTCCGCAGCCCACGAGAGTGGTGTTTGACCATATCCGATATCTCCACTGTTGGGATTAACATCCTCTCGTTCCAATAGCAACTTCACGACTCCCGAATGCCCGTTCCCTACAGCTAACGAGAGCGGTGTTCGGTCACACTCAGTGTCTGCTGTATCAGCCTTGGCATCTTTGTACTGTAATAGTATATTTACAACATCCTCATGACCTCCTACAGCTACCCACGCGAGCGCCGTTCTACCCATATTATCCATTGCGTTAATATCCCATTATTTCATCCTCAATAACCCAACAACTATCTCCATAATCCCAAAACACAGAACCCGGTAAAACCCTTAGGGCCACCCCACCAATCAAAAGCCGTCTCCCCTATACCTCTAGCTTCATGATAACGCGCAAGAGTAACTAAGAGGATACATGCTGTTCGAATTGAACCAGAAGCCCTAGTGCAAGCAGATTCACACTCCCCGCCTGCTCCTTTTTAATGTACTTTCCCCAGTAGCAAGAAGCATATCCGACAAGGGGGACTGTTGGCGGGGCTGAACTAAGAGTTGGTGGAAGCTCCTGAACGCATTGAGAATTGAGGTACATACGTCAAGCAAACTCCAGTAAGTTAACCCTTACCCACGTTGTTACTATGGCAACTAGAGTGCACCCAATTTTAGCCGTTTCGTCTGTCGTTTCGAAAACTACCCTGAGGTTCTTTAGAACATCTATTTCAACTGCACTCTACTAGCCCGTGCCGTCGGAAGCTCAGGAACTATCTAACGACCTATACTCTCTGCTCAGGCGACTATTGCCAGAATCGCATTACTGTATCCAAAGTCGTCAAGTTGGCCAATACCGCTGACTCCACCGCTCCACAAATCTTTGACGAGTCATTTAATGTTTAAGCTTGAGATTGTTGGGCTAAAAGAGGAGTATAGAAACCGCTTTAGAAATATTAGCCGGTTGATAGACTGCGTTGGCTGTGACAAGTGCCAACTTTGGGGAAAGGTCCCAACTCAAGGATACTAAACCACGGGTGACTGTCCGAGAGGAATGCAGGCAGGGTTTGACTAAATCGTGTAGTCTAACCAATCTCAGATTGCTCCCGACCAGCATGTACCAGAGAGCTCCCAAACTCCTCAAGATAGTGTCAAGCACGTTCGGACTGAAGAAGTTCCGGGCACAATACCACCTGGTACTGCGGATGCCGCGTCTTCCTATGGAATCCGGTTTGATCTTACTTTTGGGTTCTAGTGACCGTACAAAGATACCATTTATGGAAGAGGACCCTCCCATCACCAACAAGGAATAGGAATACCATATTGTAACTCAGCGATCGACGAATACAGGAAAAATATTAAGGAATTGGTTCCAGTCGAATGCTCTCACGAGTGTATCCAGTTCAATGATAGCATGGGTTCCATCACTGAACAAGGGTTCTCTCTTCGGTGGCGCTTTTTTCTCAACAAACAGAGCATTGCTTAAGGGAATAGACTTGGAGGAGCATAACCGCCTAGTATGTCCTTGCATCTATATTTCCCCCCCGGCAAAATTCCGTTAATATCCAGTAGAAAAAATTTCCCAAAGCTTAACCCGAATCGCGGAACGCGGAAAAACACTTGACAAATTTGGAGATAAATGCCCTTTCGGGACCCAAGCAGCATTGGACATATTAGCTAATACCCACGCTTTCAAAAAAATCATGGAAGCTGAAGTAAAAGCCCGTACCCTTGCTGAGAAAGACGTCAAACGCTGTGTTGCTGAAAATAAGAACGAGATTCTCGCTGAAGAGAGAAGGTTCAGTGAGAACGATGGTGGGAGGAATTCACGGCTGATCGAAGAACAAGACCAGCATGAAGGGGAAGCTCAGCATGCGAGGGGTGCTCTCGAGGGTCTTGAAGCAAAAATAAAGAGAATAAGTCGGCCCTCGAAGCGGCTAAGAGAGAGGTGTCTAAGGCCCGAACAGCCGTTGAGCCACGCACGGAAGATGCTCCAAATATGCTCACGGGCTCTCTGGGACAGCAACTATTTACCATGAAGATCATGTGCCGAACGAAGTCGCTGCGCTTGTCTGTTTTATAAAGCTCCAGAATGGGTGGGAAAATGGGCTACTGGCGTGCTGTCCTGGCACAACCCCTTCTACATGCGCTACACCCCCAACGAGGAAGGGAACTTTGGCGTCCCAATTGGAGGAATATCTGTGCGAGACTTAGTGGATATCATGACAGCTATAGAGGTCTTGATTCGGTTTTGTGGAAGGGCTGGGTCAGCCTTAGTATCTCCTTACACTTAATATTTCTCCCCTCGCAAATTTCTGATAGGAACATGCACACCATGGCATCGCGAAGCATCGGCCAATCTCCCGCAAAACGGCCTCCGGAGCCAAGGGTCACCACAAAAGGTATGGTATTTAACCCTCCAAGCGTTCCCACCTCCCATCACCAATTCTCACATTGCAACCCCAAGGAAAACTACTACCAACCCCTTCCCGACTCCTGAACCTCCTCCCCCCGCTAAAACTCGCCGGCTCCCCCCACCCCACCGACTCTCCCCTCACCCTGCTGGTCCACCCCCAACAACCCCTCTCCTACCTCGAACGCTTAATCCAAGCCGAGCTCCCGCCAATAACCTCTCCCGACTCGACCCCCCGCCCACCAAGCATTTCCTTCAAAGCTCCAAACCTCGGTGACGCCTCCCTTAAAGCACAAATCAATATCGGAAGCGAAAAGGGGCTCCAACCCCCGCGTGGCGAGGAGGGCGAAGGTGGGGTCGAAATTAGCAGGGGACTCGGCTCCCTCAACCATTCCGAGAGATTGGAGGGCGGAAACGTGTGCTGGCCCACGTCCGCGGAAGTAGGCGACTTTATCCGTAACGTGGCGAGGGACAAGGAATTCGTCATCGAGGTTGAAGGGCATGATGGTGTGCCCGTCGGCATGCCTAGCTTTAAGCAGTGGACGCATTATCTCCGCCAGCGATTGGTGGCCGTGATGAGGGAGATTGAGCTGCAAGTGAGGCTCAAGTCTGAGTGTGATAGGATTGCGCGTCGAGGGGCGCAGAGAGTTGCTGTGAGTGGGTTTTTGGGGTTGGTGGGATGTTTGGTGGCGGTTTACTGGGTGACGTTTAAGGCTAGTTTTGGGGTATGTGCTGTATGATGCAAGTAATACTCTAGGATCAAGTGCTCACTCATGATGGTGGCGTAGTGGGCTGTTATGGAGCCGGTGACTTACCTTGTCGGATTATCCACGGTCGTGAGCTGATATCTCTTACTCCTTTACAATAACCGCCAAGTCTTATCGAAACGGCAGAAGCTCCATCGAGAGAAAGGATTCGATATGGACGAGTGGGAGGAATTGGTCTATGAGGGCAAGGCTCTACGCAGAGAGATTAGAACCATAGCGGAGGAGTACGACGTCGGCTGGGATGAGCGGAGCGATGAGATGGGCGGGGATAAAGTTGTTAGGCTGCTAAATGAGGGTGAAAGGGGGGGAGAGGGAGGGGGAGGGATTGAGAAACGCGGATGACGACGAAGAAGTAGAGTTCCAATTTGTGGTTGGGTGCACATAGATACTCGTGTGTCTTTTCTTTTGTGGGTTGGAGTTTGGGTTGTATAACTGTACCTGAGATGAAGGAAATACCCCGCTGGGAACTAGCAGGAGTTTTGCCGAGCTATGCAGAGATATTGTGAGTGAAATTTCATGACACTGTACTATCCTGTGAATTAGGTAGTGGAACACTTAGAGAAACACAGTTGAATAAATGAAAATTGCCGGCCAGCCTCCGGAGCCACTTTCCGAGTCATAGATTTACGTTGATAGCTTTGTAGACCACCAATTCTCTGACTCTAACTTTTGATTCATCCTTGTCGAACCCAGTGTTTTATAATAATAGACTCATTTCCTAGTGCCATATTGAAAGATAACTTTACGGTTTAGAATTTGAGAGAGGGACTTGACACTAAGAAATAATCCTGTGTTCGTTTTCATTATTTATGGTATGATACATGATATTCGACTCCTTGATTGGCCGATTAGTCTATGAGCCAATCGGAACAGATTTCGCCTCACATTTTTTATTTATTTTTTAAACTTTTTCCATTTCGCACTGTAAAGCTACTCTAAAGCGTCAGCGCCACCCTCCTCTCATGCCCCTTTCCTAACTACTTGCCACACTTGCAATGGGGATTTCGCCTCACTTACCCTCAACCCTCTGTACTTATTCCTTTGGACAAGTAAGCGAAGCGCTGGAAGTACTTATCTCCCTGCTGGTGCAATAGTTCCGGGGGTGATATGTGATCTCGGATGGGACTTGGATTTGATTGGCCCGAGACTGTACTACTAGTACTCGAGTAGCTTGATGGGTCTGGATTGCAGGCGTCGATCCCGGAAAATGACCAAAGTCCAGACGCTGCGCATATAGGAGGAAACCACTTAGCCCCTCTGGTGCGGTTCACAGCTGAGTGGGTATGAGTAGGTGAGTCCAGCCTTGCTTATCGATAACGGACAAACTGCGATCAGACGGAATTATCCGTCACGCGTGGGTGGCAGAGCCGCACTAGCGCTGAGGCTCTTACAACCTTATTTCACGTTTAGTTGGCGTCATCGCTCCTACGGTATCTTCTTCGCACTTTCCCTACCCCTGCCAACTACCAAGATCTATATTCAAAACACGGGTTGCCAAGAGTTTGCCCGACTTTTTTTTACAGATTCGGGCTTTCTGTGGGACCTATGCCTCATCTACTAGTACTGTACACACCTTCTAAACCACAAATCCAATCTCTCAACTCAAAACCCAATCAATCTTCCATTCCCTCCCTCTCCCATCTACCAATTTCCCGTCCTCCCACCGAGTCTCACCAGCTCTCCTCGGTCTAATCTTCCTCACCCTCGTTATACTACTTGCATTGGGTGGTACCCCATTGGCCAGGTTTTCCTCCTCCTTCCTATCCTCATTCCTCTTCGCTCTCTCCCTAGCCCTCATCATCATTTCCCTCCTTCTTTCCTCCCATTTTTTGTCTTAACTAACCTCAACAAATCACCATTTACGAAAAGGATATTCCCCCAATATGGCGAGCGGAAGAACTTGGAAAGTTAGCAGGCCCTAAAGCAAGTCACCCGGCAGCCGGAGGAGCCATCTCCATTGGGTGGTGCATTGGCTGAGACTGAGGAGAGCTGTGTTGTCGAGGAGGACGAGTGCGATGGGGGGGGGATCACGGCTTATCTGAGGATGAGAATGGGTGAGTTATAATTTCCAATTCCTACATTAAAGGCTGAGCTAATATCCAATTGCAGTCACCCAATCTTAACTGTTTCATCACTCGCTTCGAAAACTACCCTGAGAGTGTTCGGAACGTCTATTCCAACTACACTCTACGAGCCTGTGCCGTCAGAAACCTGAGGAGCTATCTACCGACATATACCTTCTGCTCGGATGACTATTACCAGAATCGCATTACTAAATCCAAAGTCCTCAAGTCGGCCAATACCCCTGGCCCCACCGCTCCATTGATCCACAGATGATTGATAAATCATTAATGGACTAAAAGAAGAGTTTAGAGACCGCTTTAAAAATGTCAGCCGGTTGGTTGACTACGTCAGCTATGACAATTGCCAACCTTGGGGAAAGGTCCCCACTCAAGGATACCGAATCGTGGGTGGTTGTCCGAGAGGAATGCAGGCTTTGACGTGATCGTGCGAGCGAGCCAATGTCAGATTGTTCTCGATCAGAATGTATCGGGGTGTTTCCGGGCTTCTCGGGGTGGTGGCAGGCGCCTTCGGGCGGTGGGGGGGGGTTCCGGGCACAATGGCTAGTGTTGGAGATGCCGTGCCTTCCCTGCGGGGTCCGGTTTGATCTCACTTTTGGGTGCTGGTGGCCATACAACAATAGTATTTGTGAAAAGAGGGACCCTCCCATCAAGGACAAGAAATCGCAATGCGATATTGCAATTCAGCGATGGACAGATACGGGAATAATATTAGGGAATTGGTTCCACTCGATTACTCCCACGAAAGTATCCAGTTCAATGACAGCATGGATTCCACCATTGAACAAGGGTTCTCTCTTCGGTGTTCGGTGGCTCTTTCTCAGCAAACAGAGCATCTCTTAAGGGAATAGATTTAGAGGAGCATAACAACCTAACCACTTGTGACCAGGCTACTCATACCTGAACAAACGAAGCTTGATCTTGGCCATCTGGTGGCTGACAATGAGCCCTTGGAAAAGCAAATCTTTTACGGAGTCATCTCAAGGATGCACGCCAGTATTTCGATGCATCTTTGCTTGCTGGGACTTCCTTAACCAGTCCAATCGAGCATGGGTGAGTTTTAATTTCCAATTCCTGCGCTAAAGGCTGAGCTAATATCCAATTGCAGTCACCCAATGTTAGCTCTTTTATCAGTCGCTTCAAAAACTACCTTGACCGTTTTTAGAATATTTATTGCAACCGCTTTAGAAATGTCAGTGCGTTGATTGACTACGTCGGATGTGACAAGTGCCAACTTTAGGAAAAGGTCTCGATTCAAGGATACCGAAGCGTGGGTGACTGTCCTGGAGGAATTCCTGTTCGATGTCAATACATTGGTGTGGACAGACCGGTTTACGCTGAATGAGGGAACCTACGAAATTCCGTCAAGCGCTATTGATCTCATTGGTGGCGGTGAGTAAGTTATCCAACTCCCTTGCTCAAACGCCTTCATTTGCTGTTCACTAACCAAAAGTGCAAGTTATATAGTGGCCGTGAAGAATGTTATTCTTTATATTGCGGGAAGATTGATGTTGTATTTTCGCCGCACGCAAGTAACAATAGTCCTAGTTCATACCCCCATTTGAATGTACAACCTTCTCTTTCTCAAGACTAACAAATCAACAACACGTTTAGATACGGTACTTCGATCATTGAATGTAGCAGAGGGTTCCCAAGCTTCTCTAGACAGTGTCAAACATGTTCCAATGAAAGGCGTTCCATGCGCAATACCTAGTGTGGCGGGTGCCGCGGTCTCCCCGGGCCCTACGGCCCTCGGTTTGATCTTACCTTCGGGTGTGGGTGGCCATACGCCGGAAAGACGTTAGACGTTGTATTGGTCTCGTCTACCACGATTCCTCCAAATATGCTCACGGGTTCTCTGGTATAGCGACTATTTAGCACGAAGACCATGTGCCGAATGAAGTCGCCGCCCTTGTTTGTTTTATGAAGCTACAGAGTTGGTGGACGGGCGGGCTACTGGCGGGCTGTCCTGGCACAACCCCTTCTACATGCGCTACACCCCCGACGAGGAAGGGAACTTTGGCGGGCAGACCGGGTATGGCTAAATTTCCTTTGAGAAGTTGATCGATGCGTGCACGGCCTAGAATGAGGGCCCCATTACATTCGCGGAGCTGGATAGGCGCGGTCTGCCCAAGCTTAAGAATACCGTTGTTACACCAGCAATATTGCACGCTAGGAGGGTAAGCCTAGATGAGAAGAGGAATGTTGGGATTGAGGTGGCTCGAGAGGTGTTGAAACTTGTTTGGATGAGCGGGTTTACACTACAAACCGTTCGGATGTGATGGATTCTTCTAGTGCTTTAATAATTTACGGAGAAGATTGTTCCACTATGTTTTTCTTTTGTTATCATTAGTGTGCACGGGGGAATGTGGGCATGGGGGAAGATGGAAATGTAAGTGTTGCAGTCCATCGAAGGGTCAGGAAGGGCCAATTGTGTTTTACTTATACACCTGTCTTTACACTTTGTCTAGCTCTGGAGGAGCGTGAATCAAGCTGTAGAAGCTACCCCTTCTACCTTTACCTACAGAGTGTTCAAGTTCCAAGCCAATCCTAGCACTCTACCGTCTACTATCCCACATTTATGACATGTAAGAGGCACCTGCACCCAAATAAGCAGAAATTACAACGGCCGTTGAGCCCTGTTCAGCCACCTTCCCAGGGTATTCGGGAACCAAGCTGAGTCTAGGGAGATTTGAGAAAGTAGACCAGCGTAGACGAAGCACTGCTCTCCAAATTTGCACACATTGCAAGCAATCTGCTTTTAGGACAGTAGGTGAAAGGTCCAGTAGCACAGCGAGTTTCTCAATTTTCTACGGTACGCATGGAAGGGGAGTCAATTTCCTGACTAAAATGCTCCTTGATATATATATTAATTTCCCTTGATGGCGAGTTCTAGAAGGTGGTGTATAAATTTATAGCTCTACCTTTAATTTTATACCAGGAGGACAGCAGCAAGTATGCATAATCTTAGCTAAACCATGTTTATACAAGTATAATAGTAGAGTAGAAATAAATCGCCCTCATACCTTAATTAACAGCTAGCTTCTAACTTTCCTCGCACCAGTGTCAGAAATACTGGCACTTCACGGCTTTTGTCTCTATACCTTGACAGCCCTCGGATTTTACACTTCAGCAGCGCGTAGGGGGGGGGGGGGGGGAAGAGAAGGATTTTT